>Ga0207641_10000837_pt1 | contig 32751 bp, 32 predicted proteins | sample KBSSwiS62_FD_184306 | JGI IMG/M metagenome (GOLD analysis project Ga0207641, IMG submission 184306) | Switchgrass rhizosphere microbial communities from Kellogg Biological Station, Michigan, USA - KBS Switchgrass S6-2 (SPAdes) (version 2) | ecosystem: Host-associated > Plants > Roots >... | reverse complement strand
CGCCGGAATGGAAGTTCGGCCAGTCGATCGCCAGCGTCTCGGGATCGTCCCGCCTGCGCCGGCTGGGGTCCGGATCCTGCTGGCGGGAATGGAAATAGTGCGCCGCGCCGACGCCGCCCAAGCTGCAGACCGACGACCCCAGGTCCATGTGGTCGCGGGTCACCAGCAGGCCGCCGCCGCGCCTGCGGAACCGTGAAATCGCGGCGCAATCCTCCTGGGTGAGGCCGTCACCGGTGTCGACCGCGAACAGCCAGAGCTGATCGAACCCGGACTGGTCGAGGGTCGAGAGCACCGGGTCGGGCTGGCCCACGGGCTCGCGGTCACGCATCGTGACCTCGTAGAGGGGCTGACCGGAGTCGTCGCGCTGCTCGCGCAGAAGCGCGCCCAGGCGGCTGAAGCGGGCGATCCCCCAATCGTCTTCGGTGGTGGGGATCGTCGTCTGCAGCAGGATCTTGGCCGGTCTAGCCATTGCGCATGGCCTCCCACTCCCGCAGTTGCGTCGCAATTAGCGCCGCCCGCCGGCTGGCGTCGCGACCGTTCAGGACGTCGAGGTCGCCCGGCTCCGCACGCCAGTAGACCCCCGAGGTCCTGAAACTCTCGCCGGGCTCGGTCGCGGAGCGGGTCATGAAATAGCCGGAAGCGCGATCCGGCGACTCGAGCTTGATCTCGCCGATTCCATCCAACTGGGGCGTGTTCAGGCTCAGCGGCAGCTCGCCCCGCCAGTAGTAGAAGATCGCCGAGCCGCCGTCGCGCGCCGTCGCCGCCTCGCTCCAGTATCTGACGCAGAGCCGGCCGTCCGCCTGCCAGGACCGCCCCGTTATGCCCAGCGCCCCGTCGCGGCTGCGCGCGATGCTCAGGAGGCTGAGGGCGGCCGGCTCCTCTTCCGTCCGCTCGGTCAGCGAATATTGCCACCATTGCCCCTCAATGCGGTCGAGGCGGCCTTGCGTCTCGATCGCCTTGCAGAGCTTCTGGTTGAGCGTGCGGGTCTCGGCGGGCGAGATCGCGCCGGAGTAGCGGACGGCGGTCAGCCCCAGCAGGTCGGTCGGCAGCTTCGCCCCCTCCGCGTGCAGGATAAAGGTCCTGCGCATGCCGAGCACGCCGCCGAACAAGCCCGCTTCGAACACCACGTTGTCCCGCGGCGAAGCCTGGCCGGCGTCCGAGCCGGGGGCACCGCCGACAGTGGTCCAGTCGTCAGCCGCGAAGAGGAAGGCCGCGAAATCGACCTCGCGCGTCAGCTCCAGGAGGCGCTCCAGCGTCGACACGCCGGGATTGAACGAGGTGGTCCAGGGCTCCACCTCGGCGACGTCGCCGAGCCCATGGGTCAGCGCCTGGAGCAACTTCTCCTGCTTGCCGGACGAGCCCAGGAAGATTCGCGGTTTGCCCATCGGCCTCTCCGATGATCAAGCAGGCCCCACGACAAGGTAAGTTATAGCAGATGGGCCGACCGCTGTTAGCGCTCGCATCCTGTGGGGAGTCCGCGAAGTGACGAACCTGATCCTGTCGACGGACAGCTACAAGCAAAGCCACTTCCTACAATATCCGCCGGAGGCGCGCGTGATCAGCGCCTACGTCGAGGCGCGGCCGAACGCATTTTCCGACGAAGTCTTGTTCTTCGGCCTGCAGCCATACCTGATGGACCGGCTGTGCCGGCCGGTGACGGCGGGCGACGTGGACGAGGCCGAAGCCATCTGCGCGGCGCACGGCGTGCCGTTCAACCGCCCGGGCTGGGAGGCGATCGTCAGGGATCACCGGGGCTTCCTGCCGCTGGAGATCAAGGCCCTGCCGGAGGGCGTCATCGCGCCGACCGGCGTGCCGCTCGTGCAGGTGGAGAACACCGACGAGCGCATGCCCTGGCTCTCGACCTTCGTCGAGACCGCGCTGCTGCGCGCCATCTGGTATCCGACGACGGTGGCGACGCTGAGTTGGAGATGCAAGGCCATCATCCGGGCGGGCCTGGAGCAGACCTCCGACGACGTCGCCGGGCAGCTCCCGTTCAAGCTGCATGATTTCGGGGCGCGCGGCGTCTCGTCCGGTGAAAGCGCCGCCCTGGGCGGCATGGCCCACCTGGTGAACTTCCAGGGCACCGACACCATGGAGAGCCTCAACGCCGCCAGGCGCTACTACGGCGCGGAGATGGCGGGGTTCTCGATACCCGCCGCCGAGCACAGCACCATGACAGCGTGGGGCCGGGACCGAGAGGCGGCGGCCTACGCCAACATGCTCGACCGCTTCGACGGAGAAGGCCGGCTCGTGGCGGTGGTCTCCGACAGCTACGACCTCGACGCCGCCGTCGCCCACATCTGGGGCGGCGCGCTTCGCGACAAGGTGCTGAGCCGCAAGGGCACGCTGGTCATACGGCCCGACAGCGGCGATCAGGTCGAGACGCCTGTCCATACGGTCAAGACCCTGTGGGAAACCTTCGGCGGGACCCTCAACGGCAAGGGCTACCGAGTGCTCGACGCCCATGTCCGCGTCATCCAGGGCGACGGCATGAGCATCGGCAGCATCGCGCGGCTCTGCGCCCGGATGACCGCTGAAGGCTTCGCCATAGACAACATCGCCTTCGGCATGGGCGGCGGGCTCTTGCAGCAGGTCAATCGCGACACGCTGAACTTCGCCATGAAGGCGGACGCCCTGCGCGACGACGCCGGCCGCTGGCGGGACGTCTCGAAAGCGCCGGCGACCGATCCGACGAAGGCGAGCAAGGCTGGACGGCAGGCGGTGGTGCGCCGGGGCGGGCGGCTGGTCGCGCAGCGCCTTGATCAGACGACTCCAGGCGAAGATCTGCTCACGCCGGTGTGGCGCAACGGCGACCTGCTCGTCCGGCACAGCTTCGCCGACATCCGCGCGCGCAGTGAACTGGGCGCCCGGCCCCAAACTCGGTGATCGAGCGTCAAGAGACCATCGAACCAGCTGATACTTTGGTGTCGCCGACACCAAGGTCTAATCGTCGCCATCGTTCCACAGCGCGATAACTCGTTGAGCCACGCCGAACGCGGTGCAGCCGACAGAGGCCGTCATGAGCACACCGAGCTCTGGGAACTGGTTCCATGCGGATGTTCGGGAGGAATACGGCCGCTTCATGTGGGGTGGGCTCGCTCTCGCGCTGGTTGGCGTGGCGGCGCTGATCTGGCCCATGGTCTCCACCCTGGTCACATCGGTCTTTGTTGGCTGGATGCTGGTGCTGGGTGGCGTCGTGAGCCTGTTCGGCGGCGTGTCGATCCCGGGTTCCGGCCGGTCCTTCGCCGCGGTGCTCTACGCGCTGCTCTCAATTGCGGCCGGCGCCTTCATCTTGGCGCGCGTGGACGCCGCGCTCCTCGTGATCACAACTGCGCTGGGCTTGCTCTTCATGGTGCAGGGCGCCTATGAGCTCGCGCTGGCCTTCGAGCTGCGCCCCGCCCGCAACTGGATTTGGATGCTGCTTTCGGCGGTTGCGAGCATACTTCTTTCGCTGGTGATCATCTCCGGCTGGCCCGCCAGCTCGCTGGTGGCATTGGGCGTGATCATGGGAGTGAACTTCATCAGCTCCGGCCTAGCCTATCTCAGCCTCGGTCTCGCCGCCCGAACACTTTCGTCGCAAGGGGATCGCGACGCTTTCCCTCAGGAGGCCGCTCGCAAGGCATGAACTGACCGGCGCCGGGTGGGCTGCTATCGGTTCGACCGTGGCGACTGAGCATCCTCGTCGCCAGGTCGCGTCTAGCTCGCCCTTCGATCCCATCAAGCATCAGCGCCGGTCCTGCCGGCCGGCAACTCGGTGAGGGAGCGCATTCCTATGGCCTACATCACCACCCAAGACGGGACCCGGATCTTCTACAAGGATTGGGGCCCCAAAAGCGCGCAGCCGATCATGTTCCACCACGGCTGGCCGCTGAGCGCCGACGACTGGGACAACCAGATGATGTTCTTCCTGGCGGAGGGCTATCGCGTCATCGCCCACGACCGCCGCGGCCATGGCCGCTCGGATCAGACCGACGCGGGCAACGAGATGGACACCTACGCCGCCGACGTCGCCGAGCTGGTCAGGACGCTTGATCTCAGAAACGCGATCCACATCGGCCATTCGACCGGCGGCGGCGAGGTCGCGCGCTATGTGGCGAGATCGGAACCCGGGCGCGTGGCGATGGCCGTGCTGGTGGACGCCGTGCCCCCGCTGATGGTGAAGACGGACTCGAACCCAGGCGGAACGCCGATCGAGGTGTTCGACGGATTTCGCGCGGCGCTCGCGGCCAACCGCGCCCAATTCTACCTGGATGTTCCGACGGGCCCATTCTTCGGCTTCAACCGGCCCGGCGCGAAGGTGTCGGAAGGTCTGATCCGCAATTGGTGGCGGCAAGGGATGATGGGCGGCGTCAAGGCCGGATACGAGTGCATCAAGGCCTTCTCCGAGACCGACTTCACCGCGGATCTGCAGGCGATCGAGGCGCCCGTTCTGGTGATCCACAGCGAGGACGACCAGATCGTCCCCTATGCGGACTCGGCGCCGCTGACGGTCAAGCTGCTGAAGAACGGCGTGCTGAAGACCTACAAGGACCTGCCGCACGGCGTGTGCCAGACCCATCCCGAGGTGGTGAACGCTGACATGCTCGCATTCATCCGCGGGAAGGATGTCAACGCGGGTCAGCGGGCGGCGTAACGCGCCTCTCGTTGTCTCATCGTCGAGCAGCGCGCCGGGCCCGGTGCGGCCCGCAAAGGGATGCGTCCCGGGCCCGGAGCCTGCAGCGTGCATCATCAAGGCACCGCTCAACCCAGGCGCCCGACCTCCACGTCGTAGGTCGCCAAATGTAGATGGTCGAGGTGTCCTTCGGTCGCAAAGGGGCCGCTCTCGACAAAGGCCTCCGCCATTTCAAACGACTTGGCCTCGATGACCCCGGCGAAGCCGACCTTTTCGCCGTCCGGGTTGCGCAGGTAGCCAGCATTCAAGATGCGCAGTGCGCTCTGGGCCAGGTGCTCGTTGAGCGCGCTCTCAAATCCGGCGGAGTTCGGTGGCCTTGGATGTTTGAAGATGCCGACGAGGGCGAAGAGCATGGCCGTTTCTCCTGCGATAGGTCGATGGGCTCCATAGATGGTCCGCGATATAGATGGTCCGCGATCCGAAACCTGCAGCAGCGTCACAGGCCGCCCCTCCGCCGCCTCACCCACGCCAGCCAGCCCAGCAGCACAGCCGTCATGAGCCCGCCCATGACCGCCCAGTGGTCGAGCGCGCTCGAGGCCAACGACCAAATTGTTCCCTTGAGCTGAAGCTGTGAGGTGAGAAGCTTTGCCAGCTGCACCGCGCCGATGGCGAGCGCGGCGCCGGCCGAGAGCACCGTGACGGTCAGATTGTAGTCGAGCCTGCGCCGGGGCTCCGCCTGGGCCCAGCGACAGGCGCGGGCCATCAGCACGCCATCCAAGGTGTCGGCCAGCGACATGCCGGCCGCGAATAGCGCGGGATAGAGCATGATTGACACGGGGCTCGCCGGTTGAGCCGCGCGGGCAGCGGAGATTCCGATCAGGGCGACTTCGGAGGCCGTGTCGAAGCCCAGCCCGAACAATAGCCCGACGGCGAACATTGCAGGAGCTCGGCGAACACGCGCGACCAGGGACGCCAGCAGGGGCGCGACGGGGGCGATGGGCGCTTCGGTCACGGCGAGCTGGCCGCGACCTGCTCGGGCGCGGAGCAATCTTCGAGCGACGTCGAGGTTCGCCGCGGCGATCGCGAAAAGGAAGCTCGCCGAGATCAGCGTCCCCCCCACGCCGCCAAACGCTCGTATCGCTGGGATCCATTTCTGCGCCGGGCCGAACGCCAGGGCTGCGCCCGCGGTCGCGAGCGCCACGATCGTGGAATGGCCGAGCGCGAACCAAAGGCCGACGGTGAGGGGGGCGACTCCGTCGCGTGCGAGATTGCGGGTGACGTTGTCGATCGCGGCGATGTGGTCGGCGTCAAAGGCGTGGCGCAGGCCCAGGCCGTATACGAGGAATGCGAGGCCCAGGAGGGCGGGCGAGTTGCGCGCCTCAATGAGCGCCCAGGCCCAGGCGCCGACATTCGCCGCACCGAGGATGGTGAAAATGGCCCGCGCTTTCGACGGCGGCGCCTGGCCCTGAGGACTCCGGCTCATGGTCAAGCGAGCGTCTCGGCGCCGCAGCGCTGCGCCTGGGCGATGGCGTGAACCAGTTCGAACGCGCGGCGGGTTGGTCGGTTGGCAAAGTTCGCCCGGGCAAGTTCAAGCGCGAGTGCGTGGTCCCCGCCGCTTCCTCTGAAGAATTCCGCGGCGTGGTCGGCAAAAGCGAGCTGGTGCTTGCGCAACAGCTCCTCAAAGAGCGCGCGCGCCGCCGAGAGCTCCCGTTTCGCCTCGTCGAACCTGCCTTGGGCGTTCAGCACGTCGGCCAGACGCCAGCGGACCTCCGGATCGCCGCTCGCAAGGGCAGGGCGCAGCAACCTTTCGGCGTTCCGCGTCTGGCCACGCCCCACCAGGATCTCCGCCAGGTGCACGCGCGCCTTTACGTAAGCCGGCAGGTAGTCGATGGCGCGGCGATACCAATCAGCGGCCGCATCGGCATTGGCCTCCGGCGCGAGTTCCCCCCAAAGCACGCCAAGCTGGAAGCAGACCCATGCCAGCGGGAATGGCGAAAAGCCGTCGTACTCCCGAAGCGCCCGCCGGTAGGTCGCGTCAGCCTCGTCGATGCGCCCAAGATCGGCGAACACGGCGCCGAGCGGCGCCAGATCGTCCAGACGGTCGCTTGCCGCCATTCGGCGCCGCGCCGCGAGGACCGCATCCAGGTGTCGCCCGCACGCCTGGTCGATCGTCAGCGTATGGCGGGCGATATCCTCCAGCGGAGCCCGCAGCAGCGCTGCGCGCTCGAGGTGCACTCGCGCCGACTTGAACCTATGGGTGACGGCGGCGACTTCGGCTTCGAGGAGCGCCGCTCGGAACGAGGCTTCCCGGCAAACGAGGCGGGAGGCGACTTCGGCCATACGATCAAAGGCGTCGTAGTCGCCGAGAAACTCCGCCGCCAGACGTTCCTTCTCGACCAGCGCCTCGGCGGCGCCTGGTGCGCAGGGATCCTGGTCGAATCGCGACCGGGCCCGCCGGCGCGCGCTCTGCAGGTTGATCGCAGCGATCTCCCCGTCGGTTGCACGGGGGGACAGATCGCAAACTCGCATGCGCGCGGTCACTGCGGGGCGCCGAAGCGGGACTGCAGGTACGCGAAGCCCGTCTTGAGGAGGGTGGAAACCCGCGTCCTCACCGCAATGTCGGGCTGGTCGTCGGCCAGATACTGAACGCGCCATTCGGCGACGCAGCCGCCGCCGTTGGGCCTGACCTCTATCGTTCCCGCGTAGTGCGCAGCGGGCAGCCCTGAGACAAGCGTGTATCGATAGCGTCGCTCTGCCTGGTCGTCGGTCTCCAGCCGCTCCACGATCTCATTGCCGTCGCGCGTGCGGATGTGGCGGAGCGTACCAGATCCTTCGCCAGTCAGCCTGACGCTCGCGATCAGCGGATGCCAGTCGATGTTGAATCCGCCCACCACCTCCCAGACCAGCTCGGGCGCGGCTGCGAGCTCGACGGCTTCGGCGACGGTCTGCAATTCCCGGTTCGGCGAAGCGAGGTAGGGAAAATCCACCATGCCGGGCTTGGTCGCACCCGTGGCGCCGCCCTGCAGGAACTGGCGGTCACGGTTCACGAGCCAGGTGAACAGGATGTCGATGACGTTGGCGTCGATCGTGCGGCCGCCGCCGGTCTGGTAGGGACGGCCGGCGAGGGTGCTCTTCTCGATCTCCAGATGGCTGGCGTCGGTGATCGGCTTGCCGACGTCGAACAGCAGGAAGTCGTCAAGGAATACCTTGGCGTTCGCCGCGAGCGCCGCGGGCGCCCAGTCGGCCTCGCCGTCGCGCAGGTCCCAGTCGAGCAAGCTGTCCTTCAGCCGCTGCAGGAAGAGCGGCTGGAGTTCCTCCGAGATTTCGAACGGCTTCTGCTGGTTCCACAGGTCCCTAAGGTCCGTCACTCGGCCGAGCCCCGGATTGTTGAGCCGGACGTTCGTCTGCTCGGGGCGGCCGACCCAGTCGATGCGGGCGACGGGATGGGTGACCCGGCCCTCGCCCTCGCGCGCAGGAACCGTTTCGGCGATCGCGCCGAACAGAGACCCTCGAGATGCGCCCAGCACCCGTTCGGTGTCGAACTCGACGACCATTGAGAGCACGTTGTCGTGCTGCAGCAGGTTCGGGACCTTCTTCAGGTCGGCGGCCAGCCAGGCGAGGTAGAATGGGTCGGATCGGAGCCCGGCGAACACCCGAACGTCGCCCTCCGGCGTCGACGCGCCGTTTTCATCGTTGACGGTAAGCGGCGTCTCGCGGCCGTCGGCCAAGCGGCAAACGCCTCGCTGGATCACCCGGCCGGAAGCATCGCGCTCCAGCACCTTGAACTGGAAGGTGAGGCGGGCTGCGTCCTCATTGGCAGGCTGGAACCGCGCGGCATCGCCGAGCCCGGCGACGGCCACCCGCCGCACGGCGATCGAATAGTCGATGACGTTGGAGAAGGCGGCGTTTTCGCCGGCCGAGGGGAAGACGCACATGGCGAGAACCGTGCGGGCGGGATCCGCCGGGCTCGTGAAGGCGAAGAGGTCGGTGACGTCGGCAGCGGGCTCGCCGATCGACCTGGGGCCGTCAACATGGTCGGACATAGCTGCTCATCCGTCCAGATTGCCAAGCCAGGTGAGGGCGCTCAGGCTCGGCATGAAGAAGTACTCGCCGCCGCGCAGTACGTTGAAGGTCTCGATGCCACGGAGGCGGCGGCGGACGGGCTCCCTGGGGATGGTGAAGGTGGCGTCCGGCTCCTGGCGGCCGACGATCGGGTCGCGCTCACCGTTGGCTCCGATGAAGTCGCCGTCGTCGATCCATTCCTGCTGCAGGAACTCCATGGTCGCCATCGCCTTGCCGCTGATGAACAGGAAGATGGCGCCGCGCTCGATCTGGTCGGCGTCCTCGGAGAGCTCAGTCGGATCGTAGGGTTTCCCGTAGGTGGTGCCGCGGCGGATCAGCCGGTGGATGTTGACGTCGGTGAGCCGGGTCAGCTCCGTGTCCCGCGGGTTCATGCGGCGGATGTGGGCGCCGAACGGGATCTGCCGGCCGTGCGGGTCGCCCTTGTATTCGAAGTCGTTGTTGCGTTTGGGGTCTGCGCCCAGGGCCGGATCGTCGCGGTCAGGGGCGAGCGTCAGCGGCGCGCCGCTGCGCCAGCGCCCGACCAGCTTGGCGGCGACCAGCTCGCGCTCCTCCTCGGTGGCGCCGTTGGCGTGCAGGAAGCGATTGAAGGCGCCGACGCGCGACTGGTACTTGCGGAAGCCCACGAAAGTCCCATTCCGGCCGAGCGCCTCCGGCTGCGGCATCGGCAGCGGAACGCCCGCCTCGCCCGGATAGCCAAGGATGAACTCGCCGGCCTTTATGGCGCGTCCCTGTCCCGGCAGCGGGTCCACGCCGCTGCCTTCGACGGGCGGTTGGTCGATGCCGTCCTTGTAGCCCAGCGAGTTGCGGCCGTCCGGGACGGCGAAGTCCTCGATGGCCAGGAGACGGACGCCAGACATGCCTTCGTAGGCCTGCCGGGCGACGGCCATCACTTGCCGCCACCGCTCCTCGGAGCCGCTGAACCCGCTCAGACCGATGTGGAACTTGCCGTCGCGGAACAGCGGCTCCCAGTTCGCGGGATCGTTGACCCCGTCGTCCCGCAGCTCGCGGGCGCGCGCGGCCATCCCGACCCGGAACGCCTCGGGGAAGCTCTGCAGCGAACTCTCGGGCAAGCCGAGCGCCTGGAGGCCCGCATAGCTGATCGCGATCGACAGCCAAGGCGTGGCCTGTTCCCACCAATCCGCCGCGGAGTCGATGTGCGGCGTCACCCGGCGAATGAGCTCGCGCCCGGCCCGCGGGTCGTCGATCCGCAGCGCGACGTGCGAGCCGAAATACGGCGTGGGCCTGATCCGCAGCACGGTCGCCTGGATCTCGCTCAGCTCGAGCATCGGCGCGTGCAGCGAAGGGTTGGCGGTGAAGGTTTCGGTGACGGACACTTTGCGGCCCCTTGAGCTGTGGGCGGGCCATCAGCCGCCCCGCCTAGCCGACCTGATCGAGGAACTCCTCGACGGCCTTGCCGACCTTTTCGAGCTTCCGGGTCTGAGCCACGGTGAGGTCCGGACTGGCGACGTACCAGCCTTCAGCCGTGACCTGGTGCTGGGCGATCCAGTCTTTCGTCTCCTGCACGTTTGCGATCCCCGGCCAGCCTTCGAAGGCCGAGAAGGCGGCGTCCATGGGGTCGGGAATCTTCGTCGCGAAGTCGTCGATGTATGCGTCCCAATCGCCGTCGTAGGCGGTGGCGAAGAGAAGCTTCGTGTCGTTCTCGAGAAACACGAAGCGCATGTCGTGAAGGGTGCCGACCTTGTCCGCGCCGTCGAAGTTCCCGTTCTGCGCCTGCAGCAGCGCGCGCAATCGGCGGGCTCCACCCGGTGCGAAGGTGAGGATCAAGGTCAACTCCGAGACCTTGCCCTGACGGCTGCCGGTCCGGCCGGCGCTTTCCATCCGCGATCGCGGCTCCGACAGGTGAGCCGTCAGCTCTTGAGACAGGTTCGCCAGCGCCGTTTTCGCGATCTGCGGCGCGTCGGCGAACACCTCCCTAAGCTTCTGGACCTTCTGCTGGGCGACTGAGTCCAGCTCGGCCTTCGTCAAGGTTTGCGATTCCATCACCGCGGTCTCCTTCATGAGGTCAAAGCGGCGCTGCTGTTGGTTCAACCTACCGCGTCGAGGAACTCGTCGACCGCCTTGCCGACCTTCTCGAGCCGCCGGCCCTTGGCCACGGTCTGGTTCGGAAGGGCGACGTACCAGCCGTCGGCGGTGTGCTGCTTGCTGATGATCCAGTCCTTGATCTGGGGGCTGCGGATGCCGGGCCAGCCTTCGACGTTGCAGAACACCACGTCCATCTCATCCGGGATCTTGGTGGCGAAGTCGTCGATGTAGGGATCCCACTCGCCGTCGTAGGCCGTGCAGAACAGGACTTTTGTGTCGTTCTCCAGGAACACGAAGCGCATGTCGTGCAGGGTTCCCACCTTGTCGGCGGCCTGGAAGTTGCCGCCGAGCGCGTCGAGGAGGGCCCGCATCCGCCGAGCGCCGGCCGGCTTGATGTCGGCGATCAGGGTCAGCTCGGAGACCTTGCCGATGCGCAGTCCGGCGCGGCCCGCGGAAGTCGCCCTCTGTTGTCCGCTCACCCGCTCCTTGAGGTCTCCGATGATCTTGTCGAGTCCGACGCGCCCGACCTCCGGCGCGTCGGCGTAGAGCTCGTGCAGCTTGCGGAACCGCTCGGCGAGTGCTGCCTCTTCGGTGTCGGAGCGGGTCATCGTTTCTGACGCCATGTGTGCCTCCTGGGCTGGCGCTGTGGGGAGGGGGCGGCGAGGGGATTAGGCGAGTTTGTCGAGGAACTCCTCGACCGCCGCGCCGACCTTTTCGAGCCTCTTGGTTTCAGCGACTGTGAGGTTGGGCGAGGCCACGTACCAGGCGTCCGCCGTGATCTGGTGCTTGACCAGCCAGTCCTTGATCACGGGGCTGCGGATTCCCGGCCAGCCCGCGCAATTACAGAACAATATGTCCATCGAGTTTGGGATCTTCGTGACGAAGTCATCGATGTAGGCGTCCCACTCGCCGTCATATGCGGTGGCGAAGAACAGCGTCGTGTCGTTGTCCAGCAACACGAAGCGCATGTCGTGCAGGGTGCCGACGATGTCCGCGCCCTTGAAGTTGCCTTCCAGCAGGTCCAGCAGGCCTCGGATGCGCTTTCCGCCGCCGGGCTCCAGCGGGATGATAGCCGTCAGTTCCGACACCTTGCCTTGGCGCGCCCCGATCCGGCCGGCGCTTTGGCGTTGTGTTGTGGCCGCAAGTTCCAACTTGAGATTCTCAAGACCGTTCTGGAGCGCGACGCGGCCCACCTCGGGCGCATCGGCATAGAGCTCCTGGACTTTCTTGACCTTCTCCGCGACCCGATCCTCGGCGCGGGTCAACTCAGCGGTCGTCATCGGACTGATCCTTTTCCAAATCTGGCGGATGCCCTCGGGCGGCTCCCTCAGCCGACCCTGTCGAGGAATTCGTCGACGGCCTTGCCGATGCGCTTCAGCCGATGGATCTCGGCCACTGTCAGATCCGGGTGGGCAACGTACCAGCCCACCGCGGTGATCTGGTGCTTGGCGAGGTAGTCCTTCGCTCCTGGATCGCGGATGCCGGGCCAGCCGTCCCAGGACGAGTCGATGATGTCGAGGTAGTCCGGTATCTTGGTCACGAAGTCGTCGATGTAGGCGTCCCAGTCGCCGTCATAGGACGTGGCGAAGATCATCCGCGTGTCGTTGTCGAAGAACACGAAGCGCATGTCGTGCAAGGTGCCGACCTTGTCGCCCTTGTTGAGGTTGCCCCCAAGCAGACGCAGGAAGGCGCGCAGCCGCTTGGCGCCGCCCGGCGCCAGAGGAACGATGATAGTCAGCTCAGAGACTTTGCCGAGGCGGGAGCCGACGCGGCCGGCGCTTTCGATGGCAGGAGGCGGCGCCTCGGAGACCTGAGACTTGATCTCATGCAGCACGTTCTCCAGGGCGCGCTTTCCGACGTCTGGCGCGTCGGCGAAAAGCTCTCGGAACTGCTGGATCACCCTTTCGGCGTCCGGCGGGGACCGGCTCAGGGCTTCGGCTTCCATGGCTGGCTCATCCTTTGCGATCTGCTGCGCGCCGGCGGGGCGGCTCCTCTGGCTCGCCGAAGACAGCGCATGGCCGCCGGACTGCTGCGAGGATTGGACGCGTTGAGGATAGGGCGGCCGCGGAGCAGCCATCCATTGGACTATGGTATCGTCGATACTTTGGTATCGGCCTGAGCGACGGGGAATATCGCTAGATCGGCAAGGGAAGCCGGGGCGCCATGATTTCGCGTCTCTGGCTGCGGCGGCTGCGGCGGTCAAGACTTGGTGCGATGGACACCAAAGTCCAATCGATTTTGATCTTTGGCTGTGCTCCCCTCCCGACCTTTGTGATCCTTGGAGCCGGTCATATGCCAACCCTCAGAGGCCGGGGCGGTCTCATGAGACGCAACGCCCCGGTGCTCATCCCGACCTTCATAGGACTGGCGGTCTTTGCGGCGTTCGCCGCCTGGGCTTTCCACGCGGCCGGGGGCCTCGGCGGCGGCTGGCGGAGCCTGCGACCCGTGTGGCCCTATGTCATTGGCGGCGTCCTGGCGGTGGCCGCTCTTGCCGGCGGGCTGATGTGGCTGGCCTTCTTCTCGGCCGACCGCGGCTACGACGACCGCATGGACACCGACAAATAGGCCCGCGATGTGGGGCGGTCGCCCGGGCATGCCGCCTATCCCGACGCGCCTTCGCGGACGATCAGACGGATCCAGGCGGCGAATGCCTCCAGGTAGCGGACGAGATATCGCTCGGTCGCCTCGTCTGTCAGGCGCCCTTCGGCGTCGAACTTTTCATGGGCTCGGTACACCAGCAGCTCGGGCTGCGGCATGCAGTAGGAGTTGGTGAACTCGAAGGCCTGGCGCAGCTGGCTTTGCCCGCGCGCGCTGCCGGTCATGCCGGGCGAAGCGCCGATGACGCCGACCGGCTTGCGGGCCAAAGCCGCGTCGGCCGGCGGGCGGGACGCCCAGTCCACGGCGTTCTTCATCACGCCCGGAACGCCGTGGTTGTATTCGGGCGTGACCATCAAGACCCCGTCCGCGTCGCGGATCGCCTGCTTGAACGCGGCGACGCCTGGCGGGTCGCCCTGGGACTCTACGTCGCCGTCATAGAGCGGCACGGCCTTGAGGTCGAAGGCGTCGATCGTCATGCCGTCCGGCACGTGCATCTGTGCCGCGCGCAGCAGAGCGCGGTTGAGCGACCCCCGCCGCAGGCTGCCGGCGAAACCGAGGACCTTCATCGCTATCTCCCTGGGCTAAGAGCGACATGGATCGGGCGCAGAGCATGAAACGGCCCATCAGTAAGACGCGGTAGGCTTCCAGCCCCCGCCTAACGCCTGATAGAGGGCCACCGCCGCGTTCAGCCGGTCGGTGCGAGCTTGCACGAGCTGGAGCTCTGCATTGAGCAGTCCGCGTTGCACCTCGAGCTGATCGAGGTAAGGCGAGTAGCCGGCGTGATATCGGTTCGTCGCCAGCCGATAGGCTTCGGCCAGCGCCGCGCGTCCCGCTTCAAGATCGCGCTCCTGAGCTGCGAGGCGGTCCTCGGCGGCGAGCGCGTCCTCGACCTCACGGAACGCGTTCAGCGCGGCCTTGCGGAACGCGAAGGCCGCCTGATCGCGCCGGGCGACGGCTGCGTCCTGCTGTGCCCGGAGCCGGCCGGCGTCGAAGATCGGGGCGAGCACGCTGCCACCCAGCGAGAAGACGCCGATCTCGTCCGCCAGCAGGTTCGACGCGACATAACCGCCCGCCGCCGTGAGCTGCACCGTGGGCAGAAAGGCCGCGCGGGCGGCATCGAGCGACCGGTCGGCGGCGGCGAGCTGGCGCTCGGCCTGGGCGATGTCGGGCCGCCGTCGCAGCAAGGCCGAGGGAAGGCCGGGCGGGATGTCGGGGGCGGCGAGCGCGGCCGTCGCTGCGCCGCGTTCGATGGCGCGGGGGCTCTCTCCCAGCAGCAGGCTCAATCCGTCCTCCTGGCGGCGGATGGCCAGCTCGGTGACGGGGATCTGCTGCGCGGTGGCGTGATAGTCCGCCTCGGCCTGGCGCAGGTCTAGCATGGCGCCGTATCCCGCCTCGGCGCGACGGCGGATCACCTTCAGCGCCGCTTCACGCGAGGCGAGCGTTTCCCGCAGCACGTCCAGGCGTGCGTCGAGCCCGCGCAAGGTGATGTAGCCACTGGCCGCCGAGGAGGCGACGGCGAGGCGGACGTTCTCCTGCGCGGCTTCTGTCGCCAGCAGCGTCTCCCGCGCCGCGGCGCTCGAGGCGGCGAGACGGCCGAACAGGTCCAGGTCGTAGGCGATCCGGAGCTCCGCCTGGCCCTCCGTCTGTTCGCGGGGGCGGCCGAACGGGCTGACGTCGCGCTGGCGTCCGCCGGCTGCAAGGCCGACGAGGTTCGGCAGCCGCTGCGCCTCAGCGAACCGAAACTGGGCGCGCGCCTCTTCGACCCGCCCCGCGGCGATCGCCACGTCGGTGTTGTTGGCCAAAGCCCGCTCCACAATCGCCGCCAGAACCGGATCGCCGAACGCGGACCACCAGCGGGGTTCGACGAGGCCCTCAGTCGCGGGCGCGTCGCGCCAGCCGCCCGGCGCGCTCACGGCCGCGGCGGGCGGCGGCGGGGCCCGGGGACCAGCGCAGGCAGCGAGCGCAAGGGCCGCTAAGGCGACGGCGCGTCTCATCGCCTGCTCCGGGTGTCCACGCGCGCCTCCACCGACATGCCCGCCCGCAGGCGGGCCGCGATCGGCTGCTGCGCGTCGACGGAGATGCGGACGCCGATCCGCTGCGGAATCTTCACGAAATTGCCGGTCGCATTGTCGGCTTTCAGCACGGCGAATTCCGAACCCGCGCCCGGCGACAGCTGCTCGACGTGCCCTTTCAGTCTTGTGCCGCCCAGGGCGTCGACGGTGAAGCTGGCCCGCTGGCCCGGCGCCATCCTCGCGGTCTGGGCCTCCTTGAAATTGGCGATGACCCAGCGTTCGGCCGGTATGAGCGACATCAGCTGGGTGCCGTTGGTCACGTACTGGCCAAGCCGCACGCCGACCTCGCCGACCTGGGCCGCCTCGGGCGCGTAGATGACGGCGTGCTCGAGATCGATCTGAGCCAGCCGCAGGGCGGCGCGCGCGCCTTCGACGCTCGCTTCGAGGCCGCCGCGTCCCACATCGACGGTGCGAATGTCCTGGTGGGCGATTTGGCTGTTCGCCTCGGCCTCATGGACCTGAGCCTCGGCCTGGCGCAACGCCGCGCGCGCCTGGTCCTGTTCGCGCACCGAGACCGAGCCGTCGCGAACCAGGTCGTCGGCGCGAGCCATGTCGGCCTGGGCGCGCGTCAGCTGGGCGTGCGCGCTGCCGAGTTGGGCGGTTCGACCGACCAGGCTGGCGGCGCGGGAGGCGTGCGCCTGTTCACTGTTGGCCAGCGCCGCCAGGGCGGCCGCCAGGTTTGCACGTGCCTGGTCGACCCGCGCGCGGTAGATCCTGTCGTCCACCCGGACCAGCACCTGGCCGGCGCGGACCTGCTGATAATCCCGCACCGCCACTGTCGTCACATAGCCGCTCACCTGCGGGGCGATGACCGTGGTCCGCCCGCGCACATAGGCGTTGTCGGTCGTCTGCACGGCGCTGCGGAAGGGCGGCAGGCCCCAGGCGGCAAGGATCGCCAGCACGGCCACGAGCGCAAGCCCGAGCGTGGCGGCGATCATGCGCCGCCGTCGCGGCGCGGGACGCCAGGCCGGACGCGGCGGCGGAGCCGTTTCGGGCGGCGCGTTCGCGACGGCGTCAGGCTGCGTCTGGGGCTCTGGCTGGCTCATGCGAGAACCCCGAGACGGGTTTGGCGCCGTTGGCGGATGGTGTTGAAGGCGATGATGTACGCGACATAGCCGGCGGTGAGCAGCGCCAGGACGGCCACGAAGCGGAAGGTGTCATTGAAGGCCAGGATGTTGGCCTCGCGCATCAGCGCCTGGACCAGCAGTCCGCCGCCGTGCGCGCCGCGGAGCAGGGGGTCTGCGATCACCCCGTTCAGCGAGCCTGCGCCGCCCTGGATACGCGCCGCCACCTGCGGATCAAATCCCGTGAGATGCTCGGACAGCGCCGCGGCGTGGTTGCGGGCGGCGATCGTCTGGTAGCTGCCGAGCAGCGCCGAGCCGGCCAGGCCGCCGACGTTCTGGGTCGTGCTGAAAACCACCACCAGCGTGACGAAATGGTCGCCCCCCCGCGCCAGCATGCGGAGGAAGCCCTGCACCAGGGCCGGGCCGATGAAGAGCGTCGTGCCGAAGCCGATCAGGGCCTGGCTCAGATAGAGCTGCGGAGGACGGGTCAGGTTTGTGGCGTGGCTGTCGAGCCAGGCGGCGAAGGCGATGATCAGCGCCGCCGCCAGGATCTGATAGGGAAGCCGCTGCTCCGACAGCGTCAGCGCCGCCGTGACAATGCCCACAACCATCGCGCCCGCGACGATCGCGAACAGCAGCCGCAGCTGGTCGTTGGTCAGGCCGCCGGCGGTGAGCAGGCCCACCGAATTGTAGGTCTGCTCGGCCAGTGCGAGGCGAACCAGTAGGGCCACCGCGGCGAAGCGGAGGATGTCGCGCGTGCCGATCCAGCGGGTCTGCAAGAGCGGGCGGGCTCGATTGTGCTCGACGAGGATCGCAGTGGCGAACAGCGGGACAGCCGCGGCGAGCGCCCAACCCAGCCAGGACGCGTCGGTCCACCAGAACAGGCGGCCTTCGGAGAGGACGCCGCAGGTCAGCAGCATCGCCGGCACGACCAGCGTGATGGTGACGATATCGAGAGGCTCGAACTGCTTGCTGCGGTCGCTGGGCGGCAGCGGCAGGGCGTCGGTGATGGCGAAGGCGGTGAGGGCCACGCCCACCTCCATCAGGTGCAGGCCGCGCCAATGGCCGGCGGCGAGCAGGTCGACGGGGATCGTCCGGGCGAGCGCAGGGCCGAGCTGGGTCAGGCTGATGCCGCAGAGGAGCCCGAGCGGTCGCATTTTCGGCGGAAGAGCCTGCAGCAGGTAGTAGATGCTCATCGTGATGAGCGCTGCGCCCGTCACGCCGTTGACGGCACGGACCAGCAGCGCGGCCGCGAACGTTGGCCAGGCCAACTGCAGCAGTCCCGCCAGCAGGTAGCTGAGAAGCAGCGCGTGGGTGACCTGCGGAATGCAGAACTGGGCGCGAGCCTTCACCAGGCTGAGGTTCGCCGTGGCGTTGAACGCGACATAGACCGCGGGAAGCCAGCTCAGCTGTGCGACATAGACCCCAAGCTCGCCGGCCAGATTGGGGACGTTCACCGTCACCAGGGCGTTGGGAAAGGTCGAAGACACCCCGGTCACCAAGCCGACCGCGACGTAGGCGAGGCGGCGCGGCATGGGATGAGGCGGCGAATAAGGCGAGCCGGGAAAGAGGGGCCGCTCCTCCGCGGTGAACGCATAGGCGTCACTTGCCGGCATCAACCTGGCCTTCCCGATCCGGCCCGCGGCGGCCCGCCGTCAACGGGTGCGCGTCGAAATGATCGAGGCGCCGCTCCGAACTACACCAGACGCGGCAGGCCACGTTCAATTGCACCAAGGTGTCGGTCGAGGGTCAGCCGCCCCGGCCCGTCGGATCCGATACGAAGGTATCGGCGATACCAAAGTTCAATGGAGGCCGGCGGCGAACTTGCTGAGGATCTGGCTTGTCTTGGCGCCGGCCAGGGCGAGAACCGACCCGTGCTCGGAGGGCGTCGATGGTTCGACTGCGCATCAACGGGCGTTCGAGCGAAGTCGATGTTTCCCCGGAAACGCCGCTCCTGTGGGTTCTGCGCGACGTCTTGCATCTAACGGGGACGAAGTTCGGTTGCGGGATCGCCCAGTGCGGCGCGTGCACGGTGCATGTGGACGGCGTCCCCGTCCGATCCTGCCTGCTTGCAGTCGGCCGGATCGCGGATCGGGCGATCACCACCATCGAGGCGGTCGGCGCCACCCCGGCCGGGGCGAAGCTGCAGAAGGCCTGGCTCGATCTGGAAGTTGTTCAGTGCGGCTACTGCCAGTCCGGCCAGATCATGTCGGCTGCGGCGCTTCTGAACAGCATTCCCCATCCCGACGACGCCGACATCGACGCGGCCATGTCCGGCAACATCTGTCGTTGCGGGACCTACGTGCGGATCCGCCAGGCGATCAAGAACGCCGCGGCGGCGGCGTGACGGCCGTGCGGCTCGGCGCATCCGCAACGAGGGGGCGGCGCGCCTCCGCAGGGGTGTCTCGCCGCGGCCTGATCGGCGCGGCGGGCGCGGCGGCTCTGCTGGTCGCGCTGGACATTCCGGTGGCGGGATCGCGCGCCAAGGGGACGCGCTTCGCGCCGGACGCCTTCATCCGCCTCGATTCCGACGGCCTCGTCACCCTGGTCATGCCCCAGGTGGAGATGGGGCAGGGCACCTACACCGCGATTCCCATGATCCTCGCCGAGGAGCTCGACGCGGCTTGGGGGATGGTGCGGCTCGAGCACGCCCCGCCCGACGAGAAGCTCTATGCCAACGCCCTGCTGGGAATGCAGGCCACCGGCAATTCCAACTCCATCCGCGCCTTCTGGACGCCCTTGCGCAAGGCCGGCGCCGCCGCGCGCGCGGCTCTGGTCGAAGCCGCCGCGCAAGGCTGGGGCGTCCCCGCAGCCGAGTGCCGCGCGCAGGACAGCCGCGTCCTTCACGAGCCGAGCGGCCGCCAGGCCGGTTATGGCGAGCTCGTCGCGGCGGCGGCTCGCCTGCCGTTGCCGAAGGATCCGCCGCTGAAGGATCCCAAGACGTTCAGGGTGATCGGCCGGCCGCTCAAGCGGCTCGACACGCCCGACAAGGTGAACGGCCGCGCCGTCTATGGGATCGACGCCATGCCGCCCGGGGTGAAGTTCGCCATCCTCGCCCAGAGCCCGGTGCGCGGCGGCAAGGTCGCGAGCCTCGACCAGGCCCAGGCGCTCGCCGTCCCGGGCGTCCGCCAGGTCGTAGCGCTGGATGATCTGGTGGCGGTGGTCGGCGACCACACGTGGGCCGCCAAGCAGGGACTGGATGCGCTGGCCGTGGCCTGGGCCGACGGGCCCAATCGGGCGGTCTCCACCCCTGAGATCTGGGCGCGGCTGCGCAAGGCGAGCGAACGCTCCGGCGTCGTCGCCAAGGCGGCGGGCGACGCCGACAAGGCGCTCGGCGCCGGCGACGTCTTCACCGCGGCCTACGAGGAGCCGCTGCTGGCGCACGCCTGCATGGAGCCGCTAAATTGCACACTGCAGGTCACGCCCGGCCAGACGGAGGTCTGGATCGGGACCCAGGCTATCGTCCGAGTCCAGCAGGCGGTGGCCGCGGCGACGGGCCTGCCGTTGGACAAGGTGATCGTGCACAATCACCTGCTCGGCGGCGGGTTCGGCCGCAAGCTCGAGAACGACATGGCGTTCGCCGCCGCCAGGATCGCGGCGCATGTCGACGGGCCCGTGAGGTGGGCTGGACGCGGGAAGAAGACATCCGCCACGACATCTACCGTCCGGCTTACCGCGACGTCCTTTCCGCCAGGCTGTCCGACGGCCGCATCGTCGGCTGGAAGCACAAGGTCGCCGGCTCGTCGGTCCTGGCGCGCTGGCTCCCGCCGGCCTTTCAGAAGGGCATCGACGGCGACGCGGTCGATAGCGCCGTCGACCTGCCATACGACATTCCTGACTTTCGCGTGGAGTACATCCGCGAGGAGCCGCCGGGGATCGTCACCGGTTTCTGGCGCGGGGTCGGCCCCAACAACAATGTCTTCGCCATCGAGAGCTTCATCGATGAGCTCGCGCGCAAGGTCGGCAAGGACCCCGTCGTGTTCCGGCGCGCGCACCTGGCGAAGACGCCGCGGCTGAGGGCTGCGCTGGACCTGGTCGCCGCCAAGTCGCGCTGGGGTGAGCCGCTGCCGTTGCGCACGGCTCGCGGCGTCTCGGTGCAGCCGTCGTTCGGAAGCTTCATCGCCACCGTCGTGGAGGCCGAGGTCGACGAGGCGGGCGAGATCCTGCTGCGCCGGGTCCATACGGCGGTCGACACCGGAGTCGCCATCAATCCCGACGTCATCGCCGCCCAGCTGCAGGGCGGCATCATCTTCGGGCTCACCGCCGCCCTCTACGGCGAAATCACCGTCGAGAACGGGCGGGTGCAGCAGAGCAACTTCCACGACTACCGGATGCTGCGGATGGACCAGGCGCCGCCGATCGAGGTGCACCTGATCCGCAGCGGCGAGCCGCCCGGCGGGATCGGCGAGACCGGCACGACCGCAGGTCTGCCGGCGCTGCGGAACGCGATCTACGCCGCGACCGGCGTGGCGCTCCGGCGCATGCCGATCGACCGCAGCCTGCTGGCGAAGGGGGCGCACGCATGAGCGCCAGATCTCGCCTTCGCAACGTTGCGCTCGCGCTGTTCGTCGTCGTCGGGATCGTCGGGGCCGGCGTCGCCTGGTGGATGCTGCCGCCGCGTGCGCTGGGCTTCGCGGGGCGCGGCGTGGCGTTGGCGGCGTACCGGGGTTCCGATCCCACAGGCGCGCCGGCGGAAATGCGCGGCGCCGACCTGGTGGCGCGGGGGCGATACCTCGCCAGGGCCGCGGATTGCCAAGTCTGCCATACCGCCCGCGGCGGCGCGCCCTATGCGGGAGGCCTGGCGTTCAAAACGCCCTTCGGGACCATCTATTCGCCGAACATCACCGCGGACCGACCCACCGGCATCGGGGATTGGAGCGACGCCGATTTCCTGCGGGCCGTGCACAAGGGGATCGGAAAGGACGGGCGACCGCTGTATCCCGCCTTCCCCTACGAGGCCTACACCCTGATGGCCGACGCGGACGTGCTCGCGATTAAGGCCTATCTCTTCAGCCTGCCGAAAATCCGGGCGGAGGCCCCGCCGAACGCGCTGAAATTCCCCTTCAACCATCGCGAGCTGGTGACGTTCTGGGCGCTGGCCTACAGCCCGAATGCGCGCTTCCGCCCGCACCCAGACCGGAGCGCAGACTGGAACCGCGGCGCCTACCTCGTGGAGGCGCTGGCGCACTGCGGCGATTGCCATACGCCGCGCAACCTCGCCCAAGGCCTCGACAACCGGCGCAAGTTCGCCGGGGCTCCGATCCAGGGATGGCGCGCGTACAACATCACCTCCGATCGCGCGTCGGGTCTGGGCGACTGGTCCGACACGGAAATCGCGAGCTACATCTCGGGCAACCACGTCCCCGGGCGCGGCTCGGCCAGCGGACCCATGGCGGAAGCGGTCGAAGGGGGGCTTTCGGCCCTCACCCCTGGAGATCTCAAGGCGATCGTCGCCTACCTTCGGACCGTGCCGGCCCAGGGCGATCGAGAACGTCCGGAACCCAGGCGACAGATCGCCTCGGACCGGCCGAAGATCATGGCGGCGCATTACGACGTTCGCGGGAGGCAGATCTTCGAACAGGCTTGTGCGAGTTGCCATGCCTGGAGCGGCGTGAGCCCGCTTTCGCCAGAGGCGACATTGACGGGGCTGCGGGCGATCAACGACGCCAGCGGCGCCAATGTCGCCGCGATCGTGATCGCCGGGCAACCCGGCTCGGGCCCGGGCCAGCTCTCGATGCCGGCGTTCGGGTCCGCATATTCCGACACGGAGATCGCCGCGGTCGCCAACTACGTCACCGCCCGCTTCGGAGCTTCGGGCTCCAGGCTGAGCGCCGCGGACGTGTCGAAGCTGCGGCCGTAGTTGGGGCCGACAGTCAGGCGTCCGACGCGCCTATCCGAGCGCTCATCTTCACCAGATCGGCCAGCGAGCGCGCCTGCATCTTCTCCATCACCCGGCCGCGATGGGCCTTGACCGTGATCTCGCTGATGCCGAGTTCGCCGCCCACCTGCTTGTTGAGGAGGCCGGAGACGACCAGAGCCATCACCTCACGCTCGCGGCGGCTCAGCGTGGCGTACCTATCCTGGAGCTCGTGCCGTGCGGCCTCCTCGCCCGCCGTAACGCGGCTGCGCTCGAGGGCGCCGCGAATGGCGTCCAGCAGCACGTCGTCGTCGAAGGGCTTGGTGAGGAATTCCGCAGCGCCAGCCTTCATGGCGCGGACGCTCATCGGTATGTCGCCATAGCCAGTGATGAAGATGATGGGCATGTCTGTGCGGTCGTGAGCGACGAGCGCCTGCACATCCAGCCCGCTCAGGTCAGGAAGCGTGACATCGAGGACAAGGCAGCTTGGTCCGGGGGCCGGCGGGGCGCCGAGAAACCCCGCGGCCGAGGCGAACGAGCGAGCTTCCCAGCCTGCGATTTCGATCAGCGCCTCAAGGGACTCGCGCACCGACACATCGTCGTCGACTACGAACACCGTGGGTGCTGTTTCCGACATCGCCGGCCGTCCCGCATGGTTAGCGTGCGCAGGATATATCCGCGTTCTCCGCCGCGCATGCAAAAACGCTCAGGCGCTGCCGAGCGCGGCGTTGAGGGCGTCGATGATGACGTCTGCGCTGAACGGCTTGGTCAGGTAGGCGACGGCCCCTCGCCGCAAGACCGTCGCGCGGACGCGTTCGTCGGCGTGGGCGGTAATGAAGACGATGGGCGTGGCCCGACCGCGCTGCGCCAACTCCTGCTGCAGTTCGGGTCCGGACATGCCCGGCATGGCGACGTCCAGCACGAGGCAATTTGTCCGCTCCAGCACGCCCGAGGCCAGGAACGCCTCGGCGGAGTCAAACGGCTCGACCTCGCAGCCGAACGACCTCAGGAGGTCGGGGAGGGATTCGCGCACCGACTCGTCGTCGTCGACGAGCGCCACCAGCTTGGCCGTCAAGGCGCCCACTTCGAGCACGGGGCCGTTGGCTTCGCCAAGAGGCTGCTGGCCCGTTCCACAAGTCTCGTCATTGTCGGGTGAACCGCCCGGTAAAGCGGCGAGCTGAATTCGGGTCTGCATTCCTGCACTCGCAGCGGCGCAGCCTCCCGATGTTGCGTTGAGGGATGCTGGTTGGTCCATCAGACTTTGGTATTGGTGAATTGCCGTGAGGCGACGCATTGAGAATTATCAAAAAACATCATGCACTGCATTGCAACCGTACGTAGGATGCCATGTATCCGGCCTTCGACGTAAAATCGTATGAGCGATTAACGTTAATGACGAGGCCATTCGCGCCAGAAGCGAGAATACTCTGGGGTGCTGATCGTTCCTGGCGCTCTAGATTATTCTTGTGGCTTCGCCGCCGAAGCTGAGCGCGTCCATGGCGGGCGGAATCCAGAAGCCGAACTCGGCTCCGGGGCTGTTCTGATTAAGCTTGGCCCATAGCCTGCCGCCGTGGGATTCAATGATCGATCGACTGATCGCGAGGCCGACCCCCATGCCGTGCGTCTTGGTGGTGTAGAAGGCGTCGAACATCCGCTCGAGGTGATCGGGTTCGAAGCCGACGCCGGAGTCGCGCACCGACATGACGATCCTGTCGGTCGCGTCTCGCCGCGTGCCGATGGTCAGAGTGCGTGGACGATCGACAACTTCCCTCATCGCATCGGCGGCGTTGGAGAGCAGATTGAGGATCACCTGCTGCAGCTGAACGCGGTCGCCGCTCACCGGCGGCAATTCGCGCGCAAGTTCGCAGGTCGCGACGACCCTGGCCGCCTGAAGCTCGCTTGAGCTTAGAGCGAGCACGTCGCTCGCGACCGAATTCAGGTCGATGGGCTCGAACGCCGCCGCCTTGTGCGCGAAGAGAGCTCTCAGGCGCTGGATCACGTCCTTCGCCCGATTGCCGTCACGGATGGTCCGCTCGGCCGTGGACCTGGCGCCTGCCACGTTCGGCGGATCTGCGGCGAGCATGCGTAAGCAGGTGCTGGCGTTGGTGATGATGCCGGCCAATGGCTGGTTGACCTCGTGGGCGATCGAGGCGGTCAAGGCGCTGAGCGTCGTGAAGCGGGCCACGTGGGCGAGTTCGGCCCGGGCTCGTTCCAGAGCTTCCTCGGCGACTTTCCGCTCGGTAATGTCCTGGATCGCCCCAAGGAAAACGGGCCTATCCGAAATTTGCTCGATGCGGTGCGCGACGCAGTGAAGATGCTTGAGCTCGCCGCTCCTGGTGATGATGCGGAAGACGACCTCGAAGCCGCCATCTCCGTGAACGGCTTGGGCGATGACCGTCTCGACGTCGCGCATGTCGTCCGGGTGAACGGCGCTTAGGATCATTGGCATCGTGATCCGAACCGCAGGGTCGAATTCCCACATGCGGCGCTGTTCGTCCGACCAGTCATGCTGGTCGGCTTCGACGTCCCACGTGAAGCTGCTGGTCTTGCTGAGTCTCTGAGCCTCCAGCAGGTGACGGTTCGCCCGCTTCAGCTCCGCCTCGCTCGCCGTCAACGCCGCTTCGATGAGTTTGCTCTCGGTGACGTCCTGTAAGGCGCCGACGAACTGCGGACGCCCGGCCACGTTTTCCGTCACACGAGCCAGCCCACGCACGTGTTTGGACGTGCCCTGCGCGGTCCGAACTCGGAAGATGAAGTCGACGTCGGCGCCCGTCATGGCTTTGGCGATCATGGCGTCGAAGCCAGCGACGTCGTCCGCGTGAACGAGGGCGCGAATGCGTTCGAGCGACGGAGGCTCCGCGGGATCGAAGCCGAAAATCCGGTAGGCTTCTTCCGACCAGTCGTGGCCGTCGGCGACCAGGTCGGTGATGAAGCTGCCTGTGTGGCTGAGCCGTTGCGCCTCGGCGAGGCTGTCGTACGCGCGCCGCAGCTTCGCCTCGCTTTCCTTGAGCGCGGACTCGGCCTGGTCACGCTCGATCGCGATGCCGGCGATATGAGCGAAACGCTCGATGAGCTCGTGCTCGTCGTTGGTCGGCTCCTGGATCTGTCGGTGATAGGCGGCGAACACGCCAAGCACACGGTTCGCGCCTGACAGGATCGGCATCGCCCAGCATGAGCGCAGTCCATGGCTGACGAGGCGGCGCGGCAGCGCCGACGCCGCCCACCGTGAGTCGTTCAACAGGTCGCCGACGATCACCGGCGCCTTCAGCGTCACGGCGAGCGCCGAGGGGGCGTCAGCAGGGTCGATGGGCCGTCCCTCCAGGGTCAGGACATATTCAGCCGGGAGACTGGGGGCGGCGCCGATACGAAAAGCTCGGCCTTCGACGTCGGTCAGCAGGATGGCGCAGAGGCTGTCGCGCGCCAAGCCCTCGGCCTGACGGCAAAGCGTCTCCAGCGTCGGAAGGAGCGGACGGCCCTTGGCGACGAACTCGAGCAGTTGCTTCTCCACCGAGAGCTTCGCCTGGGCGTGTCTGGCCTCCTCAATCTCGATCGACAGGCCGCACCAGACCTCGATGTCGCCGCAGGCGTTGTGCAGCGGGATGACCGTTGTCCGCTGCCAGCGATACTCGCCGTCACGGCGCCGCAACCTGGCTTCGACCTGACCAGGATCGCCCGAGCCCGTGATGCCTTTCCAGGCGGTCAGCAGCCGCGGCGCGTCGTCGGGATGTAGCGAGCCGGTCCAGCCGTGGCCGGCGGCTTCCTCGATGCTCACGCCGGTGTAGTCGAGCCAGCGTCGTCCGAAGGATCCCGCCCGTCCGTCCGGGAGCGCCGTCCAGACCAAGCCCGGCAGCACATCAAGGAGACGGCCGAGATCGATCTCCATGCCAGTCTCTCGTCAAAGTCGCCTAGCCGACGATGCGTCGTCAGTTTGGATGCGTCCAGATCTACTTTAACTCTAGCGTTGGTCCGCCGGCTCGCTTGCATTCGCGCCAGCCCCGGTCGAGGCGCGATGGGACTACATCAGGTGACTTATACGAAGGTATGGGCGACACCTTGGTACAATAGCCACGGTCCGAGCGCGCCGGCCAATCTGCACTCCGTTGAGCCGAGTAGCCTGGCAGTGGGAGAACCGTCATGCCCTGGGACTTCTTGTTGGCCACGCGTCGCCAATTTCTCTCCGCCACAGCGGGCGTCCTGGGCTTCGCGTCGGCGACATCCGCGGAAGCGGCGGACACGCTTGCGGAGCGGACAGGCGGCGGGGGATCGAGCGGCGCCGAGATCCGGCCGTTCCACTACCATGCGTCGGACGAGGATCTCGCCGATCTGAAACGTCGTGTTCGCGCGACCCGCTGGCCGGACAAGGAGACCGTTCCGGACGACACCCAGGGCGTGCAACTGGCCACCGTCCAGGCCCTGGCGCGCTACTGGGCGGCCGAGCATGACTGGCGCAAGGTCGAGGCGCGGATCAACGCACTGCCCAATTTCGTCACGAACATCGACAGCCTGGACATCCACTTCATCCACGTCCGCTCGAAGCACGCGAACGCCCTCCCGCTCATTGTCACCCACGGCTGGCCTGGGTCGGTGATCGAGCAGCTGAAGATCATTGAGCCGCTGACAAATCCGACGGCGCATGGCGGCACGGAGGCGGATGCCTTCGACGTCGTGATCCCGTCGCTGCCAGGTTACGGATTCTCCGCTAGGCCCACAGCGCCCGGCTGGCATCCGGTCCGCATCGCCCAGGCCTGGGCCACGCTCATGCAGCGCCTGGGTTACAAGCGCTACGTCGCTCAGGGCGGCGATTGGGGGAACGCAGTCTCCGAGATCATGGCGCTGCAGCAGCCGCCGGGCTTGCTCGCCATCTCCACCAACATGGCTGCGACCGTGCCGCCAGACATCGCCATGGCGTTGGCGACAGGCGCTCCGCCACCGGCCAACCTCACGCCGGACGAGCGCCGCGCCTGGAACCAACTGGACTTCTTCTACAAGAAGGGCCTCGGCTATGCGAACGAGATGGGGCTGCGGCCGCAGACGCTCTACGGCATCGCCGACTCCCCGGTCGGTCTCGCCGCCTGGATCCTCGACCACGACGACGCGAGCCAGAAGCTAATTGCGCGCGTCTTCGCCGGTCAGTCCTCTGGGCTGACCAGGGACGACATCCTCGACAACATCACCCTCTACTGGCTGACCAATACGGCCATCTCGTCCGCCCGCCTCTATTGGGACACGCGGCAGATCCCCGCCAAGGGCGGCTTCTTCGACGCCAGAGGCGTCCAGATTCCGGTCGCGGTCAGCGCGTTCCACGACGAGATCTACACGGCGCCGCGCAGCTGGTCGGAAAAGGCCTATCCCAAGCTGCTCGACTACAGCGCTCACCCGGAGGGCACCCACTTCGCCGCCTGGGAACAGCCGATGGCCGTGACGGAGGATCTCCGGAAGGCGTTCCGCTCGCTGCGCACGGCCTAGCGCTTGGCGAGCGCAGGCTGGCCGGGCCTCCCGAGGCCGGCCAGCCTTCTTTGGAGCGGCGGCACATGCACCGTGTCACCCACGCCCTGCGTCGTTCTGCAGCCCTGCTGATCGTCGTCGCGGCGATCGCCGCCGCCGCCGGCCTCGCCTACTGCTCCGGCCTCGCGTTGCAGGGCGGGTCCGGATTGCCGTGGGAGGTCGCCGCCCTGGCCACGCCGGCAGTGGCCAACCCGAACCGGGTGTTCGCACGCGGCGGCGCCTGGCTGAACTCGCAGCCGCTGAGCGCCGAGGACCTGCGGGGCAAGGTCGTGCTGGTGAACTTCTGGACCTATTCGTGCATCAACAGCTTGCGACCGCTGCCTTACGTGCGGGCCTGGGCCGACAAGTACCGCGCGCGCGGCCTGGTGGTCATCGGCGTCCACACGCCGGAGTTCGGGTTCGAGAAGGACGTCGCCAACGTGCGCCAGGCGACCGCGGATCTGGGCGTGGGATTCCCCGTGGTCCTCGACAGCGAGTACGCGATCTGGCGCGCGTTCCACAACTCCGCCTGGCCCGCATTCTACTTTGTGGGGCGCGACGGCGAGGTGCGGCGGCAAAAGCTGGGCGAGGGCGGCTACGACGAATCCGAGCGGTTGATCCAGCAACTGCTCGCCCAAGCGGGAGGCCCTGGCGTCAAGGACCCCATTGCAGCGGTCGAGGGCATAGGCCCCCAGGCCGCGCCTGATTGGCGCGACATTCAATCCGGAGAGACCTACGTCGGCCGTGACAAGGCGGCCGGGTTCGTCTCGCCAGGCGGGTTCCAACCCGATGGCGCCGCCTCCTACAAGATCCCCGAACGCCTTCGGCTCAACACGTGGGGACTTTCCGGCGTTTGGCGTGTCGGCGGCGAGTTCGCAACGCTCACCCAGCCCTCGGGCGCTATCGCCTTTCGCTTCCATGCTCGCGACCTGAACCTCGTCATGGCCCCGCCGGGCGATGGCAGGGCCGTCCGCTTCCGCGTCAGGCTCGATGGCGCGGAGCCCGGACCGGACCACGGCTACGACGTCGACGCACAAGGGCAGGGCGAGCTCAAGCAGCCGCGCATGTACCAGCTGGTCCGTCAGGCGCGCCCGGTCGAGGACCGGACCTTCGCGATCGAATTCGTCGACGCCGGCGCGCGCGTCTACGTCTTCACCTTCGGCTGAGCAGTCCGCGCGAAATTTGGAGGTCCTCGATGCGCATCATGATCCTCGCAGCCGCCCTCGCAGGCGCTTTGGGCCTCGTCACGCCGAGCGCCGCGCAGCCGGCGAAGCCCACAGTGGTGCTCGTCCACGGCGCCTTCGCCGATTCCTCCAGCTGGGATGGCGTCGTCACCGAGCTGACGCGGGACGGCTACCGGGTCGTCGCCGCCGCGAACCCGCTACGCGGCGCCTCCAGCGACGCGGCCTATGTCGCCGCGGTGGTCAAGTCGGTGGGCGCCCCGGTGGTGCTCGTCGGCCACTCCTATGGCGGGACCGTCATCACCCAGGCGGCCGACGGCGTCGCCAACGTCAAAGGGCTGGTCTATGTGTCCGCCTTCGCGCCGGACGTCGGAGAATCCAGCTTCGGGCTGGCGGGCAAATTCCCCGGCGCGACCCTGGGCGCGGCCCTGGCTCCGCCCGTGAACCTGCCGGGCGGCGGCCAGGACCTTTATATCCAGCAGGACCGTTTCCCGGCGCAGTTCGCCGCCGACGTGCCGCTTGCCAAGGCGAAGCTGATGGCGGCGGGGCAGAGGCCGATCAACCAGGCCGCCGGAGACGAGAAGGTCGCCAAAGTCGCCTGGAAAGCCCTTCCGTCCTGGTTCATCTACGGCTCCGCCGATCTCAACATTCCGCCCGCAGCCCAAGCCTTCATGGCCGAGCGCGCTCATGCGCGGAAGACCGTCGTGGTGCCCGGCGCCTCGCACGTGGTGATGGTGTCCCACCCGCACGAGGTCGCCGCCTTGATCGAGGCGGCGGCGCAGTCGCAATGAGAAAGGAGGTCATATGGCGCAGCTGTTCGACCGCCGGCTGCTGCTCGGGGCGGCCCTTATGACCGCCGCGGCCGTGGAGCTCGGCGCCGCGCCAGGCCCCGCCGCCGCCGCTGTGTCGCCCGACGCATTTCCCCGCCTGCGCCGCGTCCAGACCAACCTGCTGGAGATCGCCTATGCAGAGCTCGGACCGGCCGGCGGACCGCCGGTGATCCTGCTGCACGGCTGGCCCTACGACATCCATAGCTTCGCAGAGGTCGCGCCGCAGCTCGCCGCTGACGGATATCGGGTAATCGTCCCCTACCTGCGTGGCTATGGCGAAACGCGCTTCCTCTCGGCCGAGGCGATGCGGAACGGCCAGCCCGCGGCGCTGGCGCTCGACACCGTTGCGATGATGGACGCGCTCAAGGTCCCGCCGGCAGTCCTGGCGGGCTTCGACTGGGGCGCGCGCACCGCCGACATCATCGCGGCGCTCTGGCCGGAGCGGTGCTTAGGTCTGGTCGCGGTGAGCGGCTACCTCATCGGCAGTCAGGCCGCCGGCCGCTCGCCCTTAACGCCTGAGGCGGAGCTCCGGTGGTGGTATCAGTTCTATTTCGCGACCGAGCGCGGGCGCGCCGGCTACGAGCAGCACCGTCGCGATTTTGCCCGCCTGATCTGGCGGATGGCGTCGCCTAAGTGGGCGTTCGACGAGGCGACGTTCAATCGTTCGGCGGCGGCGTTCGACAATCCCGACCACGTCGCGGTGGTGATCCACAATTATCGCTGGCGTCTAGGATTGGCCGAGGGCGAGCCGCGCTACGAACAGGCGGAGCGACAGCTGGCCGCCGCGCCCGCGATCACTGTGCCGACCATCACGCTCGAAGGTGACGCCAACGGCGCTCCGCATCCCGAGCCCCTCGCCTACGCGGCCAAGTTCACTGGTCCCTACGTCCATCGCACCCTCACCGGCGGCGTGGGTCACAACCTGCCGCAGGAGGCGCCCCAGGCGTTTGCTCAGGCTGTCGTCGATGTGACGGAGCTGCAGCGTCATGGCTGAGCGCCGCTCTGATTTCTCGCCGTTGCAGACGCTGAGCATCCGGGATGTTCATCGATGAACCCAACTTTGATCAGCACCTTGGCCGCGCTCGCGGGGGCCCTGATCGGCGGATTGGCGTCGCTGGGGAGTTCCTGGCTGACGCAATGGATCCAGCAGCGGGAGCGGAATCGCGAGCACGTCCGGTCGCGCCGGGAGGCGCTGTTCACCGACTTCATCAATGAGGCCTCGCGGCTTTACGGCGACGCGCTCAGCCATGAGAAGGACGATGTCCTCGACATGGTCCAGCTCTATGCGATTGTCGGGCGTATCCGCCTGATCTCCTGCGACAGGGTGGTGACATCGGCGGAGAGGACGTTGGATTCGATCGTCGATACATATCTGGCGCCGAACAAGTCCTTGCACGAGCTGAGGACCCTAATGGCCGAGGGCAAGATGGACTTCCTCGTCCAGTTCAGCGAGGCGGCCCGCTACGAGCTGGACGTGCTTCCACGGACGCCGCCGTGGGCGGCCTCGAGCCGCTCCCCTAGTGACGTTTTGCACGCCCTGCCAGCGCTGCGGTCGGGACGTGGAGCCGACCTTCCCAACGTCGGCTAAGGGGTGGTGAGCGGACATTGCGTGGTCGCCGCGTTGAGGCGACCTTCGCGACATGCACCCGTTCCCGCCAGCAGCAGATCTGCAGTTCCTGATCGGCCTAGAGGTTGGCCAAGTGCGCCTCGCCCCATGGTCTACGCATTTCGATTTTGCCGATGGCGGTAGCATCGCCGTCGAGGGGCCTTTCGAACATCTCGATGTAGACGGGCGGATGCATCTGCATCAATCGGGCGAGGAACAGGACGTTGCGCCCGTCTTTCTTCGCCATCTCCTCCGCCAGGAGATCACCGAGCTTGAGAGCGAGCCCACGCGCCTTTCCCTCAAATTCAGCAACGGCGCGCAGCTTCGGATCTGGTCGGAGCCGAGCCAGTACGAGAATGGTCAGATCCGCCCCCCAGGACGCGAAGGGGTCTTGCTCGTCTTCTAGCTGGGTCAATCACGAGCGCCCCACCCGAAAGCTGACGTTAGGAGCGTCGCTTCAGGGTGGGTTACGGACCTTGGCGATTCGTGGCGCTTAAGGCACCGTTTGGACATGCGATATGCGCGTGCGCTGCTTGTGTTGGCCTCACTTGCCTTGAGTGCTGGCTGCTCAGTCGCCGGGGAAGAAGGCGGTGGACGGTGAGCGAAATGAGCGATGTCGGCGAACGCCCCGCGTGGAACGACGCTCAAGCAGCGAAGCTTGTCGGAGCGACGGTGCTGATCGGGATCACTCGGCTTGATACGGCCAGAGCCGAACAGGAGCAGATGTTTGGCGTAATCCGGTCCGCGAACGCGCATGATGGTTTCGAGGTGAGCCTGAAGGGCTCGCGCGCAGGTGAAACTTACTGGCTGCCGCCTGACCTGAGGAACATCCACCCCGCCGCACCTGGCGAGTACCGTCTGCGGAGCACCGGCGAAGTCGTGACGAACCCCGATTACACTTCCACCTGGACCATTCATCCTCCAAACCACGTCCGCTGATGTTCGCGAACCCTCGCGGGCGGTGGCATAGCGGACACTGCGGTCATCGCTTCAGGGTGGAAGTTGGAAGTCCCAGTCGCTAGCGTCACCGATATGGGCGCACGCTGGGTGATCTTGATTGCTGTGGTCGTCATCGGGCTCCTCGCTGCCGCAGCCTACGTCTGGCTATCGCCCGCCATCGCCCAGGATGCCTGCCTTGACGGCGGCGGTGCTTGGCACAATGGGGCCTGCAAGGGCGGACGTTTCGAAATGTAGCCTCAGGGGTGGATATTGGACTTTGTCCTCCGCGCTTCTTACGAGCGAACGGGCATATGCCACGCAGCCAGCAAGGCGGAGGCCTTTCGCGCGATGTCCAGCCGATGCTCGACGCTCGTCGCGAGTT
>Ga0207641_10000835_pt1 | contig 32775 bp, 30 predicted proteins | sample KBSSwiS62_FD_184306 | JGI IMG/M metagenome (GOLD analysis project Ga0207641, IMG submission 184306) | Switchgrass rhizosphere microbial communities from Kellogg Biological Station, Michigan, USA - KBS Switchgrass S6-2 (SPAdes) (version 2) | ecosystem: Host-associated > Plants > Roots >... | reverse complement strand
CAATACTCCTAACGCCAATGGACATACGCCTTTGGGTCGAGCACTCGCACTTGGCTATTTTGAAACAGCTAATATGTTGCTGAATGCTGGAGCCTGGCCCACCGTAGGAAACCCAAGCGCATTAACCCACCAACCCAGGCAGGCAAGGCATGACCGACGGCACCGACCCCCTCGACCTGTCGAAGGGTGCGTCGGCCGGGGTGCTCTACCGGGGCCCGGGTGGCGCGGTGCTCAACTACACCGAGACGACGTTCAGCGGCCAGCGCGCGGTGATGAAGATGGTCGCCTCGGGCGCGCTGGACCGGCACGAGAACCTGCGGATCCTGGTGTCCGAGGGTGGCGCGACCTGGGTGCCGTTCCTGGCCGACCGCATGGAGGAGGGCTACCGCCAGCACGCGATGGCGGTGCGGCCCAAGCTGAACCGGTCTCCCAAGGAGATCATCTACTCCCAGGTGTACGCGTCCTTCCAGCACGACGAGTCCGCGGTGCACGCGATGACCGCGATGGGGTTCCAGAACGTGATGTGGGGCAGCGACTACCCCCACTTGGAGGGCACGTACGGCCACACCCAGCAGACCCTGCACCATCTGTTCGACGGCGTCGACGAGAAGGTCCGGCACCGCATCACCCAGGGCTCCTTCCAGGAGCTCTTCCCCCAGGTCCCGCCGCTGCCCGCGCAGGAAGCGACGACCGCAGCCCGCTGAGCGGAGGATCCGAGCGACCTCGCGTCGTCCGTCCCGTGGGCTCAGCCCGCCGGGCGGACGAGCGGGCGCTCCCCGCGGTCGTGTCAACGGGGCGGGGCGAGATCGTGCCCGACGAGCGCCACGAGGATCCCGGTCAGCTCGGCGAGAACGGCCTCGTCCCCGGGATCGGTGGTGCCGTGCCGGAACCGCTGCCGGCTCTCCTCCAGCATCGAGACCAGGACCAGTCCCAGCACCGCCGGCTCCGCCGTGCGCGGCGCCCCGCGGTCGACCAGGGACCGCCCCATGGCCGCCGCGACCTTCATCGACGTGTGCCGTGCGTCCGCGCGGAAGCCCTCGTCGTTGGGCCCCGCGACCGTGGCGGCCAGGATGAAGGGGCCGTGCGTGTCCAGATGGGCCAGATAGCGGTGCAGCCAGCCGGCGACGTCCGCGACCGACCACGGGGTGGGGAGATCCTGGAAGTCCCGCGCCAGCCCGAGACTGGAGCGGTAGGTCGCCCGTCCCAGCTCGGAGAACACCTCGAGCTTGTCCTGGAAATAGGTGTAGAAGCCCGCTCGCGAGATGCCGCAGGCGTCGGTGATGTCCGAGACGCTCGTTCCCGCGTACCCGTTGAGGAGGAACAGGTCCCGCGCGGCGGCGACGATCTTGGAGCGGGTCTGGTTCGCCCGTCGCCCGAACCCGTCCGCGGGGATGATCGCCTCGCTCACGAGCCGTCAGCCGGTCGTGCCGACCACGCCGGCGGTCGTCGGGGCCGATGCCGGGCACGCCTGCCTGTCATCGACGGCCCGAGCCGCCCCCGCGCCGGTCACTGCGCTGGTCACTGCGCCGGTCACTGCGAGGCCTTGGCCGCCCGGGACTTCGACCGGGCGAGGAAGGCCCGCACGATGTCCTGGTGCTCGGTGGTGTCGAACGAGGTGAACTCCTCGACGAGGGCGTACTCGAGCACACCCGCGATGGCCCGCTTGACATGCATGTTGAGCGCACGCTTGGTGCTCTGGACGGCTTGCGGCGGCTGGGCGGCCAGCCGCTCGGCCACCGCGACGGCCTCGTCGAGGAGCGCCTCCGGCGCCACCACCCGGCTGGCGAGCCCCAGTTCGACGGCCCGCGCCGCGGGGATGCGCGCGCTGGTGAGCAGGTACTCCTTCGCCTGCAACATCCCCATCATCAGCGGCCAGGTCGGTGCCCCGCCGTCGGCCGCGGTCAACCCGACGCCGACGTGCGGATCGGCCATGAACGCCGACTCCGCGATCAGGACGATGTCGCTGGAGGTGGCCAGGTTGCAACCGAGACCGACCGCGGGCCCGTTCACGGCCGCGACCACGGGCAGCGGGAAGTCGGTCATCTCCTCGAGCAGCCGCCGCGCGCCGTCGATCTCCTTGCGTCGGGCGGCGCGGTCCTCCCAGAGCTCGACGAAGTGGTCGAAGTCGCCGCCTGCGCAGAAGGCCTTCCCTGCTCCGGTCAGCACGACGGCACGGACCCGGGGGTCCGAGGCGAGGTGACGCCACACGGCGATCAGCGAGTCGTGCATGGCCTCGTCGGTCGCGTTGAGCGCCTCGGGCCGGTTGAGCGTGACGATGCGGACGGCCCCATGTACCTCGATCAACAACTCGGGAGCGAAGGTGTCGTCCTGGATGGTCGTCTCCGCGGTACTCATGCGATCTCCTGTGCTGTCGACGCCTGGCTCCGCATGACAGCGGAGTTTGACAAATCTGTCAACTGTTGCCTGTCATCGCCCTCTCGGCTGGGTGCACCAACCACCGGACAGGGCCTGTGCGCGGCGCTCCGAGCGGTCATACGGGCGGAGGTGTGATCTATGACACTGTCGTCGTGGGGTTCTGGTGTCCAGCGGGCCGGGGCCTACAGTTGACGATTATGTCAGAGGACGCGCTGTCCAGCGGAGGGCCGACGGTGTCCTCGTCCTCACGATGAACCGGACCACGGCGCGGAGCTCGGCCGACGGGGCGAGCCCGCGCAGGCGCTGGTGGAGACCACGCGTTCGTTGAACCTGCACCTGGGGTGGGCCGCCGGACGTCGGGTCGGTCCGTCCACAACGGAGAGGAGATGGTCCACAGTGGCCGCCACGTTGGAAGGTCGAGTCGCGTTCGTCACCGGCCTCGCCAGGGGACAGGGTCGCGCCCACGCGGTGGCGCTGGCCCGCGCGGGCGCCGACATCATCGGCATCGACCGGCAGGAGGACGTCGCCACCATGGCCTACGGGCTGGGCACCGAGGCGGACCTGGCCGAGACCGTCCGGCTCGTCGAGGAGGCCGACCGTCGGATCGTGGTCCACCGCGGCGACGTCCGCGACCGCAAGGCCGTGGCCGATGTACTGGCCGAAGGGGTCGAGGAGCTGGGCCGACTCGACGTCGTCGTCGCGAGCGCGGCGGTGTCACCGCCCGCCAAGCGGCTGTGGGAGATCAGCCCCGAGCAGTGGGACGACGTCATCGGGATCAACCTCACCGGTGTCTTCAATACCCTCGCGTGCTCGGTCCCGCACCTGCTCGAGGGCGGCCGCGGCGGATCGATCATCGCGATCAGCAGCGGCGCCGCCCTGAACAACGTGCCCAACCTGTCCGACTACGTGACGACGAAGCAGGGGGTCATCGGGATGGCGAGCTCGTTGGCCAACGAGGTCGCCCACAAGGGGATCCGGGTCAACGTCATCGCACCCGGGACCGTGAACACGCCGATGGTCACGGCCAACACCGCGCAGTTCCGGCTGTTCCGTCCGGACCTGCCCGAGCCGACGATCGAGGACTGCAAGGACGGGTTCCGGCGGATGATGCCGATGGGCGAGCCGTGGGTGGAGCCCGAGGACATCGCGGAGGCCATGCTCTTCCTGGCGAGCGACGCCGCCCGGTGGATCACCGGCGTGGTCCTGCCGGTGGACCAGGGCAGCGCCAACCGACGGTACTGAGCCGAGAGAGGGGCATTCCCGTGGGCCGACCGCAGGACGTGCGGGTCGACGTCGAGGACGGCATCGCGACCGTCACGCTCGCCCGCCCACCCGTGAACGCGCTGAGCGCGCCGATGATGCGAGAGCTCGGAGACGTGTTCCGCGAGCTCGGCACCGGCACGGACGCCGTCGTCGCGATCCTCACCTCGGACCGTGACGGCGTCTTCTGCGGCGGAGCCGACGTCGCCGAGTCCGAGCGCCGCTACACCCGTCGAGAGCTGCTGCCGGAGGAGACCGTCGCCGACCTCGCCGATCCCGGCGCGGTGGTGCGCTACTGCTTCTCCGGCATCCGGGAGGGCGGACTGCCCGTCATCGCCGCGGTGAACGGCGCCGCGGTCGGCGCCGGTGCCGCGCTGGTCGCCTGTTGCGACCTGGTCGTCGCGGCCGAGGAGGCGTGGCTCTCACTGCCCGAGATCGACGTCGGCGTGCTGGGCGGTGCTCGGCACGTCCAGCGCCTGGTCGGTGCGTTCAAGGCCCGGGAGCTCGCCTACACCGGGGCCCGGATGCCCGCCGCCGAGCTGCACCGGCTGGGTGCGGCGGCGTCGGTGGTCCCCCTCGGTGACCTGCGAGACGCCGCGCGTGAGCTCGCGGGCAGGCTCGCGGCCAAGAGCCCGCTCGCGCTGCGCATCGCCAAGGAGGCCATGACCCGGACGGAGCACCTGTCCCTGGAGGAGGGGTACCGCCTCGAGCAGGACTACACGGCGCGGGTCAGCAGGCTCGACGACGCCCGCGAGGCCCGCGACTCCTGGCGCGAGAAGCGGACCCCGTCGTGGAGCTGGCGATGAGCGACCCACCGCCGGTGCTCGTCGAGGTCGGGGCGAACGGGGTCGCCGTCGTGACCCTGAACCGGCCGGAGCGGCGCAACGGCTGGAACCCGGAGCTGGAGCTGGCCTACTTCGCCCGGCTCGAGGAGCTCGACCGCGATCCGGCCGTGCGGGTGGCGGTGCTGACCGGCGCGGGCCGGACGTTCTGCCCGGGTGCGGACAGCGGCAGGCTCGACGGGATGGCCGGGAAGCCGCTCGACGTCACCGGTCGCCGCTCACCGGTGCGTCCGCTGGCCTTCCGCAAGCCACTGATCGCCGCGATCAACGGGGCGTGCGCGGGCGTGGGCCTGGTGCAGGCGCTGCTCTGTGACGTCCGGTTCGCCGCCCGGGGCGCGCGGATGACCACGGCGTTCGCCCGGCGCGGGCTGGCGGGCGAGTACGGCATCACCTGGTTGCTGCCCCGGCTGGTCGGTCCCGAGCGGGCGGCGGACCTGCTGCTGTCCGGACGGACCTTCGACGCCGACGAGGCGTTGGCGCTCGGTGTCGTCAGCCGGGTCGTGGAGCCCGAGGACCTGCTGCCCGCGGCGCGCTCCTACGCCGCCGACATCGCCGCCCGCTGCTCGCCGACCTCGCTCGCGCTGATCCGCCACCAGCTGTGGGTGGACTCCGCGGGCGACCTGGACGGATCGCTGCGGCGGGCCTACGCGGCGATGGCCCACGCCTGTGCGGGCCCGGACTTCCGGGAGGGCATCGAGAGCTTCCTCGGGAAGCGCACGCCCGACTTCCCGCCCCTGGCGGAGGACGTCGAACCCGTCCGCATCGTGGGCGCCGAGCTTCCTGAGCTCGACCTGCTCCCCGAGGACGTGGTGGCGCGCAACAGGCGAGCGACCTGACCGCGGGCGCGGTCAGCGGCGCGGAGGCGAGACCGCCCTACGGCTGCACACCTCGGGCACCACCGGCGCGGCGAAGTCCATCCCGAGCTGAGGAGCGTGGCCGCGGACGGGGTCCTCAGGGGACGTCTCGGCGGGCCCGCTGGATCGCGGGGGCGTCCCGCCAGTCGTCGAGGCCGTACTCGGGGGTGCCCACGTACATCTTCCCGCCGGTGACCTCGCTCCAGTGGGCGTGGTTGAGCTGGTGGAGGGTGAAGGCGCCGTCGAGTGCGGTGCTGAAGCCCATGGCGTCCTGGGCCTGGTTCACCGACTCCTTGACCAGCAGCGCGGCCATGGTGGGCACCCGGGCGATCCGGGTGGCGAACTCGAGGGTGCGCTCGGAGAGCTCGGCGGTCGGGAAGACCTTGCTCACCATGCCCAGGGAGTGTGCGTCGCCGGCGTCGAGCGAGTCACCGGTGAGCAGCAGCTCCTTTGCCTTGCGCGGGCCGAACTCCCAGGGGTGGGCGAAGTACTCGACCCCGCACATGCCCAGCCGGGTGGCGACGACGTCGGCGAACACGACGTCGTCGCCCGCCACGATCAGGTCGCAGCACCAGGCCAGCATCAGCCCGGCCGAGAGCACGTTCCCGTGCACCTGCGCGATCGTGATCTTGCGCAGGTTGCGCCAGCGGCGGGTGTTGGCGAAGTAGTAGTGCCACTCCTGCCGGGTGCGGTTCTCGGCGCCGACGCCGAGGGTGCCTCCGTGGCCGGAGAAGGAGGGGTGCTGGTCCGGCCCCGGCTCCCGCTCCCGCAGGCTCTCCTCCGAGCCCATGTCGTGCCCTGCGGAGAACGACCTCCCCGCCCCGCGCAGGATGACGACGCGCACCGCGTCGTCGGCCTCCGCCCGCGCGAACGCGTCGTCGAGCTCGACGAGCATCCCGCGGTTCTGGGCGTTGCGGGCCTTCGGGCGGTTCAGCGTGATCCGGGCGACGCGCCCCTCGGCGAGGGTGTCGTACTCGATGTGCCGGTAGCTCATGGGGAGACCTCCTGGTGTGCCGCCATCCGGGCGCGCAGCGACTTCTTGTCCACCTTGCCGGTCGGCAGGATGGGGAGCTCGTCGAGGACGACGAGCCGGCGGGGAGCCTTGTAGCGGGCGATCAGGGTGCCGACCTGGTCCCGCAGGCCGGGCAGGTCGACCTCGGCACCGGGGTGGGTGACGACGACCGCGCACACGGCCTCGCCCCACTTCCCGTCGGGCACCCCGACGACCGCGCAGGCGGCGACGGCGGGATGCGCGAGGACCGCCTCCTCGACCTCCAGCGAGTAGACGTTCTCCCCACCGGAGACGACCACATCCTTGCGGCGGTCGACGAGGTGGAGGAGACCGTCCGGGTCCAGCACCCCGATGTCCCCGGTGTGACACCACCCGTCCCGCAGCGTGGCCACGGTCGCCGCCGAGTCGTTCCAGTAGCCGCGGAACATCGAGGGGGAGGAGACGACGATCTCGCCGGGGACACCGGGCGGGCACTCCCGGCCCGCGTCGTCGAGGATCCGGATCCGGTTGAACGGGAAGGGATGCCCGACCGACGCCAGCCTCTGCTCCCGCTCCGGGCCCTCGCCCTGGTGCAGCTCGCGGGGCAGCCCGGCGGTCATCACCTCGGTCTGGCCGTAGAGATTGAGGAACCCCGCTCGCGGCATCATCCGCAGCGCGGTCTCCAGGGTCCGCGGGGTGATCGGGGCGGCGGAGTACACGACCGTCCGGACGCCCGCCAGGGCCTCCGGCCGGTCGGCCGCCGCCGTGAGCACCGCCTGCAGCATCGTCGGGGCGAGGTGCAGCACCGTGACGGCGGCGGCTCCGACCGACGCGAGCAGGTCCTCGGGGTCGAACGCGGGCCGCAGCACGGCGGTGCCACCGCGGACGTGCAGGCCGAGCCCGATCGCCATGGCCCCGATGTGGAACAGCGGCATGACCAGCAGCACCCGGTCGTCGCTGCCCGTGCGCAGCTCCACGTTCATCGAGTGCGCGCCCTGGTAGAGCTCGCGCTGCCCGAGGATGCAGCCCTTCGGACGGCCGGTGGTGCCGCTGGTGTAGATCAGACACGCGATGTCGTCCGGCACCGCCCGGAAGGGCAGCGGCGCGCCGGCTCCGGTCGCCAGGAAGTCCTCGTACTCGGGACCGTCCAGGACCACCACCCGCTCGACGCCCGCCTCGGCGACCGCGGCCTGGGCGACGTCGGCGAACTCGCCGTCGACGAACAGCACCCGCGGGGCGGCGTCGGTGAGGATGCGCAGCATCTCCGGGCGGGCCAGGCGGAAGTTGACCGTGGCCAGGACCAGCCCACCCAGCTGCGACGCGGCCAGGACCTCGCCGAAGGCGATGCTGTTGCGCCCCAGCACCGAGATCCGGTCCTGCCGCGCCAGCCCGGTCGCGGCCAGCGCCGCGACGAGGGCGACGGCCCGGTCGTACAGCTCTCGGTGGGTCCGCTCGACGACGCCGTCGGTGTAGGCGACCACCTCGGGGAAGCGCTGGGCGTTCCGGCTCAGCAGGTCGGCGAGGCAGGGATCGCCTGCCGGACCCGCGGACACGGGCGGACAGGGGGGCTCGGTCGGCAACGTCTGCTCCATCGGGGACTGACCGGCGACAATAACCTGACGATACTGTCAACGATCCTGGCCGCAAGCAAGGGTGAGCGTCACCCAGCCGGAGAGATCGAGTCGTGGAACGGATTGACAGTGTCGTCAGACTCGACCACGTTGAACGGGTGACCAGTACATCTCAGGTGGACGTGGACTTCTCCGGCCGGGTGGCCCTGGTGACCGGCGGCGGCTACGGGATGGGCCGGGCGTCCGCGCGCCGGTTCGCCCGCGCGGGCGCCTCGGTCGTCATCGGCGACATCGACGACGCTCGCGGCAAGGAGACCGTCGAGCTCATCCGCGGGGCCGGCGGCGAGGCGGAGTTCGTGCACGCCGACGTCGGTCTGGAGGGCGAGGTGGAGGCGCTGGTCGCCCGCACCGTGGAGCTCTACGGCGGGCTCGACTACGCGCACAACAACGCGGGTGTCATCGAGCCGTTCGCGCGCGTCAGCGACTACCCGATGGAGAGTTGGGAACGGGTGATCCGCACCAACCTCACCGGCACCTACCTGTGCATGAAGCACGAGATCCCCTGGATGCTCGAGCGCGGCGGCGGGGCCGTCGTGAACGTCGCCTCCGAGTCGACCTACAAGGGCAACGTGGCGGACCTCGGCTACACGGCGAGCAAGCACGGCGTCGTCGGGTTGACCCAGGTCGCGGCCCTGCAGTACGCCAAGCGGGGGATCCGGGTGAACTCGGTCGCCCCGGGGAACGTGGAGACCGGGATCATCGAGCGGGGGCGCCCGTACATGGACGAGGCCACGCTGCGCCGGCTGGAGACCGCGCAGCCGATCGGCAGGCTGAGCGCCCCCGAGGAGGTCGCCGAGATCGTGCTCTGGCTGTGCTCCGAGTCGGCCCTGCTGATCAACGGGGCCCGCATCGCCGCCGACACCGGGTGGAACATCTCCTGAGCCCGCGTGGCCGGGTCTCGGGCAGCTGCGCTGATCGTCGCCCGTCCTCGGCACCCTGACCGGGAAGGTGCCGGGCGCCGGGCCCGGCATCCCCCGACGTCGGGACGCGGATCACGCTCCTCGCCCACCAGCTCGGCGGCGAAGCGTCGGTCAGGTCACCGCGTGCTCTCCAGCGACGGCGTCAGGGCGGCGAGCTCCTCCTCGTGGATCATGCCCTGGTCGCGGCGCACTCGCAGCACGGTCAGCGCGAGCAGCAGTGCGACCGCGACCATCACGGCCGTGAAGATCGAGCCCGCGGTGAAGGCCGCGCTCTGGTAGATGACCCCGGCCGGGGTGGCCTGCGTGATGTAGCCGGCGAGGATCACGAACAGGACGACCGGGAAGACCGCGGACATCCCGCTGTAGCTGACCTGGGTCATGGCCGCGATGGAGGCCTGCTCGTCGCGCGGTGCGCCCGCGATGACGAGCGCCGGGACCGACGCGAACGACAGGCCCTGAGCGATGCCCACCAGGATGCCGACGACCAGCAGCTGGCCGAAGGTGTCGTGGGCGTAGGCGAGGACCAGCGCGGCCACGACGGACGTGACCAGACCGACCGACATGATCGCCGCGGCGCCGACCCGGTTGATCAGCTTCCCGGCGATCACCCCGAAGATCACCATGGTCAAGGCCAGCGGCGCGAACAGGTAGGCGTAGGTGAACGCCGACAGGCCCAGACCGTAGTCCCCGCCGTACTCGCGAGGGGTCTGGCTGATCAGCGCGAGCATCACGTTCATCAGGACTCCTGCCGAGTACGCGGCACTCGCGGTGACCGCGGCGAGGAGGATCCCGCGGCTGGCGAAGATCCGCAGGTCGACGATCGGCTCCGGGAAGCTCAGCGACCTCGCGACGAACCCGCCCAGCAGGGCCAATCCGACCACGAGGCAGCCGATGGTGGCGAACGACGCCCAGCCCCAGGTGCTTCCGGAGCTGACCGCCACCAGGACGAGCGCCAGTCCGATCCCGAGCGAGGCGGCACCGGCAAGGTCAACCCGCGAGCGGTTGCGCACCGCGGTCTCGGGCGTGCTCAGCACCAGCAGCGGCATGAGGACGATGATCCAGAGCGCGTCGAAGGCGAACACGCCGCGGAAGGTGAACGTGTCGAGGATCCATCCGACCAGGAACGGGGTCCCGACCGAGAACACCCCGACGCCGGTCATCGACACCGCGGTGGCCAGCGCGAGGATCCTCGTCGGGTAGACGTCGCGCATCAGCGAGTAGCCCAGGAACAGCGTCGCGATCACCACGCCCTGCAGTGCGCGTCCGATGATGAGCACCCCGAAGGTGGGTGCGAGGGCCGACACGACCGCCCCCACGAAGCCCACGGCCAGGCAGGCCACCAGGAGCCGGCGCTTGCCGTGGATGTCGGCGAGCTTGCCGACGAGCGGGCAGCACACCGCCCCCGCCAGCAGGTACGCGGTGATCAGCCAGCCGCCCTGCGTCGTCTGGTAGTGCGCGGTGATCTGCGGCAACGCCGTGGACACCAGGGTGTAGCCCAGCGTCCCCGCCTCGATGATCAAGATCATGACCGCCGCGGACAGGACGCGCCGGGGAGTCCAGCCCGCGGGGCCACCTGCTGCCACGGCGGCAGTGCCCGTCGCCGATTCGGTCGAACTCATGGAGTGCCTCCAGGATGTGGGATGGCCCCCGTGCGCGACGCGCCGGGGTGCGCTTGCTCAGCCGGTCGCGGCACCCGGGCCGGCGACCGCGGAAGGTGCGGTCGCCGAGCGATGCCCCGCTGCGGTGGCCCGGGCGGGAACGCTTCGCGTCTCCGGCCCGGTCGGGTGTGTCGGGCGCGGCGGGCGATCGCCCGGTGGCGCCGGTTCCCGGTGTGCCCGGTCCTCTTCGACGAGGTGCTGCTTCGACGATGGCGACGCCCACCGGAAGCACCGTCGACTCGTTCACAGCGATCGCCGAACTCCCGCGAGCCGGAACGTGCCCTCGGTCCGGTCGACCGTTGCCCAAACCCGCGATGAAGGCGCCGATCGCGACTCGCGCCGCTGGGTGCAGCGATGGGTGCCCCTGTGGTTGGCGTCGTCATCGGGCTGCCGCCCTGACCAGGTGCCGGGATTGCGCGCCCGGTTGGTCCCCATCCGGGCCGCGATGAGGGCGGTGATCATCGGTGAGACGCCCAGGGAGGCGACTGCCTTCCCCAAAGTCGATCACGCCGGAGCTGCGGTAGGTCAGGTTGAGCGCCAGAGCCAGGGCGCCGAACACGGCGCCGCTGCCCAGCCCCAGCAACAGGAACACGACAAACTGGCTCACAGTCACTCCGATGTGAAGGTGGCAGGACTCGCGGCCCACATCGACGTACGCCCTCTCCGGCGAGGGCCGGAACGGAGACGGGCGGGTGACGGCGTGGCACGATCGTCAAGTGCTCCCCACGCATGCCGGGAATGTGGGGCACGCCCAGAGTATGCAAATCACGTTCCGGAGTCAACGATGTCTCCCATCTCCTCGATCCCGATTCGACGGTTGCGTCAGGCACATGGCCGGTTGCGAGTCGCCCTACTCCAGCGGCCGGGGATTCGACGCCCGCCCGAGCGCTGCGGCTCGGAACCTGCGGAGAGGTTCTGGGGTGGACCTCGTGCCGGCCGCCGCCCCGGAGGTGGCCCGGGGCAGTCGTCTCGTCGACACTCGGTGAGACGCTGTCGAATGATGAAGGCGTCAACTCTGCCGAAGTCGCGCCACCCTCGATCGCCCGGTCCGTGGTCGTGGCGAGGGCGGCCCCGCGCCGGGGCGTCGCCGGTCGGGGAGGGCGGTGCACGTCGGTCACGACGGCGTCCCGGCGGTCGCGGTCCGGACGAAGGAGCCTCGATGGACGCCTACGAGCTCCTCGACGAGGGCACGGACGAGACGCACCACCCGGAGACCATCATCGCTCCGGTGTTCGGCCCGGACGCCTCCGTCGCCCTCGCGATCACCCTGACGGGCCTCAAGCCCGCGACCGGCGCGGAGATCCACGAGATGGCGGTCGGTGTCGTCGAGGCCGGTCAGCGGCTGACCCGGTCGATCGGCGGGCACGTGCCCAGGGTCAAGGAGGACGATCGCACGGCGTCCTGAGCGCCGTTCGCCGTTGGGTGGGGGTGTCGCCTCGTCGCACCGGCGGGTTCTGACGAGTTCGTCAGATCATCAGTGCGGGCGCCGGGTTCCGCCGTGGCATCGATGTTTGACGCTTCTGTCAAACCAGCTTAGGGTCGTCCCGACGGGCCCCGTGCGGGCCCGTACGCCGGGTGAACCAGGAGGATCCGTGATGCTCGAAGGACGCGTCGTCGTCGTCACCGGGGGTGGGCGCGGCATCGGTCGCAGCCACTGTCTCGAGCTGGCGGCCCACGGCGCCACCGTCGTCGTCAACGACCTCGGCGTCGGGGTGGGCGGTGAGCAGTCGGCCGAGTCGCCCGCCGAGGAGGTCGTCGCCGCCATCGAAGCCAAGGGCGGCACCGCCGTGGTCGACGGCGGCTCGGTCACCGACTGGTCGGCGATGTCCGGTCTGGTCGCCCGGACCGTCGAGCGCTTCGGCCGGGTGGACGCCGTGGTGAACAACGCCGGGATCCTCCGCGACCGGACCATCACCTCCCTCGCGGAGGCGGACTGGGACGCGGTGATCGCGGTCCACCTCAAGGGCACGTTCACCGTCACCCGCCACTTCTGCGAGTACTGGCGGGCCGAGTCGAAGGCGGGGCGCCCGGTCAGCGGCCGCATCGTGAACACCACCTCGGGCACCGGCCTGGCGGGCAACGTCGGCCAGGCCGCGTACGGGGCGGCGAAGGCCGGGATCGCGAACCTCACGCTCACCACGGCGATGGAGGCCGCGCGATACGGGGTGACCGCCAACTGCATCTCACCGGTCGCCGCCACCAGGATGACGGCGGGCACCGGCATCGCCGGGGCAGGCGCCTCGGGCGGGTTCGACCCGTTCGACCCGGCGAACTCGTCGCCGGTGGTCGCGTGGCTGTGCTCGGAGCAGTCGGGCTGGCTCACCGGTCGGGTGCTGCGCGTCGACGGCAACACCGTGCACCCGGTCGACCCGTGGGCCGTCCGCCCCGGGTACACCGCCGCCGGGGGCACCCGTCTCGACGCCGCCGAGATCGACGCCGGGCTGCGCACCCTGATGGGCCTCTCGCCTGCGGGCCTCGCGGGTCTCGCGACGGTCCGGTGAGGGCCCGGGCCTGCGCGATCGGCCGTCCACCACCTCCGCGCGCGCCGCGACCGGCCCGCGCCACGACCCGTCCGGACAGCACAAGGAGCCGCACATGACCGTCCTGACCGCGATCGGCACGTATCTCCCGCCCTGGGGTGGGCCCAAGGGGCGGGTCCCGGGACCGGACGAGGACGCGGTGACCCTCGGGGTCGCCGCTGGCCGGGCGGCCCTCGACGGCGCGTCCCCGACCGGGGTGCGCGCCGTGGTCCTGGTGACCCGGGAGCTGCCGCTGCTCGTCGGCGGCAACGGGGCGGCGCTGCTCGGCGGGCTCGGCCTGCCGCACGACGTCCCCGTGACCGAGCAGGTCGGCGGCGCACCGGCCGTGGCGGACGCCCTGCTGGGCGCGGCGCCGGGCACCCTGGTCATCGGGGTCGACGTGCCCGAGGGCGGGCTCGCCGGTGCCTCGGCGGGGCTGGTTGGGGAACGCGGCGTGGCGGTGGAGACCGTCGGTCGGGTCGTGCGCAGCCTGCCCGTCGAGAGCCGCACGCCCGACGGCGTCAGCCGCGACTACGCCGACCCGCGGCTCTCCCGCGAGCGCGGCCTCGGTGGCGCCGTCGAGGCGCTGGACCTGGCCGACAAGCCGCTGGCCGTCGCGGGAGTACCCGCGAAGCAGGCCGCGGCGCTGTGCGCGGGCGCCCCCGCGGCGCTGCCCACGGTGGGCGCGAGCTCGCTGCTGTTCGCCGTGGCGGCCCTCGAGCAGGGCGGGGTCGTGCTGGCGACCGAGCAGGCCTCGGCGACGGCGCTGCGGGTGGAGTCGGTACCACCCGTGGTGCGCGACGAGCCCACGGCGCAGCCGGTGCCGCGGTCGAGCACCACCCCCGGGCCGGAGATCGCGATCTCGCTCGCCTCCTACGAGCGGGCGTTCGAGGCGAAGCTGCGCTGGGAGGCCGCGAAGTGCGGGTCCTGTGGCACGCTCGCCCTGCCCGCCCGGTTCCGCTGCCTGGAGTGCGGGGCGGAGGAGGGCTGGTCCTCGGCCGCCCTGCCGCGCACCGGTGAGGTCTACACCGTGGTCACCGTCCACGTGCCGGTCCCCGGTCTGCCGACGCCGTACTCGCTCGCCGTCGTCGAGCTCGACGACGTCGGTGTCCGGGCCCTGGTCAAGGTCACCGGCGCGGTCGCGGGCAAGGTCGGGATCGGCGACCGCGGCAGGCTGGTGTTCCGCCGGGTGGCGGTCCGCACCGGCATCCCCGACTACGCCTACGCGCTGCTGCCGGAGCCGGCCGCCGCGACGACGGAAGGAAGCGCCTGATGAGAAGGGTCGCGGTGGTGGGCGCGGGCATGACCCCGTTCGCCGAGCACTTCGGGCTGGGGGTCAAGGACCTCGTGCCCATGGCCGTCTCGGAGATGGCCGCGCACGTCGACAAGGGACTGGACCGCGCCGACATCCAGGCCGCCTGGTTCGGCGAGCTGTCCTCGACCGACGGGTTCGCCGCCGGCATCCTGGCCGACACCTGCGGGTTGCTGGACATCCCCGTCACGCACGTGGAGAACGCCTGCGCCACCGGGAACGACGCGGTGCGCAACGCCACCTATGCCGTCGGCTCCGGCGCGGTGGACGTGGCACTGGTGGTGGGCGCGGACAAGGTCCGCGAGTCCTCGGCGCGCAGCACCTTCTGGGAGTGGGCCGCGATGACCCGCGACCAGGCGTGGGACTACCCGCTGGGGCTCGTCGCGCCGGCGAACTTCGCCCTGCACGTGGCGCGCTACCTGCACGAGTCGCCCGCCACCCGGGAGCATCTGGCGATGGTCGCGGTGAAGAACCACAAGCACGCCCTCCCCAACCCCAAGGCGCAGCTGCGGTTCGAGATCACGGTGCAGCAGGCGCTCGACGCGCCCCGGGTGGTGGAGCCCTTCGGGCTCTACGACTGCACCCCGCAGAGCGACGGCGCCGCGGCGCTGCTGCTGGTCGCGGAGGACGTGGTCGACCGCTACACCGACCGCCCGGTGTGGGTGCGCGGGGTCGGGCTGGGCCTGGACCGGGTGATGCACCAGCACAAGCGGGACATGACGACGTTCCCGCCGACGGTCAAGGCGGTCAAGGCCGCGTACGCGATGGCGGGCGTCACCGCCGCCGACATCGACGTGGCCGAGGTGCACGACTGCTTCACCGGGGTCGAGCTGATCTCGTACGAGGACCTCGGCTTCTGCGAGCGCTTCGGGGCCGCCGACCTCATCGAGAAGGGCGTCACCGCGGTCGGCGGGGCCAAGCCGGTCAACCCGAGCGGGGGGCTCAAGGCCAAGGGGCACCCGCCGGGCGCCACCGGGGTCGCCCAGTGCGTCGAGATCGTCGAGCAGCTGCGCGGCGAGGCCGCCAACCAGGTAGACGGGGCCCGGACAGGCCTCGCCCACAACATCGGCGGCCCGACTGCGGTCTCCGCCGTCACGGTGCTGTCGTCCGAACGCGGCTGAGACGTGCACGATGTTGCTTCCGGAGCTTGACGTCGTACCGGTCGCTCCGGAACCAGGCCTGTCGACGGCTGGGACGGTCCACTTCGACCGTCCCTGCCGTTACCATTCGTCACGCGGACCCTGCTCGTGGTCGGGCCCGCTCGTCCGAGGGAGTACTGCATGGCCCGCCACGTCCTCGTCGTCCACAGCCGACCCACGGAGGGGCGGGAGGACGACTACAACCGCTGGTACGACGAAACCCATCTGCCCGACGTCCTGAAGGTCGAGGGCTTCGTCTCGGCGAAGCGGTTCCGGGCGCAGCCGTCGATCGACGGCGGGCTGCCCGAGTTCCCGTACCTCGCCCTCTATGAGATCGAGGCGGAGTCGCTGTCGGACGCGCTCGCCGCGGTGGGCCGGGCCGCCGAGACCATGGACATCAGCGACGCCTTGGACCGCAGCAGCATGTCGACCTACGCCTACACCGCGCTGTAGCCGGTACCGGTACGGCGTGCCCCGGGGAGGGGCGTCCATCCCACGGCGGACGCGCCCGAGCGGGCCGAGGTCTGGCCGATCAGTCCGAAGGCGCTGATCAATCTCCGCGGGGCGGTCTCCGCAAGCCGCAGGACGCGTCGGTGTGGAGCTCACCGGTGTGGGTCGTGGAACCGCAGGGGCGAGAGCAGGATCAGCACCATGGCGAGGACGGCGAAGCACGTGCAGATCACGAGCGCTCTGCTCGCGGCAGCGTCGGCTCGATCCTGGGAGTTGCGACGCGTCAGGGTGAGTATGCCGACACCGATCATGCCTCCGAGCACGTTGTCGAGCACGTCGGTGACGTCACTGCGCCCGGTCGCCAGCACGTATTGGGCGACTTCGAGCCCGATACTCACCCCGGCGAGCATCGCCGCTTGGCTCCACCACCGCCGGGACGGCGCGAAGAGCGCAAGGAAGGCCCCGAAGGGGATGAACAGGGCGATGTTCGCAGCGACTTCCAGCGGGTCGCTCCCACCCGCGCTCCCGGCAGCGAGATAGGGCACGAGCTTGATCTCGCGTTGCGCGCCGCCACCGACATAGGGCAGCTGAAGCTTCCACAGGATGATCCAGGCGAGCAGAACGCCGTAGACGACGTAGGCGGCGAGGAGGATGCGACGTGCACTGCTCAATCGGCACTCCGCGCGTCCACCGACCCGACCACGGCGGCGGCGAGTGCGGGAGCCTCGGGCGTCACGGCAACCAGCATAGGCACGTCCACGAGCAGGACAGACGACCAGGGCGCTCTCCGGAGAGCGGCGCGGGCGACCCGCGACCCGTCAGCCGACGACGGAGTGGTCCGGCAGCAACGCGGGCAGATGTGCCTGCAACCGGGCGCGGGCCTCGGCGGCCCATTCCGCGACGACCGTGTCGAGTCGGCCCATCTGGTCCATCACGAAGTAGAGGCCCGGCGCGGGCACGGTCGCGCCCAGTTCGACCAGCAGCGGCCGCAGATGGACCTCCGGGGCCAGCGAGTGCCGCAGGTCCGCGCCGGTCATCACGGGGATCGCGACGACACCGCGCAGCCCGAGGTTCGGGTACCGGTCCAGGAAAGCCTTCAGCAGACCGGTGTAGGTGGCCTTGTAGGTGGGGGACGCGGTGATCACCAGGTCGGACTCGGCGACCTCGGTGTTGAGCGCGGCGAGTTCGTCGCAGGGCCAGTCGAACAGCCGGCCGGCGTGGTCGGCCAGATCGACCACCGAGAGCGTGTACGACCCGGCAGGCAGGAGGTGCTCCACGACCGCCGTCGCGACCTGCGCCGTCCGCGAGCGAGGCTTGGGGTTGCCGACCACCACACTGACCTTGAGCATGTGTCATCCCATTCTGATGTCGAGGTCGTGGCCCATCCGGTCACGTTTGGTCCGCAGATACCGGACGTTATGCCGGGTCGCATGTGCCGGCGGTGAGATCCGCTCGACGACCTCGAGGCCGTGCCCCTCCAGCCCGTCCGACTTGGTCGGGTTGCTGCTGATCAGGCGCAGCCTGCCGACACCGAGATCAGCCAGGATCTGCGCACCCACGCCGTAGTTGCGGGCGTCGGCGGGCAGGCCCTGGGCCGTGTTGGCCTCGATGGTGTCGAGCCCCTGCTCCTGCAGCGCATACGCGTTGATCTTGTGTGCGAGCCCGATTCCGCGGCCCTCGTGACCGCGCAGGTAGACGATCGCGCCGCAGCCTTCCTCCGCGATGAGCGAGGCGGCATGGGCGAGTTGCGCACCGCAGTCGCACCGCATGGAGCCGAGGATGTCGCCGGTGAGACACTCGCTGTGCACTCGGGTGAGCACCCCCTGCGGCGTCCGGCCTGCCGCCGCGACATCCCCCATCACCAGCGCGAGATGTTCGCTCTGGTCGAGAGCGCTGCGGTAGGCGATGGCCCGGAACTCCCCGAAGGCGGTAGGCATCGCCGCCGACGCGACCGGTTCGACCAGTCCCTCGGTCCGCCGCCGGAAGCGCACCAGATCCGCGACCGACACCAGCGGCAACCCGTGCTCGGTCGCGAACGCGACAGCGGCGTCCCCACGCAGCATGCCACCGTCCGCACCGACAAGCTCCGAGATCACCGCGACCTGGCTCAGTCCGGCGACGGCGAGCAGGTCCACCGCCGCCTCGGTGTGGCCGGCCCGGACCAGCGTGCCGCCCTCGCGTGCGCGCAACGGGAAGATGTGCCCGGGGCGGCGCAGGTGCTCGGGGCGGGTGGCCGGGTCGGCGAGGGCGCGCACCGTGCGCGCACGGTCTGCCGCGGAGACCCCTGTGCCCGTGCCGACGTGGTCGACGCTCACGGTGAACGCGGTGCCGAGCGCGTCGGTGTTGGCCTGCACCATCTGCGGCAGGCGCAGGGACTCACATCGCGGCCCGCTCATCGGCGCGCACACGATTCCGGTCGTGTGCCGCACGATGAACGCCATCTGCTCGGCGGTCACGAGCTCCGCGGCGCCCACCAGGTCGGCCTCGTTCTCGCGGTCGGCATCGTCGACGACGACCACCAGGCCGCCTGCGGCCAGTGTCGAGGCCGCACTCTGCACGTTCGCTGTCGCCTGCCATCCCGTCATCAGGCCGCCTCGGCGTGCCGCAGGTGCGTGCCGAACGTGCGCCCGTGGTAGGTCAACGGCTCGGCCGGTGCGGTGTCGACGGCGACGACATCACCCAGCAGGATCAGATGATCGCCCCCGGCGACGACCTCGGCGACGGAGCAGGCGACCCACGTGGCCGATCCGGTCAGTCGGGCCGAGCCGTGGTGCGAGCTCCAGTCGACGGAAGCGAACTTGTCCGGCCCCTTCTTCGCGAATCGAATCGCGAGTTCCGACTGTCCCGAGGACAGTACGTTGATGCCGAACGTTCCGGTGCGCCGCACCATTCTCAGCAGATCCGAACCGGCGTCCAATGAGACCAGCACCATCGGCGGAGCCATCGACAACGAGGTGAACGCACTCACCGTCGTGCCGTGCGGACGGCCGTCCTCGACCGTCGTCACCACCGATACCGGAGTGCAGACCCCGGCCATCGCCGATCGGAATGTCGCCTGCAGACTCGACAGCTCACCACTCACAGCGCCCACACCTTCCAGGACACGCAGGAACTCTTGGGAACAATGCCGGACACGGCGCGAACCGTCTCGTGTACCGACATTCATCCGGGCTCTGCAGTCTTGTGGTGCGGCACCGGCGTCGCTGGTCTCACCGCGACGCGGTCGATGTTACCGGCCGCTCAGGCCCGGGAGAAGTGCGACAGTGCTCACTCGGCAATTCGCCGATTCGCTCCGTAGCGGACGCTCGTCAAAGCGAGACCACGGTCCGCGTGCCGGACCGGTCGACGGTCGTCTCGCCGGTGTGCGGGTCCACGCTGATACGCGAGCGCTCGACCACCACCGTTCCGCTGCTCACACCGCGGCAGAAACTGCGATCGAGGAGCCGGCCGCGCGAGTCGCGGATGGTCCGATCCAGGAACGCCATCGGTGCGCCCACCGGAACGTCGAGAAGCCGGGCGTCCTCGCGTGATGCGGTCATCGTCGTCCAGCGCCGCTCGACCTCGAACGAATCGTCGCCCAGGACCTCGGCGACCACCTCGTACCAGGTCCTGTCGTCGGGGATCCTGCCTTCGCCGAAGAACCCGATCGGGTCGAGGAGGGTCCAGATCGTCCAGTGGTGCAGCACCTGCCCGTCCTGTTCGAGGATCCGCTCCAGCCGGGTGATCGGCCGTCCGACCTCGGTCTCGAGCAGTTCCGCGGCGTGCCGGTCGGCGGTCAGCCGGGTGAAGCCCCGGGTGTGCTGGCGCTGGCGATGCGGCAGGCGCGTGATCAGCGCCGGGTCGTGGGGCACCAGTTCGTGCGCGAGCGAGGTGCCGACCTTGCGGGCACGCCGGAGGATGCCGTTCTCGGCGAGGCGGGACAACGCGCTGCGCACGGCCGCACGCGGCATCCTGAACTCGCGTCCGATCGACCGCTCGTCCAGCTTCTCGGCGGTGCTCGTGGCGCCGTGAATCATCCGGCTGATCAGGACGTCGCTCAGTAGCTGGTCGTCCGCCATGGCGATTCCTCGTTCCTCGGCGCCGATCGCGAAACCCGACGTTCGGCGGTCAGCCTAATCCGGCACTGTTACCGCTCCGTGTCGCCGGCGTGACACCGGAGCAGGCCCCCATCCGCCGGCGCAGCGTGAGGGCGGGATCCGGCCGCGCGATCCGCCCGCGCCGTACCAGCGTGCCCACGACGTGGGTGCAGATGTCGTTGACGTAGTCGGGAATCCAGTGGCCGCGGATCGCGAACCCGTCGCCGCCCACCTCGTCGAACACGTACTCCATCCGGTCGGCGATCTCGTCGGCCGATCCTTCGAACGGCATCGAGACCCAGCTGCCCATGCGCTCGGCCACCTGCCGCAACGTCGGCACCTCGCCGCCGTCCGACACGAACTGTTCCATGATCGTGTTCCGGTCGAAGCCGTGGCCGGTGATGGGTTCGTCCAGCGGCAGCAGGGACAGGTCGGTGCCGAACGCCGCGGACAGCTGCGCCAGGCCCATCTGCAGGCGCGCGGGCGCGCCCGCGGAATGCTCGACCTGCAGCGCGTCGGGACTCTCGGCGAGCACCGGGGACACGATGAAGAAGACCTTGACCGCGTCCGGTTCGCGGCCGGCGGCGACCGCGCTCGCCCGGATCCGTTCCCGGAAGGCCCGCATGTCCTCGATGGTGTTCTTGTTCGTGATCACGGCGTCCGCGTGCCTGCCGGCGAACTCGATGCCGCGGGGCGACGACCCGGCCTGCACCAGGAACGGCCTGCCCTGCGGGCTCGGTACCACGTTGAGCGGCCCGCGGCAGGCATAGTGCTCCCCGGCGTGGTCGACGGTGTGTACCTTGCCCGGATCGGCGAACACACCCGTCACGGGATCTTCGATCACCGCGCCCGGCTCCCAGCTCGCCCAGAGCTTCTCGCACAGTTCGACGTACTCGTCGGCCATGTCGTACCGGCTGTCGTGGGCGGGCATCGCCGCCAGGCCGAAGTTCTGGGCGCCACGCTCGATGCCGCCGGTGACGATGTTCCAGCCGATCCGCCCCCCGGTCACGTGATCCAGCGTCGCCAGCAGCCGGGCCAGCAGGTAGGGCGGGTAGAAGGTCGTGGTGAGCGTCGGCACGATACCGATCGAGGACGTCGTGGCCGCGAGGATGGGGGCGAGGATCGCCGGGTCCATCTTCGGCATCGCGATCGCGTACTCGAGATAGGGGTCGATGCTGCCCCGGTACAGGTCGGGGATGCCGAGGGTGTCCGCGAACACGAGGAAGTCGACCCCGGACCGGTCCATGACCCTGGTCATCTCCACGTACGCGTCCGGGCGGTCCCAGCGCAGTGACGCGGGCAGCCGGTCGTCGGACCAGGTGCTCTGCCCCGGGCCCACGCCGTGGCCGGAGAACCAGGCGATGTGCATCCGCTTTCCGCTCATCGCACCCCCCCGGCCGCGACGGTGCGCGACGCGGCGGCGAAGGCCGGGTCGAGCAGGTTCTCCCGGAACGTCTCGTGCGCGTAGCGGTCCCGGACCAGGCCCATCTCGCGCAGGACCGGCGCGACCCGGTCGGTGATCGGGAGCACGGTGCTCGGCATCATCGTCTCCCGGATCGCGAGGCCGTCCCCGCCGACGTAGTCCATGACCTCGGCGAACCGCTCGGCCACCTGCCGGGGGTCGCCCTCCACGACGAACGTCTCCTTCATCGCCTCACTCATCGCGGCCTCGCGGAGCGTCTCGCCGCGCTCGGTGTGCTGTTCGAGGATGCCGGCCGAGGCGGCTTCGTCGACCGCCTCGGTGCGCAGCGGTTCGTCGAGCGGGTCGTTGCGGTAGTCGCGCCCGGTCCTGGCGGACAGCGCCGCGAGGCCGACCTCGAGATTGATGGTCGGGGACGACAGGGCGTTCGTGCGCATCGCCTTGGCCTCCGCCAGCGTGTCGCCGATGAACGGCCGGACCGTGAAGAAGATCTTGCAGGTGTCCGGATCCCGGCCCATCGTCCGCATCCGGGCACGCAGGTCCTCGCGGAAGTCCTTCATCGCCTCGGGTGAGTTGCGATGGCTGATGATGATCTCGGCGTGCCGCGCGGCGAACTGCCGCCCGCGATCCGAGCCGCCCGCCTGCATGATGACCGGGTGTCCCTGAGGAGACCGGGGGAGTGTCATCGGACCGCGGGAGCGGAAGTAGCGGCCTTCGAAGTTCGTCTCGTGCACTTTGGACGGATCGGCGAAGCGCCCGCTCGCCCGGTCGAGCAGTACCGCGCCGGGCTCCCAGCTGTCCCACAGCCGTTCGACGAGGTCCAGGTACTCGTCGGCACGATCATAGCGTTCCTGTTTGGACATATGGGTGGCCGCGCCGAAGTTCGGCCCGCCCTCACTGGTCACGAGGTTCCAGCCGGCGCGCCCGCTGCTCATGTGGTCGAGCGTCGCGAACAGGCGGGCCAGCAGGAAGGGCGGGTAGGTGCTCGTGGACAGCGTGCCGACGAGCCCGATCCGCTCGGTGTGCCAGGACAACGCCGCGAGCAGCGGGACCGGATCGTTGTAGACGCCGTCCAGGCCGTACTTCACGAACGGGCCGAAATCTCCGTCGATCGTCGCGACGGATGGGCCGTCCGCGAACACGATGGCGTCGAAGCCGCCGCGCTTCTCGAGAAGGCGAGCCATGTCGCGGTAGATCTCCGGTCTGCGCCAGTCGTAGTGCGTGTAGTCGAGGGCGTCCCAGTGGCGAGCGCCGAACGAGGTGAACCAGATGAGCCTGAACGGGGTGACCATGGCCCTTCCTCCGCTGTCTGACGTGGACTGTGTTCACGTGGCGACCGGAGCGCCGGCCGCCGACGCCTCGATCAGCTCTCGGGTGTACTCGTGGGCCGGGGCGCGGAAGATCTGCTCGACCGGCCCGGCCTCGAGCAGCCGCCCCGCCCGCATGACGCCGACGGTGTGCGCGATGGTGCGCACCACGGCCAGGTCGTGCGAGATGAACAGGTAGCTCACGCCGAGGTCGCGCTGGATCTCGGTCAGCAGGTCGAGCACCTGAAGCTGGACGGAGGCGTCCAGCGCGGAGACGGGTTCGTCGCAGACGACGAGCTGCGGTGAGATCGCGATGGCGCGGGCGATCGCGACTCGCTGCCGTTGCCCTCCGGAGAGCTCGCGCGGGCGGCGGCGCGCCAGCTGTCCGGGCAGTCCCACCCGGTCCAGCAGGTCCCGGACGCGCGCGCGTTGCTCGCGCCGCGACCCGATGCCGAACGCCCGGAGCGGCTCGGCGATCGTCGCTTCGACCGTGAAGCGCGGATCCAGTGACCGGTACGGGTTCTGGTAGACGACCTGCGTCTGCCGCCGGAGACCGCGCCGACCCGCACGGGTGAGGGTGGCGATGTCCTGCCCGTCGAAGGTGATACTCCCCGAGGTCGGTTCCTCGAGGCCCAGCGCCATGCGTGCCGTCGTCGACTTGCCCGAGCCGGACTCGCCGACGAGCGCGAACGTGCCGCCTGTCGGGATGGCGAAGGAGATGTCGTCGACGGCTGTCAGTTCGCCGCGTCCGGGCACGTCGAACGTCTTGGTCACGCGGTCGACGACCAGCAGCGCGGGGGCGTCCGGCGGGGGTGCGCCTGCGACGGTGCCGGTGGCGCGCGCCCTCGGCATGCTCGCGACGAGACCGCGGGTGTAGGGATGCGTCGGGCTGCCGAGCACCTCGTCACTCGGACCGCATTCGACGATCCGTCCCCGGGTCATGACCGCGACCCGGTCACTGCGCCGGGCGGCCAGCGCCAGGTCGTGCGTGATGATCAGCAGGGAGCAGCCGTTGCGTTCCACCAGCGCCTGCAGATGATCGAGCACGCGCCGGGCGACCGTGACGTCCAGCGCGCTCGTCGGCTCGTCCGCGATGATCAGCTCGGGCCCGCAGGCGCAGGCCATCGCGATCAGGACGCGCTGCAGCATGCCGCCGGAGAGCTCGTGCGGGAACGCGGCCGCCGCCCGGTCCACGTTCCCGGCGTCGAAGCCCGCGTCGAGCAGCAGCCGCCGCACCCGGCCGGAGACCTCGGCGTTGCCACACCTTTCGTGGAGCCGGATGGCTTCGGCGATCTGGGTGCCGATGCGGTGTGTGGGGTTGAGCGACATCATCGGGTCCTGCGGCACGAACCCGATCCGCTTTCCTCGCACCGCACGCATCCGGGACTCGCGAGTCCGGGTGAGGTCGGTCCCGCCGAGCACGATGCTGCCCGCGTCGATCCGGGCGTTCGCGGGCAGCAGGCGGGCGACCGAGTGCGCGAGCGTGCTCTTGCCCGAACCCGACTCGCCGACCAGCGCGACCACACCGCGTGCCGGTACGGCGAGCGAGACCCCGTGCACCACGGCGTTCCGCCGGGCGGGGCCGCTGGAGTAGGAGATCGACAGGCCGGTGATGTCGAGAATCGGCTCGCTCATGCGTGGGATCCGTTCCAGACGCGGGAGAAGTGGGTGACCGCGACGACGACCGCGGCGAGCCCGAGGGCGGGGATGAACAGCAGCCAGGGCGCCACGACGACGTACGTCTGGCCCTGGGCGATCATCGAGCCCCACTCCGGGGAGCCCTTGCTGTCGGAGAAGCCCAGGTACCCCAGCGCCCCGATGGCCAGCAGCGCCTGCCCGAACTCCAGCGGCGCCAGCGCCAGCACGGGCCGCCAGGAGTTGGGCAGCACGTGCCGGAACAGGACCCCCGCCGGGCGCACCCCGCTCGCGTGAGCGGCCTCGACGTAGACCGACACCCGGATCCTGAGCACCTCGGCGCGCATGACCCGGGCGATGGTCGGGACGCTCGCGATGCCGACGGCGAGGGCGATGTGCGTGGCGCTCGCGCCGAACGCGGCGATCCACGCGAGGGCGAACAGCACGCCGGGAATCGCGAGGATCGCGTCGCAGATCCGCATGATGAGGGTGTTGGCGAACCGGCCCGCGTAGCCGGCCAGCAGGCCGAGCAGGCCGCCCGCGCCGAGGCTGACGGCGATGGTCAGCAGTCCGGCCCGCAACGAGGGACCGGCGCCGTGCACCATGCGGGAGAACTGGTCGCGGCCGATCTGGTCGGTGCCGAACCAGTGCGCGGAGCCGGGGGCGAGCAGTTTGTCCGCCGGTACCGCCAGGCTCGGGTCGGCGTGGCTGAGCAGGCCCGGGGCGATCGCCGCGACGAGGAACGCGAACACGACGAGCCCGGACAGGATCACATCGGGCCTGCCGAGCAGGTAGCCGACCCAGCCCGTCCCGAGCCGGCGACCGGGCGCGGGCGCGACCTCCGCAACGGACGTCGGCGCCTCGGGTGGCTTGCTCTCGATGATGTCGGTCATCACAGCGCTCCCACCAGGGCGGCGCGGCGGCTCGGCGTCCGCAGCCGCGCGTCCAGCAACGGGTTGAGCAGGTCCACGAGCAGACCGACCACGACGACGGTCACCGCCCCGACGAGTGCGACGCCCTGCACGACCGGGAGATCGACGTTGTTGACGGCGTCGAGCATCACGCGGCCGAGGCCGGCCCGCGAGAAGATCATCTCACCGACGACCGAGCCGGCGATCAGCGTGCCGACGACGACGCCGCCGATCGCCAGGGCCGGCATGAGCGCGTTGCGCAGGCAGTGCACGACGACGGTCCGCAGCCGGCCTGCCCCTTTCGCCGTCGCCGTCGTCGCATAGGGCTGCGCGAGGGCATCCTCCAGGCTCGCGATCAGCACCTGCGCCATCATGGCGCCCGGGACGATGGCCACGGTGACGGCCGGCAGGACGAGGGCGGCCGAGGTCCTGCTCCCGCTCGAGGGCAGCCACTGCAACCCGAAGGAGAACACCATCACCAGCAGCGGCCCGATGATGTAGGGCGGCATGCCGAGGCCGAGGCCCGGCAACGAGGACAGCAGCCGCCGCAGCCACGGTGTCTTCGTCCAGGCGGTCAGGACCGCGAGGAGGAGCGCGCCTGCGACGGCGACGACGAATCCGGCCGCGGCGAGCCCGAGCGTCGCGGGCAGGGCCCCGCCGATGATCCCCGAGACCGGCATGCCCGTTCTCATCGACACCCCCAGATCGCCGGTGAACAGTGCTCCGAGATGGTCGAGGTACTGGAGGATGGCCGGCTTGTCCAGGCCGAGGGACGCGCGCAGCGCCTCGAGCTTGTCGGGGGAGATGTCGTCGGTCCCGGTGTCGGACCCGATGCGCGCGAGCGCGGCATCCCCTGGAAGGACGTTCAGCAGGATGAACGTCAGGGTGTATGCGAGCCAGACGACGACGATCGCCTGGGCGATCCGCCGCACGACGGGCTGCCTCATGAGTCTCACGGAGCTCCTCCTCCACCTGGGGTGATTCCGGCGATGGCTTCTCCGGGACGTCGAGCACCGTAATCTTGGAGCAATTTCCCAGCCGTGAAGAAGGCGTTACCAACCAGTTGCGCCGGGTCCGCGTCGCGGCCGGTGTGGCGCGCCGCGCAAAAGCCCTGGTCCGAGCGTGCCGCAGCCGGTTCCGCGGCGACCTGGCCGGGGGATACGCCGCGCGCCCCGCCGGTGGCAGGAAGCGGCGCGGGCAGCTGCAATCGCGGCGGAGTCGGCGTAAAACCTGCCGAAAAGACCGTGACCGCGGGGCGTACCTCCTGATTCCCACCATCGACGGACCGTCGTGGGCGGCGCAATGAGGGCGTAATTTCCGGGCCTTTGTGCCGACATATTCGGCCCGTTGAATCCGCGGCCAGGGAGCGCACCTCCGGCCGGGGAGCGTGCCCGAGTCCCTGCCGGACCACGACGGAGGAAGACCACGTGATCGACAAACCGCACTTCAGGCCCAGCCGGACGGCCGCCGCGCTGGCCGCGGTGCTCAGCGCCCTGGTGTTGCTCGCCGGCTGCTCCGGGAGCACGGGGCCGGACCAGGCCGCAGGCGCCGACGGAGGCACCCTGCGGTACCGGCTCGGCACCGACGAAGGCTGCCTCGATCCCTACCAGCAGCAGCTTCGCGCGATGCTCGGCGTGTCCCGGCAGGTGGTCGACTCACTGGTCTACCAGACCCAGGACGGTCACATCGTCCCGTGGCTCGCGAAGTCCTGGGAGCTGAACGCGGACGCCTCCCAGTACACCTTCCACCTGCGCGACGACGTCACGTTCAGCGACGGTTCGGTGTTCGACGCCGCGGCGGTCGAGGCGACGATGGACGGACTCGTCGCGATGGGCGCGAAAGCCCTGCTGGCCGCGCCGCTGCTCGCCGGTTACACCGGCACCCAGGTGGTGGACGCGCATACGGTCACCATCCGGTTCGATCACCCCAACGCGGGCTTCATGCAGGCGGTCACCACGCCGACGCTGGGCATCGCCTCGCCCAAGACGTGGACCGTCGACCCGGGGGTGCGCTGCCAGCAGTCCGTCGTCGGCACGGGCCCGTTCACCTTCCAGTCCTACACCCCTCGCGAGTCGATCTCGCTGACCAAGCGGCCCGGGTACCACTGGGCACCCGACTCGTTCCAGGACAAGGGGCCCGCCCATCTGGACGGCATCAAGGTCTCCTTCGTCAGCGATGCCGCGGTCGCCATCGGACAGCTCCAGTCCGGCGACCTCGACATCCTGACCGACCTCAGCGGCCCCGCCCTGCAGCAAGTCGGCAACGGCACCACCGAGGTGTGGAAGCAGCCCAACCCGGGCATCCCGATGGGCCTGTTCGTGAACCCGATCGGCCCGCTGCAGAACGAGAACGTGCGCGAGGCCCTGAGTCTGGCGCTCGACCGACCCACCCTCGTGCACACCGCCCTCTCGCCGATCGACGAGCCGGCCACCGGCCTGCTGTCCTCCGTCACGACCGGCTACGCACCCTTCCCGCAGTACTTCGTGCACGACGCCGCCCGTGCCCGGTCCCTGCTCGACGCGGCGGGCTGGCAGCCCGGCCCCGACGGTATCCGCGTGCTGAACGGCCAGCGGCTGACCGTGGAACTGCTCAACCCGTTCGGGACGCCGCTGAGCCCCATCCTCGACCTCGCCGCCCAGCAGGCGCGCGAGGTGGGCATCGACCTCAGGATCGTGGGCGTGACGCTCGCTCAGGAACGCGAACGCCAACTGGCCAAGAACTTCCAGCTCCGGCTGAACGCGTCGAGCCGGGGAGACGCAGGTGTGCTCACCGGGTTCTTCCGGGGCCTGTCCCCCCAGATCGATCAGCTGCTGGACGCCCAGGGACGCGAGCCCGATCCGGCCAAACGCAGCGCGCTGGTCGCCCAGGTGTCCGAGCTGATCCTCAAGGGCGGGTACGACATCCCGATCTGGCCGCTGAAGAACCCACTGGTGTGGGACCACAACGTCAGCGGCGTGGTCTTCGACAACACGAACACGCCCTCGTTCAGCGGCGTCTCGATGGGGGCGAGCCGATGACCGACACGCCGTTCCGGCTCGCCTGGTTCACCGCTTACGGGCCCCGCGGCTGGGACATGCCCGAGGGCGTCTTCCACGACTGGCGCAAGCCGGCCGTGTACCGGGAGATGAGCAGTCTGCTGGAGACCCGCGGCGGCTTCGACGGGCTGGTCTTCGCGGACACCCCGGCGATCGCGGACGGCGCCGACATCGGCACCCACGTCGAGTACGGCCTCGAAGGGATCTCGCACGACCCGATGCCCATGCTGGCCGCGGTCGCCGGGGCGACCGAGCATCTCGGGCTCGTCGCGACCCTGTCGACACAGCTGTACCCGCCGTACATCCTCGCCCGTGCACTGGCCACCTTGGACACGCTGAGCAACGGGCGGGCAGGCTGGAACATCGTCACCTCCGCGGGAAGCCACACCGCCGAGCTCTACGGCCGCGACTCGCTGCCGGCACACGACGACCGCTACGAGCACGCCGACGAGTTCGTCGACGTGGCCGAACGGCTGTGGGAGGCGTGGGACGCCGACGCGGTGGTCATGGACGCAGGCACCGGGATCTTCGCCGACCCGGCGAAGGTCCGGACGATCGACTTCGAGGGCGCCTACTACTCGGTGCGCGGACCGCTGACGCTGCCCCGTTCGCCGCAGGGCGTGCCGGTGCTGTGCCAGGCGGGCGCGTCCGACCGGGGCAGGCGCTTCGCCGCCGAGCACGCGGACATGATCATCGTGCACGCGAGCTCCGTCCCGCTGATGAAGGAGATCCGGGACGACATCCGCGCCCGGCTGGTGGAGGCCGGCCGCAGCCCCGACTCGTGCAAGGTCTTCTTCACCGCCCACGTCATCGTCGGCGAGACGGGTACGGAGGCACAGGCGCTGCGGGAACGCCTGGAGGCATCGCCCACCACGAGCATCGAGGCCGGGCGTGCGGCATTGAAGGCGACGAAGGACGGCTTCGTGATCCAGGGCGACCCCGAGCACGTCGCGGACCAGATGGCCGAGACGATGCAGGAGATCGGGGGCGACGGCTTCGCGATCCGCGACGCCCTGCTGCCCTCGTTCGTCGTGCCGCTGGTGGACCGGGTCGTGCCGATCCTGCGCCGGCGCGGCCTGGTCAGGCAGAACTACCACTACCCGACGATGCGCGAGAACCTGCTGGACCCGCACTTCACGGCGGCAGCGGTCAAGGAGCAGGAGGGCATCGGAGCATGACCGGCAAGCGCATCCACATGGCGTGGTTCAGTGGCCACGGGGCCGGGCCGAGCGGCTGGGACGATCCCGCCATGCCGGCCGGCTACCGGTGGGACCGGCCCGAGCTCTACGTCGACTCCGCGAAGATCATGGACCGCGCGGGTTTCGACGCCATCGTCTTCGCCGACACGATGGCCATCCCGGACACCTACCAGGGCCGGATGGACGCCTACCTCGAGCACGCGATCGCCATGCCCAAGCTCGACCCCGCGGTCCTCACCCCGATGATCGCCGCGGAGACGTCCTCGATCGGCGTCGTCGCGACACTGACCACCACCTTCTACCCGCCCTACCTCCTCGCCCGGCTCACCGCGACACTCGACCACGTGACCGAGGGCCGCTCGGGGTGGAACGTGGTCACGGCCTTCACCGAGCGGGCGGCGCAGAACTTCGGCATGGACCGACTGCCCGAGCACGACACGCGCTACGACATCGCCGACGACTACCTCGCCCTGTGCCAGGAGCTCTGGAACACGTGGGACGCCGATGCCGTGGTGATGGACCGGGCGGCCGGACGGTTCGCCGATCCGTCGAAGGTGCACCGGATGGCGCACCGCGGGCCCTACTTCACCGCCGAGGGGACGCTCAACGTCGTGCCGTCCCCGCAGCACCGGCCCTACATCCTGCAGGCAGGCTCGTCCGACCGCGGTATCCGTTTCGCCGGCGAGCACGCCGATCTCGTCATCGCCACCAAGCACACGCCCGCGCAGATGCGCGAGTTCCGGGACCGGGTCCGCGCCCGCGCGGCGGAGTGCGGGCGAAACCCCGACGACGTGAAGGTCCTCTTCATCGTCACACCGTTGTTCGCGCACAGCGAGGACGCGCTGCGGTCCCGCCGGGACGCCCTGCTCCCGCGCGATCCCGTCGCGGTCGGGCTGGCGACCCTGTCCGTCGGGTTCGACCACGACCTGTCCGCCGAACCGCTGGACGAACCGCCCAGCGCCGAGCGGCTGGGCCCCGCCGCGGAGCGTTTCCGGCTCCCCGACGGATCCATGCCGACACTGCGCCAGGCGGCCGAGCGCCAGGCCGGGTGGACCGCGCTGCCGCTGGAAGGCACCCCGGAGGCCATCGCGACGCGGATGGAGGAGGTCGTCGAGGAGTCCGGGTGTGACGGCTTCGCGATCAGGGGTCGCTGGATCCCCGAGTACGTCCATGACGTCAGTCACGGGCTGATGGCGGCGTTGCGGGCGCGCGGGCGGGTGCTGCCGCCGACGTCCGGCGCCACGCTTCGCGAGCGAATGGCGATGTCGGTCAGCTGACGGTTCGCGAAATCCCGAGGAGAGGGGTGTGTCCCTGATGGGAAGAAGACTGGTGGTCGGGACCTTCACCAAGTACGCGATGTCCCACCATTACGCCGGTACCTGGCGCTTGCCCGAGGCCACCGGAAACCGTGGCTATGCGGACGTCGAGACCTGGGTCGAGATCGCGAAGACGTCGGAGGCCGCGAAGCTCGACTTCCTGATGTGGGCCGACGACCTCGGGTCCGGCGGGTACTTCGACGGCGACCACGAGGTCCCGTTGCGGGAGGGAATCCTCAACACGATGGATCCCTCCGTGCTGGCCGCGGCGCTCAGCAGGGAGACGAGCAACCTCGGGTTCGTGGTCACGAGCGCGATGATCCAGGACCATCCCTTCCACTTCGCGCGGCGGATGAGCACGCTCGACCACATCACCGGCGGGCGGATCGGGTGGAACGTGGTGACCTCGGCCGGTCCGGGGATGTGGCGGAACTTCGGCCTGCCCGACCTCTCCCACACCGAACGCTACGAGTGGGCCGAGGAGTACATGGACGTCCTCTACAAGCTGTGGGAGGGCTCGTGGGAGCGCGACGCGCCGGTGCACTCGCCGGAGCGCAACGTCTGGGTGGACCAGGAGAAGGTGCACCTGATCGACCACGTCAGCAAGCACTACGACATCAAGGGCCCGCACCAGGTGGAACCGTCACCGCAGGGCTCACCGGTGATCTTCCAGGCGGGCTCGTCGGAGGAGGGTACCCGGTTCGCGGGCAGGCACGCCGAGGTCCAGTTCATCGGCGGCGGCAACGACCCGGCGTACGCGGGTTCCTACGTCCGGCGGGTGCGGGAGGCGGCCGAGGCGGCGGGGCGGGACCCGGACGAGATCATCTTCGCACCGGCGATGAGCTTCGCGATCGCGGACACCGAGACCGCGGCGAAGGCGAAGTGGCAGCGTTACGTCGACTCCGTCAGCGTCACCGGCGGGATCGCGAAGCTCAACAACCTGATCGGCCTCGATCTGTCCAAAATGGACAGGAATATCGCGCTCGACGAGCTGAAGACCGAGGGCATCCAGGGGGTTCTCGACTCGCTGCGGCGAGGGTTCCCGCCGGGATACCGGCCGACCATCGAGGAGGTCGTCAGGTACAAGGAGGCACAGTCGATCTTCGTCGGCACCCCGCAGCGCATAGCGGACCACATCGAGGAACTGCAGGAGCACGGCGTCCACGGCCTGCTCGTCAACTGCATCATCCGCCCCGCCTCGGTGCAGGACTTCGCCGACTACGTCGTGCCCGAACTCCAGAAACGCGGGATCATGCAGAAGGAGTACCAACCCGGCACGATGCGCCAGAAGATCTTCGGCAACGGCGACCTGTTCCCCGACCACCACCCGGCGGCCTCCTACCGCCCGCGGACCACGTCGGCGGCGGCGTCGCCCCGGGCATGAGCCGGGCCGAGGCACTCCCGTCCACGAATTTCCTGACCGGTTCGTCACTGACAAGGTGACAGACACTGACACCTTCCGCCATGATCGGCAGACCGTCGGTCTGAGGAGTGTGTCGGATGTCTGAGGGCGTGAAGATGCCCGGTCTGCGGGAACGCCAGCGCCGGGCGGTGGAGGCCGAGTTGCGCGAGGCGGCCTTCCGGCTCTTCGCCGAGAGAGGGTTCGACGACGTCTCGGTGGTGGAGATCGCGCGGGAGGCGGGAGTCTCGGAACGCACGTTCTTCCGGCATTTCCCGAGCAAGGAGGACGTGATCCTGACGGTGCTGGAGGGCTTCGGTACGGACATCATGTCCCGGCTCGAAGCGCACCCGCTCGACCGCTCGTGGTTCGAGATCCTGCGGGACACCTACATCGCGGCGACGGCCGTGGAGGTCACGATGGAGGGCGAGCGCCGCGACTACCTCATCGAGGCCGCCAGCGCGGTCTACCGGCTGGCTCGCGACTCACCGCGCCTGCAGGCCGGTCTCGACGCCCGGGCCCGTG
>Ga0207641_10000834_pt1 | contig 32793 bp, 32 predicted proteins | sample KBSSwiS62_FD_184306 | JGI IMG/M metagenome (GOLD analysis project Ga0207641, IMG submission 184306) | Switchgrass rhizosphere microbial communities from Kellogg Biological Station, Michigan, USA - KBS Switchgrass S6-2 (SPAdes) (version 2) | ecosystem: Host-associated > Plants > Roots >... | reverse complement strand
ATCCCGCGCTCGTCATGCCGCGTTCGTTTGTAGATCCCCCCCACCATGCGGCGTCCGGCGCGCTTGGCGGCTTCGACCTTGGCCTTGTTCACAGGCGACATCATCCTGAGGACCTGGTCGCGCTCGGCAGGGGTATGCCACTCCACGCTGTCCGGGTTCTCCTCGATCAGGTCGGCGAAGGTCTCGTTACGGTGAGGTGGCGAAGGGACGTTCCACCAGATCATCCGCTTGAGCGCCTTGGCCTCTACCCGGTTGAATGCGCGCTGCAGGGCAGCGGTGTGGAAGGGCGCGATCGGGCCCGGCGAGAGCATGGCCTCGTCGACCTCCACATCGTCACGCACCCCGATGACGAATAGCCGCGGCCGCGATTGCGGCACGAACAGCGAGGCGTTGATGACCAGGGCGCCGTAGCGATAGCCGGCGTCGGCGAAGGTCTTGCAGATCGCCTCGAAATCCCGGCCTTCATGGGAGGTGAGGGTGCCCAGGACGTTCTCCAGGGCGATCAGCTTGGGCCCGCGCCCGGCCTTGATCAGGCCCTTCACCAGGTCCCAGAACGGATAGAAGGTCCCAGACCGTTCACCCTTGAGGCCGGCGCCGCCGCCAGCGAGGGAGAGGTCCTGGCATGGGAACGAGCCCCAGATAAGGTCAGCCTGACCCGGCAGATCCGCGGCCTTGATCTTGCGGACGTCGTCGATCCTGAGCTCGCCGCCCGTGCCCCAGTTGAGCTGGTAGGTCATGCCCTTTTTGTTGTCGAAGTCGTTGGCGAACAAGCAGGTCCAGCCTGAGCCGAGCCCGGCGCGGGCCATGCCGCCGCCTGCAAAGAACTCGTAGAAGCTAGGCATGGTCTGAACCGTTCCCCTTCAGACCGACAGCGCGATCCCTTGCCAGCTTTTCTTCAATTGCTTCGGTTATCCAAGTGTTACGCGAGATGTTGCCGGGCCGCACCTGTCGGCAGCCGTCGATGGCCTCAAAGGTCTCGCCCGCTAGACGCAGATTGATGCGGTCGAGGGTCCGGACGGAGGCTGTTTTCGAATCGGCTAGCATGGCGCCAGGGTGGCGCCACAGCCGCGCCTCGTCGAGGGTGTTTTTGTTTTGTTCCCATCTGAGGGTGCGGTCAAGCCATAGGGAGTCACCTTTGGGCTGGCAGGAGACTAGCTACGCCGTGACGATCCGCCGGGAGGTGGATCCATCACAGCTCGCCGCCATCGACGATTACGCCCTCGAGGCGGCGGACGAAGCCGGCTTTCTTGCTGGCAACGCCATGTTCCAGAACTTGAGCGGCAGTTCTTGGGGTGAAGCTGCGGAAGCCGTCGCCGGGGAAGCGGCGCTCATCGCCCGTGTGGCGGCGGCGGCAGACCTTGAAGTCGAGGCAGCCCGGATCGAAGAAGAACGCTCAGAGGCTTTCGACGAGATCGACGCATTGTGGAACCTCGACATCGGGGTAATCGCCGCCACGATCTCCCTGTCCGCCCTGGGCTGCGCCCCGGTCGGCAGTTGCAACGCGGGCGGTTTTGGGGGGCAACACCAGGCCAGCCACCCCTACGTGGCCTTCTACCTGCCCCCGATCGCCATCGCCGAGGTCATGGCTCTAGCCGAAGCGGCGGGCGTAGGCTTGCTGGTAGATGCGGACGGTCTGGCGCACCTCTATGCCGATCGGGACCTCGGCCTCGCGCGGTTCGCGGAACTGGCCGTGGCGCGGCACCACCCGCAGCCCTAATCGATCGCGGATGTACGCCGAAAAGGCGACCTTCTGCGATGCGTTCTAGGGGCGTTCGCCGTCGACGCGCCAAGTACCTGAGGGTCCTGTTCCGGGCGGTCATCCAACGTCGGGTTCTGGCGCTCCCTTGACCCAAATCGAAACCCGAGGCGAAGCGCCGCCGGCGGGAAGGGCTCAGGTCCGATTACGAGCGGCGCCTGAGGCGAGCGCCGCGCCAATAAGCAAGCCCGCGCCGATGGCGAGGCTCGCCACCATCAAGGGTCGGCGTTGCGCGTGAAAAATGACAAAGCTTTGCGCTCGCTCGATCTGAGCGCGCCCTACACTGGCCGTCATCGCCGTGCGATCACGGACGAGGCGGGTACCATCTCGAGCGGCCACCCCGGCTCGGTCCCGAAGGCGACCGAGCCAAGGGTTGGTGCTTCGATCGCGGGCTTGCCCCTCGAATGGAACATCGGCGTCTAGGGACATCGGCGACTTCTTTCGTGAAGGCTCAGAAAACGCGGGGCCGAATGTAGGGTTGCTGGACCGGCGTCAGAGTCTGCTCCTGGCGCAAGCCGCTCATTTGCAAAGTCATGGCGCCGCCTCGGACTTAGAGACATCGCGACGGACCATGCTGAAGGCGCATAGGCAGCCGGCGGCGCAGGCGCCTGCGCCAGCGAGCATCGCGCCGTGAAATGCTGAAAATAGCTGCTCGCCCTTCGCCGCGAGCACGGACCCTAGAAGTGCGGTGGCGATCAAGCCGCCTGCGCGCGCGACCGCGCTGTTGAACCCTGAGGCTGATCCTGTGTGACGTTCGTCGACCGAGCTCAGCACCGCAGTCGTTAGCGGCGCGACCGCACCGCTCATACCGATCGCAATGACCAGGATTGCCGGCAGCACGTCGCCCCAATAATTCACATTGCGGCCAATTCTGAGCGCCAGCAGGAAACCAGCGGCCACCACCAGAGGGCCGATCGACAGCGGGAGCCGCGGTCCCATCCGGCCCGCGAGGGCGCCCATCACGGGCGACGCCACCGAAAGTACAACCGGCAGCGGCAGGAGCGCCGCGCCAGCTGCCGCCCCTGAATAACCGGCGGCTTCGATCAGCACGTAGGGGATCAACACGAACAACCCGCCAAGAGCGCCGTAAAGCAGCAGGGTGAGCAGCGTCAGTCCAACAAAGCTCGTGGAGGTGAAGAGACCGAGCGGCATCATCGCGCGGTCGTGTCGCCGGCGCTCGATCAGCACGAAGGCTCCCAGCAGTCCGAGCGAGCTGATGGCGGCGGCGACGGCGCTGGCTGTCCAGCCGCCGCGGCCGGAGGCGACGGTGAGCGCCCAGGTCAGCGCGCCCAGTCCGAGCGTGACGAGAACACCGCCTATGCCGTCGAGCCGCTGGTCCCGCCCGTCCCGGTCCCGCGGAACGTATCGCCAGGCCAGCCCTATGGCGCCCGCGGCGAGCGGCAGATTGATGAGGAAGATGGCGCGCCAATTCACCAGATCGACCAATGCGCCGCCCACTACCGGACCAAGCGCCCCCATGGCGGCTCCAGTCGCCGCCCAGATCCCGATGGCGCGCCCTTTCGCCTCATCCTTGAAGGTCGCGCCCAGGATCGCGAGGCTGTTCGGCATGAGGGCGGCGGCGCCGACCCCCTGGACGAAACGGCTGGCGAGCAAAATGGAAAGTGTCGGCGCCACTGCGCAGCCGATGGAAGCCAGCGCAAACAACGCCGTTCCCGCTATCAGCAGGCGTTGTCGCCCGAACCGGTCTCCCGCTGCGCCGCCGAGCAGCAGGAGTGCGCTGAGTGGCAGGAGATAGGCGTTCACCACCCACTGCAGCGCGCCTGCGTCCGCCGACAGGCTGCGGCCGATCGCCGGCAGCCCGACGTTGACGACCGAACCGTCCACGAACGCCAGGCTGGACGCCAAGATCGTTGTCGCGAGCACCAACCGAGGATGGCCGACCCCGACGCCAGGCGCAGCAGAACGCGCGGCGGCGATATCGCACGTGGCGTGAACGGCGGCGCCCATGGCTGCATCTCTACGCGCCGCAATCGCCTGAGGATACGGGGCGGCCCCCTCCGGCGTGCGGGTTCTGGCCGCCCTCTAGTCGTCCTCGGTCTATCCCTCATCGAATGTCCGCATCTCGTAGGTTGGCGGATGTCCGCTCGTGGCGCAATTCGGACCTGCTTAGCCTCCCAACGGTGTTGTCAGCGCAAATTCACGGGCCGCTAACTGAAGCGGTTGAGACGGGCTTCCATGGCCAAGTCTGACAATCCATTTCGCTGGTTCGACTCCTCGCCCGAGGTGATCCGGCTAGTGGTGATGATGTACGTCCGCTACCCGCTGTCGCTGCGCAACGTCGAAGACCCGCTGTTCGAGCGCGGCATCGACATCTGCCACGAGACGGTCAGGAAGTGGGTCCACCGGTTCGGCCCAATGTTCGCCGAAGCCTGACCCTGAACCGTTTGCGCTGATAACGCCATCCGAGCATCCGCTACCGCGACCTCGCGGCTTGGCTAGCGAGATCGCGACAGAACCGCGCCAACGGCCGCGATGCGTTCGGCGCTTCGATAAGCCGGCCGCTCCAGCTCCTCCCCGAAAACGTCCGGGTCAATCTCGCGATAGCTGAGGCGGGCGCCCGCGTTCTCGGCGAGCGCCACGAGCTCTCCCTTCAAGACGTCGTGGCCGCCTTCAAGAATAGCGCTGCCGGAGTAGAGCAGAAAGCGGCCGCCCTGCGCGAGCTTCGGCAGCACCGCGGCCGCCCAATCTAACGCGACCTGAATTCCCAGTCCCGCGCCGCCATCTTGATAAGTCTGGTCGGGATCGCCCCCGATATAGGGCGGATTGGCGAGCACGAGATCGAGGTCGGCGGGAAGTTCCGCCGCACCCGAGGCTTCGATCGTCTCCAGCGACGTCCCGGCGTGGGCGGCGCTTATCCGAGCGAACCGCAGAGCCGCGGGGTTCACGTCGCTGACGATGAGACGCGAGCAGCCGCGGCCGGCGGCAGCGGTCAAGGCGCCCACGCCCGCGCCGCCGCCGACATCCGCCGCGCGACCCAGCCAGCTTCGGGCGGCCAGCTCCTGGGCGATGAAGCCGGCGAAGCGATAGCTGTCGGGGCCGAGGAACACCGAGTCCTCAGACACCGTGGGAAAGGCGGAGTGGACGAACAAAAGGCCGCGAACGCGCGAAACGCGTATCCTGCTCTTCAGTAGGCCATGGTGGGATTCTAGGACGTCCGCCGCCTCAAGCTGGGAGGCGATCTCCGCATCGAGGCTCTCCCGCCTGAACGGCAGGCTCCAACCCAGCACATCACGCAGGCCTCTGGCGGGCTCACCTCCACGGCGGCCGACGACCCGGGCATGGGTCAGCGGCGTTGGGGCCACGAAGTCGTATCCGCGGGCCTCCAGCAGCGATAGGAGCCGTAGCAGCGCGAGATCTTCGGGTGCGAATTCTAGCATTGGCGGGGACGCGGGCGCCCTGGCGCAAAACCGCGAAGGGGTTGCGCCAGGGCTCTCTCCTGTCAGGGCCGCGGCTACGGCAGCTGTTCCTGACCCGCGCGGACGCCGGCGCGAACCGCGTCGGACAGGCGATCGGACGGCTCTCGACTGGTGTCGCCATCGCGCAGCTCCGACTTGGCGGCCTCGTAGGTCGCTTGGACCGCCTGGCTCGCCGTCTCCAGGCCATCCTGCGCCATGGCCTTTCCCTTCTCCACCAGCTTGTCGCGGGTCTCGCCGAGCACGCGGTCTTCGGCCTCGGTGGAAGGGAGCGCCGCGCCGACCGCCAAGCCGATCAGCAGCCCAGCGCCAGCGATCAGAAGGGGCTCGCCCTCCAGCGTGTCGAGGAACGTCCGCTGTGCTTTGCGTCCGGCCTCAGTCGCGCCCCGCCGCGCGTCGTCGAGGCCTGCGCCCAACTTTCGCCCGGCCGAACGTCCCGATTCCACGATGGCGTCGCGGGAGCCCGCAAGCTTGTCCTGCATGCCCGAAACGAGGTCAGAAGCCCTGTCACGCATCTCGTGCGCCTTGTCCTTCAGCCCGTCGGTCAGGCCCTCGCCAGCGGAGTCGGTCGTGGCGAAGCTGCGTGGCTCGTAGCCCAGGTCGTCGTAGCGAGTGGAGCCGCTACTGCGGTTCTGGCTCATCATCAGCCACGCGAGCCCCACGCCCATCACCGCAAGCGGCATCGGATTGGCTTTGGCCTGCTCGACGAACTTCGCGGCGACTTGCTGTCCCGTGCCGCCCGCCATCTGGGCGAACTCGTCGAACAGCTGTCCGGGGGTCATCTTCTGCTTCAGTGCTTCGACGTTGCGGTCGAGGTCGTCGCGGGAGGCTTCGACTTCGGCCTCGACTTCTGCGGAGGTTCTCATCAGACCTGTTCCTTCACGAGTTGGGCGTCCTTCTGGATCTGGCGGACGGCGCGATCGGGCGCGAGAGCCGAGGGCTGCACCATTTTTGCGGCGCGGCGCGTCAGCGTGTAGCCGGCGAGGCCGGCCACCATGCCGACCAACAGGGCGGCCCAGCCGGGGTCCATGACGTGGCTGAGCCCCAGCACCACTGCAGCCAGTAGGCAGAGAAATCCGCCGAGCAGCAGGGCGGCGCCCAGGCTCATCGACAAGGCGGCCTTGCCGGCCTCCGCGATCTTCTCCTGGACTTCCGTCCGGACGAGCTCGGACTCCTTGCGGACCAGATTGGCGAGGTCGGTGGCGACGGCTGAGAGCACGTCGGGTATCGAGCGGGTGTCAGGCTCCGACATGGTCAGGTCCGCGATCCGAAGGCGTCGGCGTCGGCGGCGGCCGGCGGCTGATCGGAGCCAAGCACCGTGGCTCCCGCGGCGTCCAAGTCGGCCAGGGGATAGGCGGACGCGCCGCCGGGCGCCGTGAATTCCGACGCGGGCGCGCGGGCGGGCTTACTTTCGACGTGCGCTCCGGAACTGCGCAGCAGCCTGCCGATCGCAACGCCCGCCAGGACCGAGCCGGCGACGATCACGGCAGGATTTCGCCGACCGAATTCGCGGACTGCTTCCAGCAGTTCTTCCGGCTGCTTGTCGGCGACGGTGCGGGCGAAGCCCTCCAGGCCATCCGCGGCCTTCCGTACAAACTGCGTGGCCATCGACTGATCGCTGCCAGCGAGCTCGTCGCCGGCCTTTCTGACCGCATTGGCGAAGTCGCTGAGCGTTTGCGCAGCGGTTTCCTTCTGCTGGTCGAGCTTCTCGGTCGCCTTGTCCTTTGCCTCAGTAGCGAAGCTGGCGGCTTCCTGCTTCACGGCGCGCGCGGCGTCCGTGGCGATCTCCTTTGGCTCTCGGCCGACCCCGGCCGCGCCCGGGGCGAAAGAACCTCCGCCTAGATCGGTGCTGCTCATGCATCTGTTCCCCAGTCATCCTCGACGGCACGCCCGCGAGGTGGGTGCGTAAGCGTCCGTCAAGCCCTCCAGTTCCGGAGATAAATCCAATGTTTAGCGCCAGCTTGGACGTTTCATTGGCGAGGCGCTTCAGACGAGCGTCTCGCACGGGCGATCGGATTGGGCGGCGTGGCTTGGTGAAGGCGCGACCACAAGCTTTGAGACGGCGTCGGCCACCTTGTCCGCCGCGGTGTGATGCACCATGTGGCCGGCGCCGCCGATCGGCAGATAGTCCGCGTGCGGCGCCTGCGACGCCAGCCAGCCTGACTGATGGTCGGTGTCGAGCAGCCTGTCCTGCGCGCCTGCGATGATCAGCGTGCGGGTCGGCAGGCCCGGCAGGCGGGGGGCCAGTTCAGCGGCCGCCGGCATGATCATCCCGGCCTCCGCTGCACTGGCTCTGAGTTGCGAAGGCCGCAGAGACTGCGACACGGGATAGAGCCGCTCGAAACGGTCCGTCACGGGCGCCGGGGCGAACAGGTGCCGCAGAATCGCGGGGGCCATGAGGCGGCCCGCGAGCGGTGATAGGGTATAGCGCAACACGTCGCCGACGAGCGGCAGCGAGGGTCCCGCCATCAACAGCGCATCAACTCGCGCCGTGGGGCGATAATAGCCAGAGATCAGGACCAAGCCGGCGACCGAGGTCGGGATGGAGAGCGCCATCTCCGAGGCGACGAACGCGCCCCACGAATGTCCCACTAGGATCGGCTGCTCGATGCCGAGCTGCCCCAGGGCCTTCCAGAACAACTCGGCCTGGCGAGGGGGAGCCCAGTCGCGTTCACGCGGCCGATCGGAATAGCCGAAGCCGGGTCGGTCGAAGGCGATCACCCGCCCAACGCGCGCCAGGCGGCCCATCAGTCCGCTGACCAGGAAGTCTTCGGACGAAACGCCATTGCCATGAAGCAGAACGATCGCCGGGCCTCGGCCTGCCTCGCGGTAGTGCAATCGAAGACCATCCACCTTGAGAAAACGCCCATCCGGCGGGTGCCGCGCCTCGCTGCGCCGAGCAAGCAGCGCATTAGCCGTCGCCAGCGCGGCTATTGAGAGCGCCGCGACACCTATCCAAGGCGCAGCGCTCCAGCCGCGTCGATGAGGGGAGCGGCCTGTGGCGGGCCCGGCGAGGTCTTGCAGCGGCATGGTCGATCCCCGGTGTTTGCGGCGGTGAGCCAACTTGTGCGCCGCAACATTGTTCCGATGGAGCACGCCGCCGCGCGGTCTGGTCCGCCCCCGCGTGGCGAAGATGCGTTGGCGAGGCTGGACGCCGGCGCCGAGATCGACCGCGTGCGCCTGACGCCGCAACGGCGCTGAATTCCGGCCTTTCGCATCGCGAAATGGGCGCTTTCGACGGCCCCCAAGGCGTGGTCGTGTGTTGTCGGGTCTCCACGTGAGATGACGCCATGAGCAATCCAAAACGGCGCCCGAGGATCCGTCGCTATAAGGGGCCGGCCGGCGGCTACGGGTCGCTCAAATCGGTGAGTGAGACCTCGTTCGAGAGCAGGTGCCGCTCGAGGGCGCGGATGTGACCGCCCGCCAGAACAAGCCTGACGGCACTGTCAAGACAAACGCACTTGGCGGTCGTTTTCACGTCTTGTTAGGTCGCTCCGCCACATAAGGGGGATGCTCTGCGGCCGCGTCTCTCCTTGGTTTTCTTGGAAGATTGCTGCCTGCTGCCCGAAAATCGGGGCGGCAGCGGGGCGAAGCCTGACCCGAACCGTATTTGCTGACAACACCAACCGCCGCGATGTAGAGGCGGTGACGCACTTGCCGGAGAACGCGATCATCACCTCGCCTGTCGCGCAACGCGTTGGGGCGAAGACCAAGCGTTTCGCGTCACACTCCGAGGTGAAGCAGCCACTGGTGACCGCCGTGGATGTGCCACTTGCGCGCCACACTAGCTGGTGGAACGCTCCGCCTCCAACCTGGGAGGACCCTCATGCTTCGTTTCATTTGCATCGCGGCCGTCGTCAGCGGCCTCGGCACTGCAGCGCCCGCATTTGCCGATGCCGGCGGCCCGTACAAGCTCGACGCTAAGGGGAAGTGCCACGACGCGAAGGGTGGCTTCGCTACAGCCGACAAGTGCAAGGCGCCTGCCGCCGCCTCGAAGTCGACGGGGAAATGCCGAGACGCCAAGGGCCACTTCGCCAAGTGCGGCACGCCGGGTGCGAAGCCGGTCTGAAATCGCTTGGCTTAGCCCGGCGGAAAGTTCGCTGGGCGATCTTCACCCGTTGCCCGCCATTCGCCGGACGCGAGCGGCCCGCGCAGCCGTTGCCGTACTGGGTCGCGCAGGGAGCGCAGCGGTCGGTATCTGGATAAAGGCCGCGGTTCCAGTTGCGGTTCGCTGAGAGCCCACCGCCGGGCCCCATCGAGCGGCCCCCGCCGGCTCCCATCGACTCGCAGCGACCCGCGCCGTACGAGTGTGGGACCCAGTTGCGCCAGGTCGGCAGGTGCCGTGGCGAAAACGGCGACTCCTGGGGCGCGAGTCTGGATCGCGACGCGTGTCCGCTCCCGCTTGCTGCGGTCGGCTTATGTCGTAACGGGTGCTTTGCCTTCTCTGCGCGCTTGAGGCACAGCGTGGCCATGAATTCCGCGAAGGGCCATATCCTCACCCACCGTGCGTTGACGGCCATCTCTGTCTTGCTGGCTCTCATGTGCGCAGCGCTCGCAGCCTTTGGCGTGCGCGAACATCGACGCGCGGAGTGCTGGCGGGCATGGGTCGAAGACGATGGACCGCCGGCTCAAGGGCAGTGCCGATGAAGGCTTGCACGATGGCGCTGGCGGTCACTCTTAGCCTAGTCACGCCGGCGCTGGCCGACCCCTGCAAAGCCATTCCGGACGGTGGACCTATGCCGTCCACCCTCTATCCGGGCGCGATCTTTTCCGGACCTGTGACCTACGTGGGCGATGGAGACAGTCTCTGCGTGGCGGTCGGGCCTGGCCCCGGCAACCTCGTGGAAGTGAGGCTGGAGGACTTCTACGCACCGGAGCTTCACGAGCCAGATGGTGAGGCTGCGAAGCATGCGCTGAGCCAACTCGTCATGAGACGGCGACTCACATGCGTCGCGGGCCGCCGGTCCTATGATCGAGTGGTGGCGAGTTGTACGCTCAACGGGCGGAGCGTTGGGGACCTGCTTCGCTCGAATGGTGAGCGGGAAGGCGGACGAGGCCGCTAGAGCGCGGCTTCGGCGCCGCAGAGGACACGGTGTAGTCGAATGACGCAGGCAGAAGAAGTCGGCGAGATCCTACGCCTTGTGGCGGGGTGGGCTGGCGGTTTCGATCAAGCGCTCACCTGGTATCGCGGGGAGCCGATTCCGGCATTCGGCGAACGCACGCCGGAAGCGGTCGTGAAAGCTGGTCAAGTGGCCGCCCTTCGGGACTACATCGCCCATCTGTCATCGGGCGGTTACGCATGAACCATGACGAAGAGGGAGTGCTTCACCCCGAGGCCCGACGGTCGCAAGCAATTGGAGGCGTTGCAGAACGCCGCGCCTATCGGAAGGCGCGATCTCGAAGCCGGTCATTACGACCCGTCGCTTTACAAGACCGAGCTGCGGTTGTCGCCGCGCTCGGCTTAGAAGATCCCGAGCGGGGCCGCTAAGCCCGTGCAGGGCGGCCGTTCCCAAACGGTCGTTGGCGTCCCATCGCCGCCAGGCGCATCCTATCGTAGGGGGTAATTGGCAGGCCGGCTAAGTCATACGCGGCCGTCAAAGAGCCAAAGCGCGCTTGATACAAGCTGACTCGCGGAGCGCCCGCCTCACGCCTAAGCGTCCGACCACTGACGTAGCCATCTCTCGCGTGGAGCTTGCGAAGCGTTTCGATGAGTTCCTCATTCGAGAGCGGAGATCGCCTCAAGTCCGGCGGAGGGCGCGCGACAAGCGGCGGCGGCGTTTCAATTGCGGCTTGTATCGACCGCCGCCGCCGCGGACCTCCACGTGGCAAACCGGCGAGCTCATAAGCTGCAGCCAACGAACCAAACCGGCTGCGGAAATAGTGGTCCGACGGCAGATTGGGATCTGCGCTCAGCTGTCTGACGGAAAGACTTCCATGTCGCTCGAACGCCTCCCGCAGCAGGCCGAGGAGTTGATCGTCATCAAGATAAGTGCGCCCGCGCAACGGTCCCCACCAAGATCTCTGAACATACCCGATCGCCTGATAGGCGTTCTGCAGACTGCCGAAGTGGCAAGCGTAGCTACCGGCGCACGGACTATCAGGGTCGTCATCAATGATGTGGCCGCTAAGCTTGCCTCTCTTACGCAACAGCCGGCGCAACGCAGCGAGCATCTCGCCTTTGTTGATGCGCACGACTTCTCGCTCCCCCCAAAGAGCTCGCACCGCGTTGAACGTCCTCTGCGAAACAATAGGCTTCAACACTCGTACCCGAATCCACGCAGACGCCGGGTTCACGCGGACACGAGACTTCAGCGGCTTTGTCGTTCGATTGAACACACGCCAGCCGACCGCCAGCTCATTGGTGAGGACCGAGCGGACGAGATCGTCGCTCCATGCTGTGCGGCGTCCGGCTGGCACGCCTTCGCAGTTAAGCCGGCGAGCGATCCAGGTTGGGCCGCGCCGCTCGTCGACGTAAAGTCTGAAGATTCGCCGGATCGTCGCCAGTTCTTCCGGAGGGCCGTGCACAACTATCACGTGCTGCCCTTCGAAGGACCTGCGTGAGCCTGCCGGCAGAATCATCTGCGGCCTTCCCTCAGCATCAACCAACATTCGTCGAAAGCCGTAAGGCTCTGCCCCGCCGCAATGAAGGCCCAGGGCCGCCATGCGAAGCTTTGTTTGAGTGATCTTAGTCGAAAGCTCGCGGCTATATTCGGCGGCCATCATACGTTTAAGCATTTTTAGGATGGCGGCTTCTGCAGTGCCGTCGTTGCGAAACGGCTCAGCGCAATAGACGATTGAAATGCCGGCTTGGCGGCAGAGGAATTCGTAGTAGGCGGACTGATCCAGATCCTGAAAGCGCCCCCAGCGGCTCACGTCGAGCACAAGGATTGCACCGAAATCCGGGCAAGGAGCCAAGGCGGCTGCCAGCAGCGCCTGCAGCCCGGGCCGCTCCTTGAGCGTCAGGCCACTGACACCGGGATCGAAGTAGGTGCGTGTAAGCTCATAGCCATTCGCATTGGCGTAGGCGGCGATCGCATCCGCTTGGTTTGCGAGCGAGTAGCGCTGATGTTCCGTCGACATCCGCAGGTACTGCGCGGCGCGAACCCTCGGCGCTTCCGACATCCGGTCCTCCCTCGTTCCGGGAGTTGGGTGGCGAGACTAGCACCTTCTTGCTAGGCGATCTCTTCGCCTCACGATCAAGCCCTTCGCCGGAACGTGTCGCAGGAGGGGGGCGGCAGCTTCCGACCCCAGCTTCTGATTAGCCGATCGCCGCACCACAAGTCTTTGGTCGGGGACCCCGCGAGGTCATCGCAGGCCAGCGCGGCCTCTTCATCGTCGGAGCACCGGAACTCGAACCGTCCGACTTCGCGCCCGTGATCGTCCAGATAACTTAGCCGATATTGCTGCATGACGCCCTCCACCAGCTCTCCCATACGGCGATGGGTTTGAACCTGAGGTTGTGCGATAATTGCAACTAAAGGGTTATTTTTGACCGGCTTGCTACCACTCGGTAGCGATTACCTTCGTCTTGAGGCTCGTATGACGTCAGCCACGGCTTTGCCGAGTGAGGCAACCAGAATGGCGAGGGCGGCGGCGAGTTGGCAGATCTCCGGCACGGTGAGGGGCAAGTTCAGCTCCTGTCGCTTCAGGGGCGCTCGACTCGCGCGTGGTTCGGGACTGTGTGCAAGACCAGACGGGTTTGCCCATGCGCGGCATGATGCGCTGAAGCCATGCGCAATTCGCACTCGCACTCGGCCACGGCACCCACCAGGACGGCGCGTGTGCGGTCCGAAAGAAAGCTAGCGGCGTCCTATTGAGCGCGTCACCAGATGACGATGCCTTGCCCGGTCGGGCTTTCCAGGATCGGCAAGCCTCGCTTCGCGAACCACTCTCGGTGGGCGAGGTGCTGGTCGCGGTAGTAGAGCTGGCCGTGGTCATCCAGGATGATGACGGCGCCCGGCGTGAAGCGTGACTCCAGGGCGTCGAGTGCGGCGATCTCGGCATCGCGGTGATTCATGTCGATGTGGGCAAAGGCAACTTTGTCCGGCAGGCCTTCGCTGAAGCTGTCCGGCACGCGTCCGCGGATCACGCGCACGTGCCGATCGTCGGCGAAGCGGGCGCGCACCTGCCTGTAGAGTTCGGGCCCATGTTCGGGCATCGCGTGGTGCGGCATCGTCGGGTCGTGTTCGAAGAGGTCGTAGAGGTGGACCGGCCGCTCGCCGGTGTCGACGACATCGAGGACGATGCGCATGCTGGTCCCCGCGTAGCAGCCGCACTCAACGAAGCCGCCGTCGCGCCGGATGGCCTGGCGAGCGCCCCAGACGAGGAGGGCGGTGCGCCAGAGAATGCCCCGCTCGTGGGTCGCCTTGGCGTGCGTCTCCCAGGCTGCGACGAAAGCCTTGTCATCGAGAAAGCCCAGGTTGCGGCCCCAGGCCACCAGTGCGTCGCCTGAGAAGACACCGTACTCCGGGGTCTTCAGGCTTGCGAAGACCTCCCTTAACCCAGCCCAGAACCGGGGCGGATCGGCGAGATGCCAGTGGTAGTATTTGGTCTTGTACGATTTGCCCGGCATGCCGGCGAGAAGTAGCGGCGCCAGCGGCGGATGTCACCCGGCCGCGGACCTGTGCGGAGAGCTCTGTCAGCTCAAATGCACCGGCCGGTAAGGGCGGGCGGCTAGACGGGCGGAATGGCCCGAAAATCCAAGGCGCATGACCCGTTCCGCTGGTTCGACTGCTCGCCTGGGCACTGTCAAGGCAAACGCGCTGTGCGGTCGCTTTCACGTCTTGTTAGGTCGCGGCGGCCGCGTCTCTCCTTGGTTTTCTTGGTAGATTGCGGCCTGCGGCCCGAAAACCGGGACGGAAACGGGGCGAAGCCTGACCCGAACCGACTGCGCTGACAACGCCGGCTGAGTGGATGGGCGGCATCGCGAACGCGCCGACGCCGCGGTAGGCGGGCTTGCGCGATGGAGCCTGCGAAGCGCTCTAGGACTTAAGCGAGGGTGAAGCGACCAAGCGCGGGCAGTCAGAAGAAGGTCACAGCCGAGAACCTCGTGGGACTCGGTGCCGAACGGCTGGCCGAAATCCTGGTCAGCGTCGCGGAGACGCGCGCCGATCTAAAGCAGCGCCTGCGCATGGAGCTCGCCGCCCAGCAGGGGCTAGGGCCATTGACCGCCGAAATCGACAAGCGGCTCGGCGCCTTCGAAACCAGCCGCGGCCAGATCACTTGGCGTGCCCGCCCAGCCTTCATCCGCGATCTCGATGCGCTGCGCGACCTGATCATCGCCCGCCAAGCGCCGCTCGACTCCTCCGCCGCCGTCGGTCGGCTCTGGCGATTCATGGACTCAGCCCGCCAAACCACCCGCCGCTACAAGGAGCGTAATGGCGAACTTGAGGACGTCTTCGCCCGCGCCGCGGCCGATCTCGGCGGTCTGCTGGACAGCGTCCCGCCGGGTTCGGCCGCCGCCGATCTCGTGGACAGCCTGACCAACAATTCAGCCGGCTGGAAGGCGTGGCTTCCGGCCTTGTTGGCCAAGGCGCCGCAAGCGCTGGCCGAGGAGGCGCTGGGTTTCATGAGCGAGCGGCGAGGGGCCGTGCCGGGTTGGATCACCCTGATCCGCCAGCTCGCTGATGCGGCGCATGACGTCGACGCATATCGGGCGACGTACACCGACGAGTCATTCTCCGCGCCGCACGTGGCTGCGGAGATGGGTCGCCGCTATCTTGCCGCGGGTCGGACCGAAGAGGCTGGAGATGTCTTGCGCCTGGGCGCGCTGAAGGCGCCCACCAAACGCGATCGGGCGGCCGAGCCAGATGTCAACTGGGAGAGCGTCTGGATCGACTACCTCGAAAGCCTCCGGTGATGAAGCGGCCGCCCAGGCGGTGCGCTGGGCGTCGTTCGAGCGCACCCTTGCGCCCGAACGAGCGCTCGCCTTCATCAGCAGGCTCGCCGACTTTGACGATGTGGAGGCCGAAACCCGGGCATTCGGCATCGCCGCGGCCTATGCGGATTTTGAGGCCGGGCTGAGGTTTTTGATGGACTGGCCGGCGCTCGCCGACGCGAGCCGCATGGTCGAGCAGCGCGCCGACGAGATCCAGGTTGACGCCGAGGCGGCCGAGCTGTGGGCCGCCAAGTTGCGGCGGCGGTTCCCGAAGGCCGCGCACCTGCTACTGCGCAAGGCCGCAGCGGTCGCTTTCCGGCGTCGGGATTTCAAGGCGTGTGACCGCCTCTCGGCCGAGGCTGAGACGATTTCGGTCTGAGCTCGTCAGAGCATCGCAAGGCGCGTCTGCGGGTCGGCGGTGCGAACTGCGCGCCGAGGGCGGCGAGGTCCTCGCCCATGCGCCAGTGCCGTGGCGGCACTGTCAGGATAACCGCCGCTGGTCGCAGAAGGCCCTCTCCCGACCGGTGCTTCAGGCCGCTGCCGTCGCGGCCGCCCACGTCCAATGCGCCTCCGCCCGGAACTGGCGAAGGGTCGGTCGGCGGATCAGATGGGGCTGGGTGTTGAAGCAGTTGTAGACGGCGGCATGGGTGGCGAGGAAACGCTGGGCTTGGCCCTGTGCTTGAACAAAATCGGATCCATCCGCGCCCCGACTCATGCCGCCCCATTGGCCCAAACCGGAGACAAGTTAGCGTCTGCCTGACAGCACCGCATCGCCCGCTCTCGTCGTCGGAACGGCTGGTGGGAGTTCTCGACCGGTTGTTGGCCCAACGGCCGACCTCCTGTCGGTCGGCGATGTTGAGCTCCTTCAGGGCCGCCTTGTATCGGACGTTCATTGTGCCGAAGCGGAATCGCCGGACTGCAACCCTGGTCGATGTGAGGCGCGGAATAGCTGGGAGCACGCCACAACTCCGATCAGGAGCGGACACACACCGAGTCAACGCGGGGGGTGCGGTTGTAAGACGCCGACCATTTTCCGCAGCAGATTGTCGTCGGCGGCCCGGCGATTCGCCTCATAAGCAGCCAGCAACTCTGCGTAGGTGACTGCGTCTCCAGCGGCCCGCGTTGAAGGGCCTGCGGGTCTAAGCGGCGTCCGGTCCAGTGGCATTGGAGCTTCCGGACGCAGGCCCGGAGAAGCAAGGCCTGACGCACCGGAAGATCCGGCGCCTTCAGTTCGTCGAGCGCCCCTTCCAGCGGCCACCCCAGATGGCGCGTTCCCAGGCGCCAGATTTCCGCCCTGACGTCGGCCTCGCTGATCAAGGTACTTCGGAACCATGAGGACAGGCTCATCCGCCGGATCGCTTCGCGCCCGCGGGCGGCTTTCCGACGCCTCGCTCGGACGTCCCGAGGAAGGATCGCGGCGCGGCTTCGACCTTAGGCTTCGCCTGCTTCGGCTTGCGTGTTTCCCGGTTCGATTTCTTCTGGCCCTTAGCCATCACAATCTCCTTCCCGTCACGGATGCTCTTCGAGGCCTTCGAAGGTGAAGCTGAGCAGCACATCGTCCTTACGAGCCTTAGGCCGGGAAGGATCTGAGAAGCCGATCATCAGCCGGCTGGGCGTATCGTCCTCAACCGAACATCGATCATCCGCCCAGCCTTCGGCGATCGAATGGCGTGACCACGCTTCCAGCCGGCAGTCTGTGTCCTGGGCGGGAATATCGATACGCTGTTCGCAATCACCCCCGCCGATCTGAGACCCGTAGGTAAGCCTCGGCGTCGCGCTGGCCGCCAGGCCCTCGGCCGCAAAAACCCGAACGCCCCATCGATGGACCCCAATGTCGGGGCGTGCCGACGCTGTGAGGCGGATCGTGGACCCAGCGGGAAGACCTAGGCGATGCATGTAGCGTCCTCACGGATCTGGGCAGAAGCCTCGGGGTGCGGCTGCTTGACAAACGCCGGCGGCCGAGCGGAAGAGCTCGGGTCGGTGCGTTCGTTCAACGCCGAGAGCTGCCTCCATCTCGCGGCGGCGACTTCATACTTCTCGCGAACGTGCTGCAGGGTGCTGGCTTCAGCCAGGGCTGAAGCGTCAACAGCCCTGTCGCGATACTCGGCGGCTCTGAACTGCCTCATCAGCATCGCGGTCATTGGCCCCCGCCCAAAGGGTTTGGCGGATGTGCGGCCGAGCGGCCATGAAGGCGTTCCACCACCTGTCGCAAGCGTTCCGCCTCCGCGGTGACTGCGGTGATGTCATCCTGAAGCTGGGCGTTTCGCTGCCTGAGGTACGCATTTTCCCGGGTCAGGCGCTCGTCCGGCGTTGGCAGGTTCATGTCTTCCGCCTCCAGCCAGCAAGATCAAAGAGAAGGGGTAAGGCAAGGACGCTCAGGACGCTGAACGCTGACGCTACAAAGAGCGTGGCCATACTGGTCTCGGAAAGCATCGCGGCGGGCAGGATCGACCGCTTCGGTGGCGGCACACGCCCGACGGCGCTCTTCATAGGTGGGGGTTCGCGACAAGATAACCAAGGCCCCTGCCGTAAAGCTGCAGTTACGGCTGGCCGGGAGCTACAGAGAGTGTCATGGGTGTGGGCGCCGAGGCCTTTTGCGGCCGAACGCGGCGATCACGCTGCCGGTCAGCACGCACGTGGCGCGAAACCTGGTCCGAGTTTCGGCGGACAATCTCGTAAATCGAAAGAAAAGAGATGCGCAGGTGTTAGCCGGTCGCAGGAAGACCCCGTTCCTGAATGGACGGGCGCATCGAGGCCGTGGGGCGCGCTCCACAGTGGCGGACACGGCGCCCATACGGAGTGAGCTCTTCAGCGCGGAACGTCTGGAGGGCCATGCGCGCACCCTGGCGGAGGCTCAAGGGACGGGGCGTTTGGGGCGTGGTCGGCCGTTGGCCGGGCGCCTGGCCGACAATCAGGCAGTACTGCTCAAGGCCTATCGTGATACCGTCCAGGCGCTTGACGAGGGCGCGAGCATTACGCCCGCTGCCGAGTGGCTGATCGATAACTTCCACCTCACGGAAAAGCAGATCCGGGAAATCCGGCTCGACCTGCCGGCGAGCTATTACCACCAGCTTCCAAAGATCACCGTCGGCGACCTTGCGGGCTATCCCCGTGTCTTCGGAATCGCTTGGGCTTTCGTGGCGCATACCGACAGCCGGTTCGATCCGGAGCTGTTGTGCCGCTTCCTGCGCGCCTACCAGGACGTGCAGCCGCTGACGATCGGCGAACTCTGGGCCGTAGCCATCACCCTTCGCATCGTGCTCGTCGAGAACCTGCGGCGGATCGCCGAGCGCATCGTGATCAGCCGAAGCGCTCGCGCCAGGGCGGACGAGGCCTGCGACCGCATGCTTGGCGCCGCCGGCCGACGCGCGGAGTCTCCCGCGGAGGTGCTGCGGCAGCATGAACGCGGACCCCTTGCCGACGCCTTCATCGTGCAGGTTCTCCAGCGGCTGAGCGACAACGCGGTCGGGGCGCCAGCGCTGGCGTGGCTCGACGAGCGCCTCTCGCGACAGGGCGCCGTCGCCGACCAGGTGGTGCGCGACGAACAGCAGCGCCAGGTGGCGGCCGGGGGCACAGTCCGCAACATCGTGGCGAGCTTGCGTCTTATCTCCGACGTCGATTGGAGCGAGTTGGTCGAGCAGGTCAGCCTCGTGGACGACGTGCTGAAGGCGGGTAGTCCCTTTGCGGAGATGGATTTTCCCACCCGCAACCTCTACCGCACCGCCATCGAAGAGCTGGCGCGGGGGGCGAGGCGCAGCGAACTCGAAATTGCTAAGCTCGTCATGCGCGCCACGCGCGACGTCGACGATATTTCTGCAGAGAGGCGGCGTTGCGATCCAGGTTACCACCTGGTGGCGGCCGGGAAGTCGGAATTCGAGGCGTCGATCGGATTCCGACCGGCCCCGTGGACCTGGCCCGGCCGCGCGATCCGCGCACTCGGCATCGGCGCATATGTCGGGGCAGGCGTGGTTGCTGCGGCGCTGCTGCTTGCGCTGCCGCTGGCCGGACTATTCGCGTTGGGGGTCGCCGCACCCTGGCTCGGCTTGCTCGGCGTCCTTGGAGCCTTCCCCGCGCTCGACGCTGCAGTTGCGCTCGTGAACCGCGGAGTCACGCGGGGCTTCGGCGCCGTTCCGTTGCCGGCGCTGGAGTTGAAGGGTGGCGTACCGCAGGGGCTGCGGACCGTCGTTGCCGTCCCGGTTCTGCTCACGACGAGGGCGGAGGTCGAGGATCAGATCGAAAGACTGGAAGTCCACTACCTCTCGAGTCCGCAAGGGCATCTGCACTTCGCCTTGCTTTCCGACTGGCGTGACGCCGACAGCGAGCAGACCGAATCCGACGAGGCGCTCCTCAGCGCGGTCGCTGCAGGGATTGCGCGCCTGAACCAAAAGTACGGCGTCGCGCCCGGAGGAGGTCGCTTTCTCCTTTTCCATAGGCGCCGTCGCTGGAGCGAGGCTGAGCGATGCTGGATGGGATGGGAGCGCAAGCGCGGCAAGCTCCATGAGCTCAACCGCCTGCTCCGCGGCGCAGACGATACGACCTTCATGCCGGTCGCCGACCAGGTCGTCCCCAGCGGGGTCCGGTACGTCGTCACGCTGGACGCCGATACCAGGCTTCCCCGCGACACCGTGCGCCGGCTGATCGGGAAAATGGCCCATCCGCTCAATCGGCCGCACCTGGATCCGGCGACCGGCCGGGTGACTGAGGGCTACGCCATCCTGCAGCCCCGCATCACCCCCGCTCTGCCCTTGGGCGGCGAGGGCTCGCTCTTTCGCCGGGTCTTCTCCAGCATCGGCGGCATCGACCCCTACGCCGCAGCCGTGTCCGATGTTTACCAGGACCTGTTCGGCGAGGGGTCCTTCGCGGGCAAAGGCATCTACGATATCGACACCTTCGAAGCGGCGCTCCGCGGACGCGTGCCGGAATCGACGCTGCTCAGCCATGACCTTTTCGAGGGCGTGTTCGCCCGTGCGGGCCTGGCCTCGGATGTCGAGGTCGTTGAGGACTTTCCCGATCGCTATGATCTCTCATCGATGCGGCACCATCGCTGGGCGCGAGGCGACTGGCAGCTGCTGCCCTGGATCCTCGGCCTGCCCCCGGCGCCGGGCCGGGCATCGGCGCCGCTTCCCGCCATCGGCCGTTGGAAGATGGTCGACAACCTGCGCCGGACGCTGTCGCCAGGCGCGGCGCTGGCCAGCCTGTGGGCAGGCTGGCTCTTACCGCTCCCGGGGGCGGCCCTCTGGACTGTCTTCATCCTGACCACCTTCGTCCTGCCTCCGCTAATCCCGATCTTCGCGTCGGTAAGCCGGCGTCGGCCTGGGGTCCCGCTCCGCGCGCGGCTTCACACGCTTGAGGCGGACCTTCGGCTTGCGCTCGTTCAAGCGGCGCTGGTGATCGCGCTGCTGGCGCACCAGGCATGCCTGATGGGTGACGCTATCGTCCGCACGCTGTGGCGGCTTGTCGTGTCCCGTCGCCACCTCCTCGAATGGGTGCCCGCGGCGCAGGCGGCGGCGGGCCATCGGCTCGATCTGGCGAGCTTCTACCGGCGCATGGCGCCCGCTGCTGGCATCGGCCTGGCGACGCTGGCCATGACGTGGCTCACGCGCTCCAGCGCCTGGGTGCTCGCCGCGCCGTTCGCGGTGGGATGGATCGCATCGCCCGCGCTCGCCCTATGGTCCAGCCGACCGCCCGCGCCTGCGGGCCGCGCGCCAGCGAGCGAGGCCGACATGCGGCGGCTGCGGCTGACCGCGCGGCGGACTTGGCGGTTCTTCGAAACATTCGTGACGGCCGCGGACAACATGTTGCCGCCCGACAACTTCCAGGAATCGCCCGACGCGGTGGCGCATCGCACATCGCCGACCAACCTCGGCCTTTATCTGCTCTCCGTCGTGGCGGCTCGGGACTGCGGCTGGGTGGGAACGCTGGATGCGGTCGAGCGGCTGGACGCCACGCTCGCCACGATGGGGCGGATGGCCCGCTTTCGCGGGCACTTCTACAACTGGTACGACACCGGTGATCTGCGTCCCCTGGATCCCCTCTATATTTCTTCCGTCGATAGCGGGAATCTCTCCGGCCATCTGATCGCGCTCGCGAATGCGGCGCAGGAATGGACCGCGACGTCGGTAGACGGCGCCACGGTCGAGGGCGCTGCCGACGCTTTGGCCATCGCGGGCGAGGAGCTCGAGAGGCTGCGCGCGGGCGGCGCCAACCCGACGGTCACGTGGCGGCGGCTGGAAGGCGAGTTCGGCCGAATGAACCAGGCGCTGCAACGTGCGCAGGCCGCCGCCGCTGTGTCAGGCGAAGCTTGGATGATGCTCGCGGCCCAGGCTGACGTGATCGCTGACGCCGCACAGGCCTTCGCGATCGAGCAGGACGGATCGGGTGGCGAAAACCTGCTCTTCTGGGCGCAGGCGGTCGGCCGCACCATTGCGAGCCGACGGCGTGACTTCGACGCCGAGCCCGCTGAACGCCTCCCCGCGATCGCGGAGACCGCTCGTCGCATGGCGCTCGAGATGGATTTCGCGTTCCTCCTTGATCCCGACCGCATGCTGCTGTCGATCGGCTACCGCAGCGCTGAAGGCGAACTCGATCCGACCTGCTACGACCTCCTTGGTTCGGAGGCGCGGCTCGCGAGCTTCATCGCGATCGCCAAGGGGGATGTGCCCGCGCGGCACTGGTTCAGGCTCGGCCATGCCGTAACGCCCGTCGCGCATGGAGCCGCCCTGATCTCCTGGTCCGGCTCGATGTTCGAATATCTGATGCCGTTGCTGGTGCTGCGGGCGCCCCCCGGCAGCCTGCTGGACCAAACCGATCGACTGGTGGTGCGGCGGCAAGTGGACTACGCCGCGAGCCTCAATGTGCCCTGGGGGATGTCGGAGTCGGCCTACAACGCCCGCGATCTCGAGCTCACCTATCAGTACCTGAGTTTCGGCGTGCCCAGTTTGGGCCTGAAGCGCGGGCTCGCCGACAACGTCGTCGTAGCGCCGTATGCGACCGCCCTTGCCGCCATGGTCGATCCCCTGGCCGCCGCTCGCAACCTCGAGCAGCTGGAGCTCGTTGGAGCCCGCGGACGCTACGGCTTCTACGAAGCCATCGACTACACACCCTCGCGCGTCCCGGCGGGTCAGCACCATGCCGTAGTCCGCGCGTTCATGGCCCACCATCAGGGCATGACGATCGTGGCGATCGCGAACGCCCTTTCGGGCGGCGGGATGCAGGCCCGGTTCCATGCCGAACCCATGGTGCAGGCCACGGAACTGCTGCTGCAGGAGCGGATGCCGCGCGAAGTGGTCATTCACCAGCCGTGGGTCGCGCGAAGAGCGTCGGCCGCCGGCGCACGCGAGGCCGAGGCGCCGGGCGCGCGCCGGATTTCAAGTCCCCACACGCCCACGCCGGTCGTCCATCTACTCTCGAACGGCCGATATTCGGTCCTGCTGACGGCGGCGGGTTCGGGGTACAGCCGATGGCGCGATCTGAGCGTCACCCGCTGGCGAGAAGATGCCACCTGCGACGCCATGGGTTCGCACATATTCCTGCGTGACGTCCGCTCCGGCGCGTTGTGGTCGGCAGGCTATCATCCGACCGCCGCTGAGCCCGACGCTTATCAGGCGACCTTCAACGAGGACCGCTGCGAGATTGCACGGCGCGACGGCGCCTTCGCCACGCTCATGGAAGTGCTGGTTTCGGCCGAGGACGACGCGGAGGTCCGGCGCGTTTCCGTGACCAACAATAGCCTCGCCTCCCGCGAGATCGATGTCACCTCCTACGCAGAACTCGCCTTGGCGCTGCAGGCCGCCGATGTTGCTCACCCGGCGTTCTCAAAGCTCTTCGTTGAGACCGAATATCTGCCGGCGGTCGGGGCCTTGCTCGCGACCCGGCGGCGTCGGGCGCCTCATGAGCCCGAGATATGGGGTGCCCACCTGGCGGTGCTTGAAGGCGAGGCGATCGGCCACGCCGAGTTCAGCACGGACCGCGGGCAGGTTCTTGGACGTGGGCGGGATGCACGTGCGCCTCTGCGCATCGTCGACGATGTGGCGCTTGGTGGGGCGACGGGAACGGTCCTGGATCCGGCGTTTGTCCTCAGACGGCGTATCCGAATCTCCCCCGGAAGCACCGCGCGGATTTCATTCTGGACCCTTGTCGCACCGTCTCGGGCAGCGCTTCTCGACTTGATAGACAAGCATCACGACCCGTCAGCTTTTGACCGCGCGGCGAATTCCGCCTGGACCCAGGCGCTGGTGCAGCTTCATCACCTTGGGATCGGCCGAAGCGAGGCGGCTCTGTTCCAGCGGCTTGCTGGCCACGTGATCTATGCTGACCCGGCGCTGCGGCCGCCGTCCGCCATCGTCGCCAAGGGCGCTGGCGGCCAGCCCGGACTGTGGAGGGTTGGGATTTCGGGCGACCTGCCCATCGTCCTGCTGCGCATCGCCGACATGCAGCAGCTCCCGCTCGCGCGTCAGCTCATCAAGGCTGGCGAATACTGGCGAACCAAGGGACTTAGTTTCGATCTTGTCCTTCTGAACGAGCGCGGCGCCTCATATGTGCAGGATCTGCAGGTAGCGCTGGAAGGCTTGGTGCGTGGCGGGCAGGCGCATGGCGAGCAACTCTCCGCCGCCGGCGCCTTCGTCCTGCGGGCCGACCTGATCACAGCTGAATGCCGGGACCTTCTGGTGTCCGTGGCGCGCGTCGTGCTGTCGGGGCAGGACGGCGCACTGACCGAACAACTTGACAGGATCGCCACAGCTGGCGAGGCGACGCCTGCGGCCCCGAGACGGCGGCTGTCCGTGGGCGAAGCCTCGTCACGATCGCCCCCGCAGCTTGAATTCTTCAACGGCCTTGGCGGGTTCGCGGACAGCGGGCGCGAGTACGTCGTCATTCTGGAACCAGGGCAGGTGACCCCCGCGCCATGGATCAATGTTATCGCCAATCCCGGGTTCGGCTTTCAGGTGTCTGCTGATGGGGCAGGCTACACCTGGGCGAAGAACAGCCGCGAGCACCAGCTGACGCCGTGGTCCAACGACCCGGTGGCGGATCCTACTGGCGAGGCGCTTTTTCTGCGCGACGAGGAGACGGGCGAGATCTGGTGCCCGACCGCCTCACCAATCCGCGAGGAGACCCACCCCTATTTGGCGCGCCATGGCCGCGGATACAGCCGCTTCGAGTACGGCGCTCACGGCGTCGATCTGGAACACCTGCAGTTCGTTCCGCTCGCGGACCCGGTCAAGGTGTCGCGCTTGCGCATCCGCAACACCTCCGGCCGGGCGCGGCGACTCTCGGTGACGGCTTATGCCGAATGGGTGCTGGGTGCGTCCCGCGCGGCCGCAGCGCCGTTCACGATCACCAGCATCGACTCCGCCACGGGCGCCCTCTTTGCGCGCAACGCCTGGAATCCGGCCTTTGGCGCGCCCATCGCCTTCGCCGACCTGGGTGGACGGCAAACTGCCTGGACGGGGGACCGGCGGGAGTTCATCGGCCGCAATGGCGGGCTTTCCGCGCCGGCGGCCCTCGTCCGTCGTACCCCGCTGTCGGGGCTGGTGGGCGCGGGCCTCGATCCGTGCGCGGCCCTGCAGACCACGGTCGACCTGCCGGTCGACGGGACTTGCGAGATCGTTTTCCTGCTTGGCGAGGCGGCCGATGAGGAGACGGCGCGCGCTATGGTGGGCCGTTACCGCAGCACCGACCTGGAGACCGCGCTTGCCGAGGTGCGGGGGCACTGGGAGGGGGTGCTGGACACCTTGCAGGTGAAGACGCCGGACCGGTCGATGGACGTCATGCTGAACGGATGGCTGTTGTACCAGGCGCTCGCGTGCCGAATCTGGGCGCGGTCGGCCTTCTACCAGGCGAGCGGAGCTTATGGCTTTCGCGACCAGCTCCAGGACGCCATGGCGCTGGCTGCCGTCAAGCCCGGGATCCTGCGCGAACACCTGCTACGGGCCGCCGCCCGCCAGTTCGTGGAGGGCGATGTCCAGCACTGGTGGTTGCCGCACTCGGGGCAGGGCGTGCGCACACGAATCTCAGACGACCGCGTATGGCTTCCCTACGCCACAGCGCAGTATGTCGAGACGGTCGGCGACGCGACCGTGTTGGCGGAGACGGTCCCGTTCCTCGACGGCGCACAACTAGAGGCGGGCGAAGCCGAAAGCTTCTTCCAACCGTCGGTCTCCGGGGAGACGGCCAGCCTCTACGAACATTGCGCCCGTGCGCTCGACCATAGTCTGGACCTCGGCGGGCATGGTCTCCCGCTGATCGGCGCGGGCGACTGGAATGACGGCATGAACCGCGTCGGTGAGCGCGGCTTGGGCGAGAGCGTCTGGCTGGGGTGGCTGCTGCACGCGACGCTGACGGCGTTCATGCCTCTTGCGCAAGCCCGTCGGGACCAGCCCCGGGTGGAGGCGTGGCAAGCGCACGCGGCGGCGCTGAAGGCGGCGCTCGAGCGCAATGCCTGGGACGGCGAATGGTACCGGCGCGGCTGGTTCGACGACGGCGCGCCGCTGGGATCACAGGCGAGCGACGAATGCCGTATCGATTCCATCGCCCAGTCCTGGGCGGTGCTGTCAGGCGCCGCGGCGCCCGAGCGCGCCGCCAGGGCCATGGCCGCCGTCGCGCGAGAGCTCATTATTGATGACGAAAAGCTCGCGCTGCTGTTCACCCCAGCCTTCGACAAGACAGCGCTCGATCCGGGATACATCAAGGCCTATCCGCCGGGGATTCGAGAGAACGGCGGCCAGTACACTCACGCCGCCGCCTGGGCGGTGATGGCCTTCGCCCGCCTCGGCGAGGGTGACAGGGCTGGCGGGCTTTTCTCGATGCTGAACCCGATTAATCACACGCTGACGCGCGCCGACGTCCATCGCTACAAGGTCGAGCCCTACGTCATTGCGGCCGATGTATATGCCGCGCCCCGCCACGTCGGGCGGGGCGGTTGGACCTGGTACACCGGCTCCGCCGCCTGGATGCAACGCGCCGGCGTGGAGAGCATCCTGGGGTTGCGCCGGAAGGGCGATCTCCTGATCGTCGATCCCTGCATTCCCAAGGCTTGGCCCGGCTTCACCGCAAGCCTGCGCCATGGGGAGAGCCGCTATGAGATCGTCGTCAAGAATCCTCAGGGAGTAATGCGGGGCGTCGACGCCGCCGAGCTCGATGGTCGTGACGTGCCGTCCCGCCCACCGGTCATCGCCCTAGCGGATGACGGCCAGATTCATAGGCTGACGGTTCGGCTCGGCGTCTAGCTCGCCAGCGCCTCCGGAGCGCCTAATGTCTGCATTTCGGCGCAGGACTGACTGTAGCGGTTGACCCCGCCCGCGAACGGGCGCGTGAACGTCCATGGCCCGCGAAACCGTCTATATCGTGCAGTCCTATGTCCGCGGACGCGGCAAGGGGCTGAAGGCTGAGCAACAGGTCGGCTGCAAAACCGCCGAGGAGGCGCGCCGCAAGGCCGAGCGGCTGGGTCCCTTGCGCCTGGGCGTCGTCGCCTTCGCCGCGACCGCGGACACGGAGCTCGGCGACTATGACGAGAACCCGGTGATCCTATTCCGCTCCGGCGAGCTGCCCCATCCGTTCACAGAAGCCTGAATGCCGCCGAAGGTGTTGGCAGGTTCGCTGTACCCAGGGGTTTACGGCTGCAGGGGTGGGGCCGCCGAATGTCCTCTTCCCGGATCGATGCTTTGTGCTGTTGGCGCGAGCCGGACGCGTCCACCGGCAACCCGCTGCGTGAAAGCTGACGTCCGGAATGGCCGGGGAGGGTGGGTGAGCGGTCATCGGGTTCGCCTCGGTCGTTCGGCGCGTGTCCCGGGAGGGACATCCAGAACGTCGGCGAAGGGCGGATGTGGACCGCCTGCGCGGCCGTCACGCGTTGAAATGGGCCTCATAGGGATCGATGCGATGATCCTCTGGCGCCACGACGACAAGGGAGGCGGCGCCGCGCTTGTTCGCTGCCCGCGCCCCAAAACAGGCGGCGCGCACCGCGTCGCCGCGAGTCAGAAAGTCGCCATACAAGGACTGGCCGCGCGAGACGCGCCACCCGTCATCCGTTTCGAAGACCCGGAATGTAAAGTCGCTCGTCTTGTTCAAGGTGTTGAGTTGGCTCCACTTTTCGTCTCCCAGGCGAACAGGGAGAAGATCTTGGGCAACAGGAGGACGGTCACGACGCAGGCCGCCGATGCGATAATCAATGGTGACATGTTCTTCGCTGCTGTCGCCATATTCGGCATGATCAACCGCTTCGGTGGCGGCACACGCCAAAATAATGCTGTTCTCTATATAGGGACGTCGGCATCGACTTACGATAGGTCGTTGAAAATTCAATCCAAAGAAAATGTCGCGTGCAGTATTATTTGAAAGCGCAGTCCCTGGCGTCGAGTTTTGCTCCATTAATCATGCCGGGAAGGACGTTTCTATGGTACTGTCCGACGTAGCTTCCGGGTTCAACACCTGCTGGAGCTCTCCGGGGAGGTCTTTCGCTTTGCGAGGCTCCGGCGTTTGAAGGAACAGCGATGGCTGCCCAGCCACCTCTGGATCAAGATACCGGCCTCGCCCTGGCCTTGGCGGTGGTCGGCTCGTCGACTGCGCCGACGCTTCTCCTCGATGAACATTTCCGCCTGACGGCGGCAAGCGCCTCGTTCTTCAGTGCGTTTCACATTGATCCCGCGAACGCCGTCGGGCGGTCGATATTCGACTTGGGTTCCGGTGAATGGAACGTCCCACAGCTGCGAGTTCTGCTGAAAGCGACGGCGCGCGGGGTCGTTCAATTCGGCGCTTACGAGATGGACCTGAAAGTCGATCGCCTCGCGCCGCGACGCCTGGTGATTGACGCCAAGAAGCTCGACTACGGAAACTTGCGGCAGACCAGGATCCTGCTCTCCGTCGCAGATGTCACCGACGCACGTTTGGCCGAGAAGCTGAGGGATGACCTTCTGCAGGAGAAGGCCTTCCTGCTTAAGGAGATCCAGCACCGGGTCGCCAACAGCCTTCAGATCATCGCCAGTGTGATTCTCCAGAGCACCCGGCGGGCGCAATCCAACGAGACACGGAATTACCTTCGGGACGCCCACAACCGGGTTATGTCCGTCGCCAACCTGCAGCACCAACTGGCGAGGTCGCGCATCGGCGACGTTGAGCTGAAAGCCTATTTCGACGCGCTTTGCGAAAGCATCGGTGCGTCGATGATCCGCGACCCCAAACAGCTAAGCCTGCGGGTCGACGCCGACGATAGCGCAGTTCATCCGGACATATCCGTCAGCTTAGGTCTCGTCGTCACCGAACTCGTCATCAATGCGCTGAAGCACGCGTTTCCAGGCGGACGCTCCGGCGCCATCGTGGTCGGCTACCGCGCGCTTGGGGAGGGCTGGACCTTATCCGTCACGGACAACGGTGTCGGGATGCCCAAGGATGCGGCGAGCGCCACGCCGGGACTCGGCACGAGCATCGTCTCCGCGCGCGCCAATCAACTCAATGCCGACGTTCAGGTGAAGGAAGCGAATCCTGGCACGGCAGTCTCCCTCATCTCCCGAGTATCCACGCTCAAGGAGCGGCCGACGCAAGAGCCGCAATTGGGGGTTCCTTAGGCGGTGAAAAGGTTCAGACAGCAGCGAGGCGGACAGAGCCTGCACGACATTTTCGCCGCCACGGCTTCTCGCGACGTTAAGGTCTAATGGTCATGCAAAAGTACAGACTCTACTTCCTCGAACGCGGCCATATCACCGCGGCCGACGCGTTCGACGCCGTCGATGACGCGATGGCGATAGCGTACTTGGAGACTCGCCGCAGGGGACGACTTGCAGAGCTTTGGTGTCTCGACCGCATCGTCCGGCGATATACTCAAGACGTAGATGATACGGTGACGACCGAAAGCGCCTCGCGCTGGCGCTGGCGGCCCAAGGTCCGCTCAGGGTCGTTCAGTGCCGTCGGGCTGCCGCCGCGAACGTCCAGAAACCGGAAGCAAGGTAACTTCCGCTGTTGGCGCACTCTAGTGGGCCCTGGACCGTTTCGTCACCGCGTAGGAGGGGGTGTTGGACGCGGCGCTGGCAGAGCTGCGCGCCGGGCGCGAGGGGACGCAATGGATGTGGTTCGTATTTCCTCAGCTAAAGTGTCTCGGCCATTCCGCGACTACGCACTACGGGATCGGCTCGTTCACGAGGTGGTCGCCTATCTCGCCCATCCGGTGCTTGCGGCTGCGCTCGGCCGTGGCGGCGGTGGAGGTGAGCCGCGCGGCCTCGCTGCACGCGCTGTTCGGCTCGCCCGACTACCTGAAGTTCCGATAGTGCATAACGCTGTTCGCGGCAGTCGAGCCTGACGGGCCGTTTGGGCCCGTGATAGAGCGCTGGTCTGCGGTGAGCCCGACCAGCGGACGCTGGCGCTGCATGCGACGTAGCGGCGCGCGCGGGCATGACGCTCACGTTCCTGCACGGTAGGGTATCTTCGGCCAGCTAGCCCTTGATGGGCTTGATCTACGTCCCTCGTTCGACCGGCTCCGCTGCGAGAGCCGGCGTAGCGCGGCCGTCGGGAGGAAGGCTGAAGCGATGAAACGGCGCCGAGTGATCGTTTGGGGAACAGGGCGATATGGACGGGAGGCGTTGAACATCATCGCCGGCCGCCCTGACATCGAGCTGGTGGGGTTGCACGCTCACTCGCCGCAGAAGATCGGGCGCCTTGAAGACATGAAAGCCCGCGGGCGAACGGACGTTCAGAAGCTCGATTTGCCTTTGCTGCGCAGCCACGGCAGCGGGCTTTAACCCGCCGGCGTAGTGCGCGGTCTGGGAGTGGTCGGTTAGGCCAAGATAAGCATACCCACGCTCGCGGGTCGCCTCGGCCATGTCGTGAAGGGTGACTGGTCGCGCGAGACGCGCCACGCGCCATCCACCTCCGAAACTCGGAACGTACTATGAGGCGTCTGAGGAATTGAGTTGAGGTGGGTCAGGTCTTGCAGCCGCAGCCCATTGCGGAGAAGACCTTCGGCAAGAGCAGGACGGTCAGGATGCAGATCGCGGACGCCATAATGAGTGGAGACATGTTTTTGCTCTTGGAACTACTTCCTGAAGGATCAACCGCTTCGGTGGCGGCATAGGCGGAACAGTGCTCTCAAACCCCGCGCCTTTAGCTGGCGCGGGGCCCCACCTCCGTCGCCCGTACGGGCCATCAGATCGGTTTAGCGGCTGCCATACCGGTCGCCGCGGCCGTCGCGGACATCCTCGCGGATGCTGGCGCTCAGTTGATCCAGCCTCGCGGTGATGGTCGCCCGGCCGCGCGGCCCGAGATTGCCATGGCGGTTGCGCAGGGACCGCTCCTCACGCTCGATGGCGGCGAGTGTCTGCATGGCGCGGCGGCCTTCGGCGCGGCTCAGCCGGCCGGTGTCCATGCTGCGGCGGATGCTCTGGCCCATCTCGGCCTGGCGCTCGTCGATGCTCTGAGCGCCCTGGTTCCGATAGTCGGCCCGTTGCTGGCGGCCGTCGGTGGAGATCCAGCGGCCGCGGGCGTCATAGTAGCCGCGCGCCTCGCCGCGGATCCAACGGCCGTTCTCGTAGTAGCCGGGCTGGGCATCGGCGACCCAGACGCCGTTGGCGTCGCGGCGGCCGGCGGCCTCGCCGGACATCCACTGGCCGTCGGAGTTGTAGCGGCCCGTCACGGGACCGGCGATCCAGCGGCCGCGGCTGTCGTAGTAACCCGGCGCGGCGGCGGGGACCCAGCGGCCGTCCTGGGTGTAGTAGCCGCTGGCCGAGGCCGGGACCCAGAGGCCCCTGGCGTCATAGTAGCCGGCTGCAGACGCATCGGTGTCGGCCTGGACCCAGCGGGCGTCGCGATCATAGTAGCCGTGGGGGGCGCCCTCGACCCATGCGCCGTTGCGGTCGAAGTAGCCCTGGGCGTTGTTGCGGGCGACGGCGTTGGCGTGCCAGGCGCCATTGTTGTCGTAGTAGCCATAGGCGCGGGTGCAGTCCGGCCGGCCCTTCGCGATCTGGTTGCCGACCAGCGCGCCGGCCAGGCCGCCGATCACCGCGCCTTCGTTGCGGTCGCCGCGGCCCGCGACCGCGCTGCCGGCGATGGCCCCGATCCCGGCGCCCACGACGGTTCCGGCTATCCGATTGTTCTGGCGTTGCTCACAGGTCTGTTGGGCGAGCGCGCCGCATTGGGGATCAGGGCCGGCGCAGACGCCGGCGACCAGGGTTTGAATTCGCATTTGGTGGAGGCTCCTGGGGAAGAGGCGTACCCTTCCCGACCGGCCTTACATAAGATTTCCATCCTGTAAGTCAAGTTTAATCATATGTATTTCTCCGATTATCGTAAATGTCGATCGCGAGTGTCATAAATACCAACTGGAGAATACTCGATACTATACGGACCAAAAGCTGACTTTCCGTCGCGATTTGACTTCCGATTGTCCGGAATGTCCGCCTATTTGAGCGATGGACCTCCAGGTCAAATCTTCCTTCAATCAGTTCAAGCCTGGTTTGCCGGAGACCGCCGGGGGCGCCCGGGTGGGGGGCTACGTAGGACCCGCCTTCCTCAGTGGGGACAATGTCCGGGATGGGTCGTTCTTCCCCGTTGGCTTCCGGCTGGCGAGCGGACCCGCTCAATGTCCGGTCCGCGAAGAGTTCCCAACGGGGAAGAACGACTAGTCGGACGTCGCGCCCGAGTTGAATACGCGGCCTACCTGTACAACATTGAAGTAGATCGGATCACGATCACGACTAGCCACGAGCACAGGTTGGACATCACCCAAAAGGCCGCAGCTCTGCTCGAAGCATGGCGCACTCCAGTCCGATGGTGACGTTCGGAGCGAGCCGGTGAAATATGAACTCGATCTGCTGCGGGTGTCTTGCCGCAACATTGGCTGGGCGGTCCGTGATGTTCACCTCGGCATCGAGGTTGATCTCGGTGACGGCGCAATCTTGTGCTTTCAGAACGCCGACAGGGATGCTGATTGCTTGATTGGGTTCTCCGGAACGCCTTGGCATGCGCACGACCACCCCAGTTTTTCGGGCGCGCACGGTTACTATGCCGAAGTTGACTATCGCGATTTGCCAGCCGCCTTGAATGAGGGTCGGGTCCTCATTTGCGAACTGGAATCGAACGGACGGACGACGGATCGTTGGTTGGTCCACCGCGATTTCAATGACGAGCTAAAGCATCTGGAGGACGGCGAGCGCATCATAGTGCGTCGCGCACAAACTCGGTTAGCGGCCCCTTAGGCCTGAGGTGCGAAGCACTATGCATGAAGCCGATCCGCAACCGAGCTTGGCTCATCGCCAGCATCATTGTCCTTGCCGGGTGCACGCCCACGACCTCGCTAACGAGCGGACGCGAGGCCTTCACAATAGACCTACCAGCGGGTTGCCGTATGGAAGGGCGATCCTTGCAAGAGGACTTCGAGGTGTACTCCGTCCTGTGTGACGAGAGGTCGTATGTGGGCATCTATATCGGCAACCAGCCCGCCTCAGGCGCTCACGGTCAGACCCTGAAGAGCGACTATGCTTGGCCGCAATACGTCCAGGCCTGGGCGCTTCCAGTTCCCGGCGATCAGGCCCGCGCGGACCAGATCGCGAACTCGGTGAAGCTCGCCTCCCACTAAGTCCAAGAACCACCCCGATCCGGCTTTGCGAACGTCCGCTTCCGGCCGGAGTGGCTGAACGTGGTGCGAAGGGAACGGGCGGCGAGGACCGGGTGGAACCCTTTTCGCAACCCGCCCTTACGCTCATGGAGCGGGTATCGCGTGGACCAGTTGCGCCCGCTTCAGAGGG
>Ga0207641_10000829_pt1 | contig 32880 bp, 23 predicted proteins | sample KBSSwiS62_FD_184306 | JGI IMG/M metagenome (GOLD analysis project Ga0207641, IMG submission 184306) | Switchgrass rhizosphere microbial communities from Kellogg Biological Station, Michigan, USA - KBS Switchgrass S6-2 (SPAdes) (version 2) | ecosystem: Host-associated > Plants > Roots >... | reverse complement strand
CCGCGCACACCGCGTCCGCCTCCGCCTGGACGGCGGTGACGATCAGAGTGCGGCTCATCGGCGTGTCCGAGGCATGGTCGGTGTGGATCTCCGTGCGCCATCAGAAGGAACGGACAACCCTCCCGGAGCGGACCACCGTGTCGGACGGCGCGGTGACAGCACGAGGTCCCCGAGAAGGGCAAACGGGACTTTGTTGACGGACCTTAGCATCGCGGTCGACCGAGCGTGGTTCCCCCGCCGGGCGGTAACGGATGGTATGTATCACGGCTACCCGACGGCTACGGCTGGAGTCAGCGAGCCGATGAGCCTCGGCCCCGGGTTTCGGCCGCGACGTCTGAGCGGAACGACCGGACCGGTCCGGTGCCGGGCCGGTCTCGTCAGGCGTGGCCGTACGGCTCCGGCCGGCCGACGGCCGGATGGGCCTGGGGCGGCTCCTGCCCGGTGGCGCCGTTCGCCGCCGCACCGACCAGTTCGACGTCGGTCGGCTCCAGGTCCGACGGGTCCTCGTCGAACACGACCCGCTCCGGGTGCGCCGACGGGGCGATCAGCGCCTCCGAATGCGCGCCGCAACCATGGTCGATCGAGGTGACCCTGGCGTCGTCGGGTGCCAGCTCGTTGGCGCACACCCCGAACAACCGTCCGAGGGCGCCGGCCAGCCGGACGTGGAAGCCGCAGGTCAGGCAGGTCGCGGGAGCGACCTTCGCCACGTGCGCGTCCGGACCGGGCTCGCCGGCGTACCAGCGCGCCGAGGCCTCCTCCCGGCCGAGCTGGGACAGCACGCGTGGCCGGCCCAGCCCCAGCTCGACGAACGCGTCGGTGTCGACGAACTCCTCGACGTCGGCCTGGCGCAGCGCCAGGCGCGGATCGTCGACGGCGGTGGGCAGCAGGTCGCCGACCCCGACGTCGCCCGGGCGTAGCCGCTGGGACCAGGGCACCCACAGCGGAGCCAGCAGGGCGTCGTCTCCGGGCATCAGCACGACGTCGTCGATGGTGACCTTGCGTACCCGCGGCGCCCGGGTGGCGACGACCGCCCACACCCAGCCCCGGTAGGCGGGGGACAGCGACGCGAACCGGTGCAGCACGAGCCGGTCGCCCTCGGCCTCGACACCCAGGTGCTCACCGACCGCCGCCGGGTCGCCGGCCTCCTCGACGGCTGCCGCCCTGGCCAGTTCCTCGGCCGCGGCGCAGACCGGGTCGGGAACGGCCGTCCGCGCGCGCCCGGCGCGCCGCGGGGCGGCCTCGTCCTCCTCCGTGACGTCGCCCTCGGCCTGGCCGCCCGAGTCGGCCGCGGGCTCGTCGAACGCTCCGGCCGCGGGCCGCCGCACCTCGCCCTCGGCCGCTGGCTTCGGCGTGTCGTCGACGGCCGTCGGCTCACCGGCCGTCGTCGCCTCGGCGGTGGGTGTCCCCGTTTCGAGGGTGACAAAGATCTCGGCGGCTGATGGCTCGGCTGCGGGCGTCGCGCCGGTGGCCGGGCCCCCGTCGCCGGCCGGGGTGGCGGGTTCGACCGTGGACGGCGCGGCTGCCGGGGAGGAGGGTTCGACCGCCGCCGTGGACGGATCGGGCGACGCGGCGGTGGACGGCCGCGACCCGACCGGGCCGGGCGACTCGGGCTCTTCGGCCGGCAGACCGGACGTCGATCCGACCGGCGCGGCGCCCCCCGGCGGGGCGCTCGGCGCCGGATCGGCCGTGGTGGTGGCCTCGGCGGCGGATCCGGCCGGCCGGTCGGCCTGATCGTCGACTGGTGAGTCCGGCGCGGCGACCTGGGCCGCGGCGGCGTCCTGCCAAGTTTCGTCGGCGGCTGCTGCCTCGGCGGTGTTCTGGGTCTCGGCCGGCTCGGCCGGGATAGCGCTCACCACGTTGTCAGCGCCCGTTGCATCGTCCACGGGACCATTCTTGCCCAGCCTCGACAGGTACGCCCGGCGTGGTCGTGGCCGCGCGGCCGTTCGGCGGGCACACTCGGCAGGGTGGGTACTCGGGGGTTCGGCCGGCCGGACCACCAGGCGACGACGGAGCCCCCTCGCGCGGCGGCGGGCGGCCCCGCTGGTGCGCTCGGCGCGGGCGGTGCCGCGGGCAAGCGGGGTGTCGTCGGCAAGGTCCGTGCCGGCCTCGGTACCGGCGTCGGCCGGATCCGCGCCACGACGCGACGGGACGGCGCCGACCGGTCGGGGCTGGCGGCGCTGCTCGACCTTTCGGTAATCAACGCGGCGGGCGACGCGCTGGTGACGGTCGCGCTGGCTGGCTCGCTGTTCTTCTCCGTACCGACGGGCCAGGCCCGGTCGAAGGTCGCGCTGTACCTGCTGATCACGATGGTCCCGTTCGTGCTGCTCGCCCCGGTGATCGGGCCGCTGCTCGACAAGGTCGCCCACGGCAGGCGGACGGCGCTGGCCGCGCTGTGCCTTGGCCGCTGCCTGCTGGCCTGGCAGCTCGCGGTGAACCTCACCGGCCTGCAGGTCTACCCGCTGGCGCTCGGGCTGCTGATGCTCTCCCGGGCCTTCGGCGTCGCGCGCAGCGCCGTCATCCCGCGGGTCGCGCCGCCCGAGCTGACCCTGGTCAAGGTCAACTCGCGCATGTCGATGGTCAACATCGCCGCCAGCACCGCGGCGGCACCCATCGGCCTGGGGATAGCCCACATCCCGTACGTCGGCTATCCGTGGGTGCTGCGGCTGTGCGCGCTGCTCTACATGGTCGGCGTGCTGCTGTCCTTCAACCTGCCGAAACGGGTCGACTCCAACGAGGGCGAACGGTCACTGCGGGAGATCGTGCACGCCGCGACCGGCCCGCGCGCCGCGCGCCAGCCCGCGCCGGCTGATCCTACGGCGGCGCTGGCGGGCCTGCCTTCCCAGGGCGCCCTTTACGCGCCTGGAGGTTACGGCCCCGGCGGCTTCGTCTCGGACGGTGCCGTGGGCCCGGTGGCGCCCCCGGCCGGGCGGCGCGGGCGGTTCGCGGGGTTGATCATCCGGTGCCGAACCGTCATCAGGGCGGCGCTCGGGGCGTCACCCGTGGCGCTGCGCTCGACGCTGATCCTGCGTTCGATCGTGGGCTTTCTCACGTTCTTTCTCGCCTTCCTGCTGCGCACCGAGGGCGGGAACAACCTCTGGCTCGGTGGGCTGGCCGCGTCGGCGGCGCTCGGCAGCGGCCTGGGCGTGCTGATCGGCGGCCGGCTGGGCCGCCGCCGGCCTGAGCGCATTCTGGTGTTCGCCCTGCTGCTCACGGCCGTCGGCAGCCTGCTGGCCGCGGTCCACTTCGGGAAGCTCACGGCGCTTTTCGCGGCCCTGCTGGCGATGCTGGCCGCGTCGATGGCCAAGCTGGCGCTTGACGCGATCATCCAGCGGGACACGGCCGACGACGTGCGCAACTCGGCGTTCGCCCGGTCGGAGACCGTGCTGCAGCTGGGCTGGGTGGCCGGCGGGGCGCTCGGGCTGATCGAGATGCCCGGCGCGCTCGGCTTCCTGGCGACGGCGCTGGTCCCCGCGGCCGCGCTGTTCCCCCAGGCCCGCGAGATCCGCCGGACCCGCGCCGCCGCGCGCCGCTCCGGTCAGTTCCGCCAGCCCGGCGCCGGTCCCGGGACATGGGCCGTGCCGCCGACGGGAATGTGGATCGCGCCCGATGGCAGGGCGGTCCTGCCGACGATGATGCCGCCGCCCGCCGACGCGCCCCCGGCCTGGGCCCCCGCCCCGGGTTCCCCTACTGGTTGGGCCCCCGCGTCGGGCCCGCCCCCGGACTGGGTGCCCGCGTCTGGCTCGCCTTCAGGCTGGGCACCCGCCCCTGGCACGCCCTTCAGCGACGGGACCCGCCCCTGGGGGCCGTCCGCAGGCGCGACCGAATCCGGCGCCTCGGACACGTCCGACGACCCCGACACGACCCGCCCGCTCGGCCCCGGCCGCCAGTCCCCAGGAGTGCCGCCGCCCCGCGACACCCCGAACCCGCCACGCCAGTAGCGGCGATCGTCGGCCGCCGCGCCAGGTCGGTGGCCACTCGCACGGCGGTGTGTCCGCGTCGAGGGGGCTAGCGTGCCCTAGCCTTACCGGACGACAGCCTCATCGGACGACACCTGCGCGCCGCCGCGTCGCCCGCGAGCCACGGCGCCGGTCTCCGTCCGCTCGGACGACGCCTCCGCTCGCGGCCGCTCGGCATGGTGTCCTCACCGGACGGCAGCCGGACCGGCTGCGTCCCCGACCTCGGGAGCCCGCCATCGCCCGCCGAACCGCCACCGCGCGTCCCCGTCCCGCCGCCACCCGCGCGGCTGACGTGCCCCAGGTCGGGCCGCGGGAGCAGTGCCCGTGCGGCTCGGGCCGCCGCTACAAGGCCTGCCACGGCGCGAAGACGCGCCCGGCGCCGGTGCCGCGGCCGTTCGCGGGCCGGGTGGACGAGCCGGACCTGGTCGCGCTGCGTGAGCTGGTGCCCAGCGCGACCGCGGCCCTTACGCTGCACCCCGACCACCTGGCGAAGCACCCCGAGCACGCGGGCCGGACGATCACGCTGGGCACGATGCTGCCCCAGGCGGCCCAGGCGCTGGTTCGCGACACCGGCGAGATCCTGCTCGCCACGCAGACCTTGACCCCGGGGCTCGACCCGTCGGCCGACATCGCCAGCGCCCTGCTGGTGGCGCTGGACGCCGAGCCGGGCACGGTCATCGCGACCGGGCCGGCGTCGGCGCTCACGGCCGTCGAGCGGCTGCCCGAGGGGCTGGCCGGCCTGCCGCGGCTGCTCGACCTTCTCGACCCGGCGCCGCTGACCGTCACCGTGCACCCCGGCTTCGACTGGTGGCTGCCGCCGGCCGAGGACGGCGCCGGGCTGTCGGCGGACGTCGCCGCGGGCCTGGAGCAGGCGAACGCCACCGTCGTCCCGACCGCCCGGTTGAGCTCCGTCGAGGCCGCCTACTGGACCCACCCCGGCGACAAGCGGCACCTGCGCTGGGTCCTGCCGTTCCTCGCCACCGACGGCAGGGACGACCTCGCCCAGTCCCGCTCCGAGGAGCGGCTGCTCGACGCCCTGGCCCGGCTGGCCGCCGCCGGCACGCTCACCGTCGGCGCAGGGTCGCGTTTCGTCGGCTCGTTCCGGGCGGACGGGCTCGTCGTCCCGGTCTGGGACCTGGCGCCGGACGCCGAAGCGGACACCTGCGAGGCGCCCGCCGCGGCCCTGCGCACGGCCCTGGACGAGGTGCTCGCCGACCCGCGGCCGCTCACCAGCGAGGAGCGCCGGATCCGGGCGGGGGTCGTCGGCAGGACCCTGACCCTGCGCTAGGCCGGACCGCGTTCATGACTGAGCCCTCTGTCGTCCCGGTGCCTTCCGCCGCCTCGGCGCCCTCGTCGGCGCCGGACTTCGACGTGGTGGTGATCGGCGCCGGGCCGGCCGGCGCGTCGGCCGCTCGGGTGGCCGCGGCCGCCGGCGCCCGGGTCTGCCTGCTCGAGCGCGCCCAGCTGCCGCGGTACAAGACCTGCGGCGGCGGGTTGGTCGGCGTCTCGCTCGACCACATCCGGGCGGCCGGGCTGGACGTCGCCACGCTGGCCCGCGCCGAGGTCGACGCGCTGACCATGACGCTCGACGGCCGTTTCCAGGTCACCCGCCACCGCCGGGACGGAGCGCCGATCCTCGCGATGGTCATGCGCCCCGAGCTGGACGCCGCGCTCGTCGACGCGGCCCGGGCCGCCGGCGCCGAGGTCCGCACCTCGACCGTCGTCACCGGGGTGCGGGACGACGGCGGCCCGGGCGGGGCCGTGGTGGAGGTACGCGGCGGCCCGGACCTGCGCGCGGGCGTCGTCGTCGGCGCGGACGGGACGTCCTCGCGGGCGGCCAGCTTCGTCGGCGTCAGCTGCGACCAGGTCGACGTCGGGCTGGAGGGCGAGTTCAGGGCGCCGGCCGGCCTCGCCGCCCAGTGGGAGCGGCGGATGCTGCTGGACTGGGGCCCGGTCCCCGGCTCGTACGGCTGGCTGTTCCCGAAGGGGGACGTGCTGACGGTCGGGGTGATCGGGGCGCGCGCCGAGGGTGCGGCGATGCGGGCGTACTACGAGAACTTCGTCGCCCGGCTGGGCCTGTCCGACCTGCCGCGGCTGCATGACTCCGGCCACCTGACCCGGGTGCGCGCCGAGGGCTCGCCCGTCCGGCGCGGCCGGGTGCTCGTCGCCGGCGACGCGGCCGGGCTGCTGGACCCGTGGACCCGGGAAGGCATCTCCTTCGCGCTGCGCTCCGGCCGTCTCGCCGGCGCGGCGGCCGCGGCCGCCGCCGGCGGCGATCCCACCGCCCTCGACGGCTACCCCACCCGGGTGGACGCGGTGTTCGGCTCCGAGCTCGCCGCCGGCCGCGTCCTGCTGCGGCTCTACCGCCGCCGCCCCGAGCTGATGCACGGCCTGATGTCCGCCGGCCCCGGCGCGTTCGGCCTGTTCACCCGCATCATCGACGGCCGCTCGACCGTCGCCCGCCAGCTGGCCCGCCGCGGCGTGAGCAAAGCGGTCGCAGCACTCTCCCGGTGAGCGGAAGGCATGCCAGCTGGCGGGTGGCCGGGTCGCGCTGGACGCCTATGAGACTGGACGCCTATGAGAACAGGCGGTCCTCGCCGTACGGGTTGATGCTGGGGTAGGCCGGGCTTTGGGCTTCCGGCAGGGAGAAGCGCTCCGCGACGGCGGCGGCGATCTCCTCGTAGGCGCGCCTCGTCTCGCGCTTCAGCTCGTCGAGGCTGACCCGGCCACCCGTCGCCAGGTGCGGGTCCCACGGCACGCGCACGACCCGGCGGGTGCGGGCCGCGAAGTGCGCCTCCAGGGCGTCGACGTCGACCCCGTCGCCGTTCTGCGGGAACATCGAGATCACCGCGACCGCGTCGCGGACCCGGTCGGCGTAGCCGTGCGCGTCCAGCCAGTCCAGGGTCGCGCTGGCGCTGGTGCCGCCGTCCGCGCTGGAGCTGGTCACGATCACCAGGGTGTCGGCGAGCGCCAGCACGCCGCCCATCGCGCTGTGCAGCATGCCGGTCCCGCAGTCGGTGAGCAGGATCGAGTAGTAACGCTGCAGCAGATCGTCGACGGCACGGTATTCGGATTCGGCGAACGCCTCGGAGATCTCCGGGTCATCCGCCGACGCCAGCACGTCGAGCCGGGAGTCGGACCGGGCCATGTAGTTGCGGATGTCGACGTACCGGCTCAGTCTCGGCGAGTCCTGGAGCAGGTCGCGCACGGTGAACGGTGACGGCCGCTGCACCTTCGTGCCGAGGGTGCCGCGGTCGGGGTTGGCGTCGATCGCGACCACCCGGTCGTCGCGCAGCGCCGCGAGCGTCGAACCAAGCCCGACCGTGGTCGTCGTCTTGCCGACGCCGCCCTTCAGCGACATGACGGCGATCCGGTGGCAGTCCGTCAGCGGTGTCCGGATGTGGGAGAGCAGCCGGTTGTGCCGGGCCTCGTCCGGGGACGGGCCGGGGTTCACCGCGCCACCGGACATCTGGTAGACGACCTTGCGCCAGCCTCGGGCGGCCGTCTCCTGAGCCGGGGGCAGCAGCGCGTCGCTGTAGAGGGCCGCGTTCGGGTGGTTGGTCCCGTACCGGCCCATTGACCGGCCGCCGGTCGAGCCCGGGCCGCCGAAACCGAGATCGTCCAGGTCGGCGCCGGACGGCGCGTCCCGTCGCGGTGCCGCCGGCTGCCGCGTCGACGGGCCGGAGACGTTGAACAGGTCGAACTCGTCGGGGGCCGGGCGCGCGTACCCGGTCGGCGGGTTGGCCGGGGGCGCGGGCGCCGGCCTGCCGAGCGGGTCGGGACTGGTCGGCAGGTAGGCGCCCGCCGGGGCCTGCGCTGCGCCGAATCCCGGTTGCGGTCCCTGCGGCCACGGTTGGGCAGCGGGAGGCCGCTGGCCCGGGTTGGTCAGGGACGGGACCGGCAGCGGGCTGGGCGGCGGCGCCGGGAACTGCGTCGAGGGCTGGAAACCGGGCGCCCGGTCGTGCAGCGGCGCGAAGGTGGTCGGCGCGCCGGCCGGCATCCCGCCGGCCGGCGCGGGTGGGGCCGGTGGGCGGGCCGGGTAGCCGGCGCCGTCGAAGCTGGGCGTCGGCGGCAGGCCGTCCGGCCGGGCCGGGCCGAGGGCGGGCCCGCCGGGCCCACCCGCCGCGCCGCCGGCGCCACGTGCAACTCCGCCGGGGGCCCCGGGCGGGCTGGCCGGTTCATTGGCCGACGGGCCGGGCCATGGACCGCCGGACTGGCCGGGGAAGGCGCCGTTCGGCGCGGCCTCGGGACCGGCCGGCAGCGCGCCGAACAGCGGGTCGAACGCCCGGGTCCTGGTGCCCGCGGCGACCGAGGGGCCATCCACCGGTCGGCCTACCCGAGGCACGCCAGGACCGGGCTGTGCCTGGCCGGGCTGATGGCCATAGGCGACCCGTTGGCCGGTTGCGCCCTCGACGATCCAGGGGCCGGCGGGCGTGGGGGCCGTCCCACCGCCTACCTCGATGCCGGCACCGGGTCCGGAGCCGTTCGGGCCGAGACGCTGGCCGGGGCCGCGCCCGGTCCCGGCCAGGCCAGCCGGGCTGCCGCCGACGGCCGACCCGTTCGCCGTCGACCCGTTGGCCATGGATCCGTTATTCATGGATCCGTTCGCCATCGGTCCGTTGACGAGGGGCGCGTGCGGCGCAGGGCCGTTGAGCATGGGCGCGTAGGCGACGGTGGGGCCGGGCGCTGGTCCTGCGCCGGCGCGGTTGCCGGCGCCCGGAGCGACGGCCTGGCCGGTGCCGCCCGCGGGCGCGGGTCCGCCTGCCGTCGGGCGGCCAGCCATCGGATGGCCGCTCGCGGCGCGCTGCCCGCCACCGGCCGGGAAGCCGCCCGCGAGAGGGCCGGGAACGCCGCCGGCCGTCGGTCCGCGGCTCGCGTTCGTGGCGCCGTCGACGTTGATGCCGCCGCGGTCCGGCGCGGGGGCGTCCCGCCGCGCGCCGCCGAGGACGAACGGGTCGCCGGCCGGGCCGGCCGATGCCACGCGTGGGTTGTCCCAGCCGCGGGCGGGCGCGCCGACCTCCGCGCCGGTCAGCTGGGCCGCGCCGCCACCGGCGACCGACGACCCCGCGGGCCCGGGCCGGCCGGGGACCTGGGGCAGGCCGTGTCCCGCGCCGTTGGGGGTGCCCAGCCCGGAGGACGTCGCGGTCGCGCCGATCGTGCCGGGGGGGACCGGGACGCTGCCGGCGGCCCCGGCCGACTGGTGAGCCCCGGCGGACTGGTGAGCCCCGGCGGACTGGTGAGCACCGGCGGCGGGCGGCGGCTGGTTCGGGTTCTCGACGGACAGGCCCGTGGCCAGCCAGGTCGGCCGCGGCGCGGCCGGCGGTCGCGCCTGGCCGAAGCCCCCCGCGTCCCACGGGCTGGCCGGCCGGCCAGCTCCCCCGACCGAGACGTGACCGTTGACGTCAAACGGATCCCGGGTGCCACGGGACGCACTGGCGGACGAGTGGCCCGAGGAGCCGTGACCGTTCTGCCCGAACGGGTGAGCGCCCGGGTGCCCGTCGCCGCCGAAGGCGGCTGGTCCCGGGTTCGCGGCCTGGTGTCCGTTCTGTCTGTAGACGCTCGCGCCCTGGTGCGCGTTCTGGCCGGGTGGGGCCTGGCCGCCCGGAGCCGCCGGCGCGGCGGGGCGAGCCGCGAGGTGGTCGACGGAGCTGGCAGCCGCCGAGAACGGGTCGCCTGGCCGGCTGGCTGCCGCCGCATACCTGCCCTGGGTGCCCGGGCGGGCGTCATATCCGTCCTGCCAGGCTCGGGCCCCCTGGCCGCCCGCGAAGGCGCCGGGTGCCTGCCCCGGAACGGGCGGCGCGGGGCTGGCGGGCGGTGCTGACTGAGCCGTCGCCGCGGCGAGCCGGGCGGCCGGGTGCTCGGGCGCGCCTACGGTCCAGCCGTTGGGCATGCCCGCGGGCCGCGCGGCGGATGAGTCGACCGAGAAGCCGCCGGCCTGGTCGTCGCGGGCGCCGTATCCGCTCGGCTGCGCCGAGTGCCGCGGCCACCCGGGCGCCCCGCCCGGGGCAGGGGCGGCCGGCGGCATCGGCTGAGACGGCCCTGGCTGGGATGGCCCGAACTGGGATGGCCCGAACTGAGACGGCCCTGGCTGGGACGGCTCGTACTCGGGCGGTCCGGACTGCGGCGACCTCGACTGGGGTGGGCCGGACTGGGACGGCCCGGGCTGGGACGGACCGGACAGGGGCGTGCCGGGCCGCGGCTGCCCCCAGGGGTCGGTGTCCCGGGGCAGCGGCTGCGACGGTCCGCCGTTGGCAGGCGGGTACGGGTGGTAGCCGCCGGCGCCCCGCGCGGGCGGCGGGCCCGCGGGACTGGCCGGGCCGAAGCCGGAGCGCCCGCCGCCTGGCGCGCCAAAACCGGGAGGCGGCGGCGGGGCCGGTCGGGAGATTGGTGGCCGCGGGCCGGAAACGTCGACGTCGACGGCGGCCGGACGCCAGCCGGGCCCGTCGGGACTCGGAGCCTGGGGACGGTCGCCAGGGCGGCCCGGGTCGCCGGGATGGGGCGCGCCGCGACCGCTGGGATGAGGGCCAGGCCCTGGACCGGGACCGCCGGGGAATCCGGGCCGCCCAGGACGATCACCGGGACCCGGGTATCCGTTCGGGCTGACCGGCGCGTCCGGCCGGCCGCGGCCGTTTGGCCCGGCGAAACCAGGTGGGGCGTCGCGCCAGTCCGGTTCGGCGGGCCCAGGGGCCCAGCGGCCGACGGGCGCTGGACGGCGGCCCGGCATCGGGGGCTGGTCGGGGGAGCTGGCCGGGGGGCGTCGCGTCACGGCGTGCCGGGGGTTCTCACCGCCGGGCGGTGGGACGGGCGGCGGCGGAGGCGGCGCCGACGGCCTCGGTGGGGCGCCATGGGGACCGGGCGCGCGGCCACGGGAGCCAGGCGGCATTCCAGGAGGCCCCGGCGGGCGGCCGGCGCCGGGTCCGCCGTCGCCCGCTCCGTTGTAGCCGGGATAGCCGTCGTCCGGGCCGGTCATCGGTTCACCGGCCGCCGCGCGGCCGAGGTAGCCGTCGACGAAGGGAAGGGCGGTCGGGCCGAACCGGTTCGAGCCGGCCGGCGCCCTGGCGACATCCAGGCGCGGCGGCGGACCGGAGTACCGCGGGGCCGGATACCCGTTGTCGGCGTCGATGTCGGTGTCGCCCCTCATGATTTCGTCCGGACTGCCCGGCCGTGGGCACAGCTGTCACGATCCGGCCCAATATCCGCCAAGTCCACAGAAACCCCTCCCATCGGGGACGGACACACCGCGAACGACGTCAGCGTGGGCTGGAGCCCGGTGCCGTGCCCACGGCACTCTCGAACGTCGGTGCTCTCGAACGTCGGTGCTCTCGAACGCCGTGCTCTCGAACGTCGTGGAACCAGCTCATGGCGCGGAAATGGCCAAAGATGACTATAGGTGCCCAACCCCATAGTCCCATGCCGCCGAATGGTGGGCGGACGCTGGTCGTCCCCAGACCCACCCGCGCAGCTGACACGGCCCAATCACCGTGATCTCACCGGTGATTCGTCACTGTCGTCCCCTCGACGGCTCCCGGGCGGCTTCGGCTCGGGGTCCGGGGCGGAGTCGGGACCCGGGTTCGTTGGTGGGGCGTCGCCGGCCGCGACCGGGGGGTCGGACCATTCGCCGGCGTGCGCGCGGGCCGACGCGGCGGCGAGCACCTGACGGGCCGGCCAGCCGAGCTTCGCCGCGACGAGGGCGACGTCGTCCCATTCGGGCTGGGCGAGATACGGCGGGTCGACGCGGTACTCCCGACCCGGTGTGGGCTCGGCCGCCGCGACGGGGCCGGGGGAGATCTTGACCCGGATCGGGTGGCCGGCGACCTCGACGGCCCGGACGGCTCGGGGCAGCGCGTGCTTGCGCACCGGGATCTCGCGCAGTCCCAGGGTCGAGGTGTGCTGAAAGAGGGTGGCCCGCACGGCCGGTAGCTGGCGCGGCGCGACGAGGGCACGCAGCGTGTGCGCCGGGCGGCCCTTCTTCATCAGGATCGGGGTGAGCCAGGCATCCGCCGCCCCGGCGGCGAGCAGCGCCGCCAGCACGGACGGCCACACCCGCGGATCCAGATCGTCGACGTTGGCCTCCAGCACCAGCTCGGCTGTCACCGCCACGCCGTCCGAACCCGCGACAGAACCATCACCGGACGCGGGTTCGCCTGACCGGTCGTCGGGGACGGTGGCCCCGCGTCGCGCTTGGGGCGTCGGCTGCTCGCCAGGCGCCCCGTGGGGGTCACCGCCAGGACGGTGCGGACCGCGACTGTGGTCGGAATGGCTGTGTTCGTCGGAAGAGGCGCCGCCGGAAGCGGAATGGGTGTGGCCGGACGAGGCGTGACCGGAATGGGCGTGGCCCGGGTGCTCGTCACGTGCGAGGGCGGGCGGGGTGCTCGGCGGGGCCGGCGCCGCGCCGAGGGACTCGCCGATGACCAGGCGGACGAGGTTGGGCCGGCCGGGCAGGTCGCGAGTGCCGGCGCCGGAGCCGACGGCCGTCACGCGTAGCGGCGGGAGGTCGCCATAGCCGGTGACGGCCGTCGTGACGAGCGCGGCGCCAGTAGGGGTGCACAGCTCGACGGGCACCGGCCCGCCGACGGCCGGCGCCCCGGCGGCCCGCAGCAGCTCCAGCACCGCCGGCCCCGGGATCGGCAGCACACCGTGCGCCATCCGCGCCCGGCCGCCGCCGAGGGCGATCGGGGTGGCGACCAGCTCGCGCAGCCCCAGGTGGACGAGCCCGGCGCTGACGCCGACGACGTCGGCGATCGAGTCCAGCGCGCCGACCTCGTGGAAGTGCACCTCCGCGGCGTCGATTCCGTGCACCCTGGCCTCGGCGGCGGCGAGCGCGGCGAAGGTCGCGGTGGCGAGGTCTCGGGTCGCCGGGTCCAGCGGCGCGCCGGCGAGCAGTGCCCGGATGTCGGTCCACGTCCGCGCGTGGTCGGTCTCGGGCGCGACGACGTCGACCTTGGTCGCGGCGAGGCCGGCCCGGCGCACCTGACGAACCTCAAGCCGGATCGGCAGCCCCAGCGTGTCGATCGCCGTGGTCAGCACGTCGGCCGGCACCCCCGCGTCGACCAGCGCGCCCAGCAGCATGTCGCCGCTGGCCCCGCAGGACAGGTCCAGCCAGCCGACCCGCCGGGCTCCGGGTGGCGCCAGGCCGGTCACCGAGGCCGGACCGCCACGGCGGCCGGTTGCCGAGCACTGTGCGCGCCGGTCCCCTGGGGCGCGCCGGCCCCGTCAGGCTCGGTGGTGCCGCTGCGGGCGTCGGCCAAGCGGGCGGCGTCGGTAGGCGGGGAGTCGCCGCCGACGGGCGCGCCGGCGGCGGCGCGGGCGACGCGGGCGGCGAAGAGGCCAGCGCCGAAGCCGTTGTCGATGTTGCAGACGGCGATGCCGGGCGCGCAGGCGGTCAACATCCCGAGCAGAGCGGCGAGGCCGCCGAACGCGGCGCCGTAGCCGACGCTCGTCGGCACGGCGATCAGCGGGACGCCGACCAGCCCGCCGACGACGCTGGGCAGCGCGCCCTCCATCCCGGCGACGACGACCAGGCAGTCGGCGGCGGCGAGGACGTCGCGGACGGCCAGGAGCCGGTGCAGCCCGGCCACGCCGACGTCGCGCAGCACCTCGACGCCCGCTCCGCTGGCGGCCGCGGTCAGCGCCGCCTCGTCGGCGACGGGCGTGTCGGAGGTCCCCGCGCAGACGACGACGACCCGGCCGCGGCCCGGGGGCAGGGCGCCGATGGCGACCGCCGCGAGCCGGCCGGCGCCGTCGGGTGGCCCGACCTCGGCCGGCCGGCCGCCGGCCGCCGGGTCACCGGCGGGCGACCACCGTCCGGTCACGTGCGCGTCCGGCCAGCGGGCGAGCAGGGCCGCGACGGTCTGCGGGCTGGCCCGGGTGACCAGCGTGGGGCGGCCGTCGCCGGTGCTCGCGGCGCGCAGCGCGGCGACGATGCCGACCGTCTCGGCGGGCGTCTTGCCCGCGGCGAAGACGACTTCCGGGTCACCGGTGCGCACGCCCCGGTGCGTGTCGACGCGCGCATAGCCGAGGTCGACGAAGCCGGCACCGTCGCCGAGCGGCCCAGCGGAGAGCCGGGCCAGCGCCGCCTCGGTGTCCACGCGGCCGGCGGCGACGTCGGTCAACAGCGCGCGCAGCTGCTCGGTGTCCATAGGGCCAGTGTGCCTAACAGAGGTCCGGGTGGCGTGGGACGGCTGGGCCGTCGTCCCGCGCCGGGCGTCAGCGGTAGGGCGACCAGCGGACGGTCGTGTCGCCGGAGCGCAGACTGTCCAGGCGGACGCGGAACTGCGCGGCGGCCGTCGGATTGCTCGCCAGGATCGGCAGCACGCTGGTGACGAGCTTGAGCTCGCGGACGGCCCGCAGTACCGGGAAGCCGTCCCAGCGTGTGACGTCGAACCCATAGGACGCGGCGAGCAGCGGCTGCCACCAGGACGGGTACCCGAACCGCGCCGTCCCGACGGCGACGGGCGTCAGGTCCCACTCGGGCGGCCCGATGCTCATCGCGTCGAAGTCGCAGACGACCACCCCGCCCGAGGGCGTCCTGATCAGGTTGCCCAGGTGGGCGTCGCCGTGGATCACGGTTGGCGGCAGCTGGTAGTCGACGGTTCGCAGGTCGGCCGCCACCCGTTCGGTGAGGTTTGCCAGGAACGCGCGGTCGGCGGGGGGCAGGGCCTCGGCGTCGGACATCCGGCGCCGGACGTCGTCGAGTGGGTCCCAGCGGGGCAGTGCTGGTAGTGGTGGCGTGAGGGAGTGCAGCCGGCGCAGCATGCGGCCGAGGTCGGCGCTGCTCGGTGGTTGGGTGGTGCTCGGTGGCGTGGTGGTGGGGCTGGCGTCGCACCAGATGGTCGCGAGCGCGCCGCCCGCACGCACCGGCGCCGGCACCCCGGGGAACAGCCGGACGGCTGGCATGTCCTGGGCCGCGAGCCAGTGGGCGACCTGGACGACCTTCGGGACCCGGAAGGCCATCGCGTCCGAGGCGGCGATGCGGACGACGGCGCCGGCTCTGGGCAGCCGGTAGACGGAGTTGACGGTGAGCTTCAACGCGATCGCGCCGGTGTCGTCGAGGCCCGTCCCGGCGCAGATCGCGGCGAGGGCCCGGCGGGACGCGGCGGCCGTGAACCGGCCACCACCCGCGCCTGTCGGCCGCTGCGGCGCGGCCTGGTCCCGCTGGTCGTCCGGCTCGCCGCGCGGACGAACGGACGTCAGTCGCTCGTTTCCGGTTGGGGCTGGTCCGCCTCCGCGCCCTCGCCCGTGATGATCTTGGTGGTCGCCGTCGTCGCGGAGCCAGCGGTCCCGGTCAGGGCCAGGCCGGCCGCGGCGACGGCGGCGGTGCTCGCGAGCTGCGCGCTGGTGGGCAGGCCATCGGGCGGCCGCTGCTGGGCGGCCGAGCGCTGCCACTCGCGGACCAGCCCGGCGAGCTCACGTACCTCGGGTACCTCGCTGTGTGGCCGGGTGGCCTCGAGCAGCTGGTCGGCCCGCGAGGACACCGAGGACACCGTGCGCCCCCAGGAGATCTGGATCGCCTCGGTGGCGAGCTGGCAGACCCGTTCCAGCTCGAGGCGCCCGGTCCTGGCGAGCGCCAGGGACAGGTCCAGCCGGATCACCGAGCGGAACCCGGGCGCGTCCATCCCGTCGAGCTTCGGCATCGCGAGCTCGGCGTGCTCCTCGGCGGCCCGCGGCCGGCCGAGCAGGCACAGCGCGGTCGTCGCGTTGTAGGAGACCTCGACGGGGTTGAACTCGTCGAAGCTGGGCCCGGGCCGGCCCCAGCGGTCCGGCGGGATCTCGTCGGCGAGGTCGTACCCGGCCTCGAGCGCCTTGGCCGCGCCGTGGACATCGCCGAGGCCGGCGAGCGCGCGGGCCTCCTGGCAGACGAGGCGAGCCCGGACGGGGCCACCGCTGACGTGCCGCTGGCCGTCCCGGGCCAGCCGGAGCGCCTCGTCCGGGCGCCCGTCGTAGAACTCCGCGACGGCGCCCACCTCGCGGGCCGAGCCGCACAGCGGCCCGTCGCCGGCGGCGAGCCCCGCCGCGTAGCCCTGCGCGGTGAACAGCCGCGCGGCGGCCACGTTGCCCTGCTTGAACGCGGCGTCCGCCCGCAGCACCGCGACGCGGCCGGCCAGCACCCGCAGCCGCTTCCACTGGAGGTCGGGCATCCGGCGGCGCGCCAGCCGCTCCAGGCTCCGGTGCAGCCGCGCGGTCTGGGCCAGCACGTGCGACGGCGGGATGACCTCGTGGGCGCCGAGTGCCTGGGCGAGGAGATGTTCGGCCCGGTCGAGTGCCAGTTGGACGGGGCTCGCCGCGAGCATTCCGGGGACCTCCAAGACCTGCCCTTCGATGAGCAGCGCACCCATCACCGCCCCGGCGACGCGGTGGAACTGGCGGCGGTCCGAGGTCCCGGTGCCTGGCTCGGCCACGGCCTGGAGCAGCCCCGGATAATCGCCTGGATGATCGTCGGGGGAACGCCTGGATGCCGGGATGAGCACGCCCTGGCCACCCGCCGGCGAGGCGGGGTGTGCCGCGCCGCCGTCCCGGCCGTTAGTGGTGCCACCCATTCCGTCGTGCCCCTGCGCGGCGCTGATGTCCGGTTCCGGGATGTCGTCGGGGTCGTCTGAGGGCTCCTGGGGTGGTCCACCCGTGGCTGGCGGCATCCGGCGTCCCTCCTGTGAATGGCCGTACCCGGGCCGGGCCGGCGATCTGGGATATGAGATACTTCATGGACCTAAGTCTGCCCGCATTGGGGACTTTCGACTCTGGTGACCGAGGCTAGGACCGCAGCCAGCTGGAGCCGGATGAGATTCGCGGTCGGACTACGTGGGGACCACGCATCCGTCCCGTCAGACTGGTCCGACGGGACTCGCCCCAGGCCCGTCGCCGCACCGCGGCAGTAGAGACGTCCTCCCGGCGAGGGCCATGGCCGGGATCGCGCAGGGTCACCGTCGGTTCCGATCAGGACCCGACCGATGACCACTCCCAGGCATCGTATGAGCACCCTTGGAACGCCTCGATCTGTGTCGACACCGGACTTGTCCGGTTTGACATAGTTTGTCGAGCAGCAGTGGATACGGAGTGTGGTCGAAGTGGTAATCGGGTAGTTGTTTGTAACGAATAGGTGCCTCGCTTCGCGCAAAGTCGCCGACATGACGCCCCGGTGGCCTGACCAGGAAGCCGATGGCTCGCCGGGACGGCCGAAGGGGCCAGCCGCGAGCCGGCCCCATCCGTGCCGGGTCGCCGGGCGCAGCCGACGCGGCAGGCACCCGCGACCAGGGCGCGCGGACCGCCCGGCGTGTGGCGTCCGAAGTCCCGGGGACGCCCCGCCCCCGGCCGGTGTGAGGCTCGCGTGCCTGGCGGCGGGAAGGCTCCGACGCGGGAAGGGGTCGGTAGCCTCGGGGCATGCCGTGCCGCGCGGGAGCTCGTGTGACGTTGGTGGCCACCGGTGCCCGCGCCCGCCGGCCCTTCGGCGCGGCCGGCGACGGGACTGATCACCAGGCCCGCGCCCTTTCACGCCGGGCACGTCGCCCAGGTGGCGGGGCCGGTCTGCCGGGCCTGGCTGGTGCCGGCGGTGCCGGATGAGCGCCGCCACCGCCGGTCCCCAGCCTCCGGGCCCGTCCGCCGGCCGGTCGCCTGGCGACCCGCTGGTCGGACCGCGCGCGTTCGCCACCGCGGCGACTGGCCCGGCGCTCGCCCGGATCACCGGTTTCGCCGACCAGACCGCGCTGACCCGTGAGCTGGAGGAACTGGCGTTCCGCGGCTGGAGCGCTCTGCGCACCGAGCGGGTCGACGGCTGGGTGCTGCGGGACTCCGCGGGCGCGACCCGGCGCGGTAACTCGGTCTGGCCCCACGACGACGTCGCCGACCTGCCGGCAGCGCTGGCTCGAGTCGACCGCTTCTATGCCCGGGCGGGCCGGCCCGCGATCGTCCAGCTCAGCCCCGCCTCCCGCCCCGGCGGGCTGCGAACGGCGCTCGACGCGGCCGGCTATGCGCCCGAGCAGGGCCCGACCGACGTCTGCGTCGCGGACCTCGCCGGGGTCCTGGCCGGGGCCGCGGGCCTCGCCGAGCGAGCCGCGCCGCCGGCCGACCTGCGGCGGTCGCCCGTCCGCGTCGAGGTCGCCGACACCCCCGACGACCGGTGGCTGGACGTGTGCGCGGCCGGCGGAATGTCGATGTTCTCCCGGCACCGGGCGGCCAGCGTCGCCGTCCTCGACCGGATCAGGACCCCGGCGGTGTACGTCACGGCGACGCTCGACGGCGCGCCGGTGGGCGCTGGGCGCGGCGTCGCCGACGGCGCCTGGTTCGGGATCTACAGCATGGCCACGCTGCCGGCCGCCCGCGGCCGGGGCGCGGCCACCGCGGTGATCGCCGCGCTGGCCGGCTGGGCGGCTGGCGCCGGCGCCAGCCGCGCCTTCCTGCAGGTCGAGCAGCAGAGCACGGCGGCGCGCCGGATCTATGCCGTGCTCGGGTTTCTCCCCGTCTACCGCTACACCTACCGCCAGAAGGCCGACACCGGTCCGGCCGCCGTGGGCACGCCATGACGGCCGGGACCGCGCCCGGCGGCGGCGAACCGGCCGGGGTCCCGTCCGGCGCGCCGGACGGGACGGACCCGATGGCCCGGCTGCTCGCGCCCGGGCCGACCCGGGTGATGGGCATCGTCAACGTCACCCCGGACTCGTTCTCCGACGGCGGGACCTACGCCGAGGCAGCCGCCGCGGTGCGCGCCGGGCTGCGGATGGTCGCGGACGGCGCCGATCTCGTCGACGTCGGCGGGGAGTCGACCCGGCCGGGCGCCGCCCGGGTCGACGCGGCCGAGGAACGGCGCCGCGTGCTGCCCGTGATCGAGCGGCTCGTCGCCGCCGGGGTGACCGTCAGCGTCGACACGACGAGGGCGGCGGTGGCGGAGGCGGCGCTCGACGCCGGCGCGGTGCTCGTCAACGACGTCTCCGCCGCGGCGGACCCGGACCTGCTCGCGCTGTGCGCCGAGCGGGGCGCGTACTACGTCCTCATGCACGCCCGGGGCGAGAGCGTCGACATGGCCAAGCGGGCGCACTACGGCGACGTGGTCAGCGACGTCGTCGCCGAGCTTCGCGAGCGGCTCGCCGCCGTCTACGCCGCCGGCATCCGGACGGACCGCGTAATCCTCGACCCCGGGATCGGCTTCGCCAAGAAGTTCGAGCACAACTGGTCGCTGCTCGCGAACCTTGCCGCGTTCGACGAGCTGGGCCGGCCGCTGCTGGTCGGCACCTCCCGCAAGTCGTTTCTCGGCGCGCTGCTCGCCGCCGCGGACGGCACCCCGCGGCCGGTCGAGCAGCGCGAGGACGCCACCCAGGCGACCACGGCGCTGCTCGCCGACCAGGGCGTCTGGGCCGTCCGAGTGCACGCGGTCCGCCCGGCGGCCGACGCCGTGCGGGTGGTCGAGGCGTGGCGCCGCGCCCGCGCCCGGCAGCGGGAGGCGACGCCCACCCGGCGGACGCCTCCCGGCCATGACGACCCCGGGCCGCGTTGACTCGGGCATGCTCCAGGGAATGCGTGGCCTGGGCGGGGCGCTCCAGGTGCCTGACCGGGCCCGGACCACGGGCAGGACGGCGACGGAATCGGACGAGGGGTCGATGGGGCACGAGCAGGTGGCGACGGAAGGCGTGGACATGACGGCTCAGGGACGGCCCTGGGCGCCCACTGCCCCAGGAGAGTCGGTGGGGGCGGCCCGGGACCGGATCACCCTGACCGGCCTGCGGGTGCGCGGCCGCCACGGCGTGCTGGCGGCCGAGCGGGAGCTGGGCCAGGAGTTCGTGGTCGACGTGACCCTGTGGCTGGACACGGCGCCCGCCGCGGCGACGGACGACGTCACCCAGACCGTCCACTACGGCGAACTCGCCGAGGCGCTGGCCGCCGTCGTCGCCGGCGAGCCGGTCGACCTGCTGGAGACGCTCGTCGCGAGGCTCGCCGACGTCTGTCTCGCCGACGCGCGGGTCGCCCGCGCCGAGGTGACGGTGCACAAGCCGGCGGCGCCGATCCCGCTGCCCTTCACCGACGTCGCCGTCACGATCGTGCGGGATCGCGCGTGACCGGACCGGAGCACGCCGTGCTGGCGCTCGGGTCGAACCTTGGCGACCGGACGGCGACGCTGCGCGCGGCCGTCGCGCTGCTGGACCGGCGGCTCGGCGTGCTGGCCGTCTCGCCGGTCTACGAGACGGTGCCGGTCGGCGGCCCGCCGCAGAACGACTATCTCAACGCCGTGCTGCTGACCCGGCCCGCGCCCGTCCACGAGCTGCTGGCCGCCGCTCGCGAGGCCGAGCAGGCCGCCGACCGGGTGCGCACCATCCGCTGGGGGCCGCGCACCCTCGACGTCGACGTGATCGCCTGCGGCGACGTGACCAGCGACGACCCGGAGATTCTCGTCCCGCACCCGCGCGCCCACCTGCGGGCCTTCGTCTGCGTGCCCTGGCTGGACGTCGACCCGGACGCGACGATCCCGGGCCACGGCCGCGTCGCCGAGCTGGTGGCCGGTCTCGCCGCCGCCGGCGAGACCGCCGGCCTGCGCCGCACCGCCGCCACGCTGACCGACGCCCCCGGCACGGACGCCGGCCGCGGATGAATCCGACGCGGGCCCGCGATCTCATCGCAGCCGCCGTAGTCGCCGGGGGGCTGGTCTACCTGCTGCTGGTGTGGACCTACCGGACGCTGCCGCAGCTGCCGCGCACCGGCCCCCTGTCGGTGCTCGTGATCGCGCTGCTGGAGCTGCAGACGGCCAGCATCACCCGGCGCCGGCTGGCCGGCCGGCCGGGAACCAGGCCGATCATGCCGATCACGGTCGCCCGGCTGGCCGTCCTGGCCAGGGCGAGCTCGCTCACCGCGGCGGTGATGGCCGGTGGCTGGGCCGCGCTGCTCGCCTACACCGCCGCTCACCTGGACACCTACGGCACGGCCGGAGCCGACCTGATCACCGCCGGCCTCGGCCTTGGGTCCGCCGTCGCGCTGCTCGTCGGCGCGCTGCTGCTCGAGCGGGTCTGCCGAGTGCGCCGCTGACTGTCGCGAGCGCCCCGGCCCGGCCCCGGCGTACGGCGCGGGCGGTCGCCACGGAAGCTGGGCTACCGTCGGAGAGTGTCATCGCCGGCCGTGAAGCAGGTTGGGGCGCAGGACGGGGAGCCGGCCACGCTGCCGGCGTGGCTGCGCGCCCAATCCGACGACGAGCTGACCGAGCTGTTCGAGCTGCGCCCGGACCTCGCCACACCGCCACCCCCTGACTTCGACATCCTCGCGGCGCGCCTGGAGATCCGGGTCAGCGTGCTGCGCGCGCTCGACACCCTGGACACCTTCACTCTCGAGGTCGGCGCGGCGCTCACCTTGCTGCCGTGCCCGGTCGCCATCGGCCGGCTCGCCGAGCTGTGCGGGGGCCTCGACGTCCGCGGCGCGGTGGCGGCACTGCGGCTGCGCGGCCTGGTCTGGGGCCGGGACGACGAACTGAGACTGGTCGGCACCGCCGGTGATCTGTTGGGCGACCGGGCGCTGGGCCTAGGCCGGCCGGCGCGCGACTGCCTGGCCGCCTACCGGCCGCCGCAGCTCGCCCGGCTGGCCGCCGCGCTGGCCGGCCCGCCCCGGCTCGCGCCCGCGCCGGCCGACAGCGCCGGCGAGACCCACCCGCCGGGCGCGTCCGGCCACGACCGGCGGGCCTCGGTGGCCCGGGAGACGCTGGTAGCCGAGGTCGCCGAGCGGCTCGGCGACGCGGACCTGGTGCGCCGGCTCGCCGCCGAGTGCTCCGAGGCCGCCGGTCGCATCCTGGCCCGGCTCGCCGAGGGCCCGGCCCGCGGCGCGACCGCCGAGGCCGGCCGGCTGCTCGCCGTGTCGGCGGCGCGGACTCCCGTCGAGGAGCTGCTGGCCCGCGGCCTGCTCGTTGGCGTCGACGCGGACGAGGTCGAGATGCCACGCGAGGTCGGGCTGGCGCTACGCGGCGCCGCGCCCACCGGCCCGCTGCATCAGAACCCGCCCGCGTTGACCGGTGCACCGGTCAACGCCCGAACCGTCGACCCGGCCGCGGCGCTCGCCGCCGACACGGTGGTGCGGCACGTGACGACGCTGCTGGAAGCGTGGGGCGTCACGCCCGTCGTGCCGTTGCGTACCGGCGGGCTCAGCGTGCGGGACCTGCGAGCGGTCGCCCGGCTGCTCGACGTGCCGGAGCAGGACGCCGCTTTCGTCGTCGAGCTTGCCGCGGCCGCCGGGCTCGTGGACACGACCGCCGGGGTCGACGTGCGGATCGTGCCGACGACGGCCTTCGACCGATGGAACGTCGACGTGCCGGCCCGCCGCTGGGCCGCGCTCGTCGACGGTTGGGTCCGGTCGGCCGCGGTCGCCTCCCTGGTCGGGGAGCGGGACGAGCGCGGCCGGCAGATCTCGGCGCTGTCGGTCGACGTCCGCCGTTCCGCGGCGCCGGCGCTGCGGGCCGAGGTGCTCAGCGCGCTCGCGGCCGCGCCCGACGGGGTCGCGCCGAGCGTGGAGCGGGTGCGGGAGCTGCTCGCCTGGCGGGCGCCGCGGCGCGGCGGCGCGCTGCGCGAACGGCTCGTCGACGCGACCATCCGGGAGGCCGAGCAGCTGGGGCTGACCGGGCGCGGCGCCCCCGCGACGACGGGCCGCCTGCTCGCCGAACTGCTCGCCGAGGGGGCCGACGGCTCGCCGGCCGGCACCGGTTCGGCGGGCGCCGGGCTGAGCGGGCCGCGCGGCTCGTTCGTCGACGCGCTGGCCGACGCCCTCGGGCCGCTGCTGCCCGAGCCGGTCGAAGAGCTGCTGTTGCAAGGGGACCTGACGGCCGTCGCGCCGGGTCCGCTGGTCCCGGAGGTCGCCGCGCGGCTCGCCCGGCTGGCGGACATCGAGTCGACGGGGGCGGCCACCGTCTACCGGTTCTCCGAGGAGTCGCTGCGCCGAGCGCTGGACGCGGGCGCCTCGCCGGCCGACATCCACGACCTGCTGGCCAGGCTCGGCCGCGGCGGCGTGCCGCAGGCGCTCAGCTACCTGGTCGACGACACCGCCCGCCGGCACGGCCGGCTGCGGGCCGGGCCTGCCGAGTCGTACCTGCGCTGCGACGACTCGGCGCTGCTGTCGGAGGTGGTCGCCTCCAGGCGGACCCAGGCGCTCGGGCTGCGCCGGATCGCGCCGACCGTCGTGATCTCCCGGCTGCCGATGGCCGAGCTGCTCGACGGCCTGCGCGCGGCCGGGTTCGCTCCCGCGGCCGAGGGCCCGGACGGCCGGATCGTCATCAGCCGGCCGCAGGCGCACCGGACCCCCGCGCGGGTCCGCTCGGCGGCGGCCGACCCGGCCGCGATCCGGCGCGGCCAGCTGCGCGACGCGGTGAAGCTGGTGCGCCGCGGCGACGAGAACGCCCGGGCGCTGCGGCTGGCCGGCGCCCCCGCGACGACCTTCGGGGACGGCGCGGGCGTCGAGGGCCTGGTGCGCTCGGCGCCGCTAATCCTGGTCCGGCTGCAGAACGCGGTCCGGGACAGGCATCGGGTACTGCTGGGCTACGTCGACCAGCAGGGCACGCCCAGCGACCGGATCGTGCGCCCGACCGCGCTGGACGGCGGCTGGCTGACCGCCTGGGACGAGACGGCCGCCGCGCTGCGCCGTTTCGTGCTGCACCGCGTCACCGCGGTCGCCGACGTCACGGATCCGTTCGTCGGCGCCTGAGCTGGACCGTCGCCCGCCTCGCCTCCTGCCCAGGTATGTCTGCTGCGCTCCGGCGGCGGTGAGCTCCGGCCGCCCCTTGGAGGTCGGCGATCTGGCAGGTCCGGCTCAGGTGCCCGGGTAGCGGGGGGAGAGCGCGTAGCGCAGCACGACGACGTCGCCGAGCTGGGTGGTCTCGGTCAGCCGGGCGGGGTTGGCCGGGCCGTGCGGGAACGCGCCGGGGTAGGTGAACCTGGGGGCACGGGGGTCGCCGATGAAGAAGGGGGCGATCGCGAGGTGGAGCTCGTCGGCGAGGCCTGCGGTGAGGAACTGGGTGTGCATGGCGCCGCCGCCCTCGACCATCAGCCGCGCGACGCCGCGGGTGGCGAGATCCGCCAGCATCACGGCCAGGTCGACGGGGTCGCCCGCGTCGACGACCTCCGCGAGCGCGCCGAGCCGTACGCGAGCCTTCGTGACCGCGCCGCTGGCCGCATAGACGACCTTGGCGCCGTCGCCCGCCGTGAAGAAACGCGCCGACGGGTCGAGGTCGCCGCCGCCGGTGACGGTCGCCTTCAGCGGGTGCGCGGGCAGGCCGCGACCGAGCCGGGCCTGCTGACGGCCCGGTGCGCGGATCAGCAGCCTCGGGTCGTCGGCCCGGATCGTGACCGCGCCCACCAGGATCGCGTCACAGCCGGAGCGCGCCTCGTCGACCCGGTCGAAGTCCGCCTCGTTCGACAGGTGCAGCCGCTGCTCGGTCGCGTCGTCGATGTACCCGTCAATCGAGACCGCGCAGCTCAGCAGGACGTAGGGCCGGTTCACGCGGGCGGCTCCTCTCGTGTCATGGGACGCCCAACCATACGGATTGGGCCTTTTCCCTGGTCGCCTCCAGCCAAGGCTCGCCGGTCACGGTGAGTGCCGAGTCGGGTGGCTCCGCTCGACGGGTACCGTCGTCTCATGCGGAATTCCGAACGCATGACGGTGCGAAGCACTGCGATGGCCCGTGCCTGACGGGCCGCTGATCGTCCAGTCGGACAAGACGCTGCTCCTTGAGGTCGACCACCCGCTGGCGAGCCAGGCGCGGGCCGCGATCGCGCCGTTCGCCGAGCTGGAGCGCTCGCCCGAGCACGTCCACACCTACCGGGTCACGCCGCTGGCGCTGTGGAACGCGCGGGCCGCCGGCCACGACGCCGAGCAGGTCGTCGACGCCCTGGTCAGCCACTCCCGGTACGCGGTGCCGCACGCGCTGCTCGTCGACGTCGCCGACACGATGGACCGCTACGGCCGGCTGCGCCTGGAGAACGACCCGGCACACGGGCTCGTGCTGCGCGCGATCGACCGGGCGGTGCTGGTCGAGGTGTCGCGGGCGAAGCGTGTCGCCCCGATGCTCGGCGGGCGGCTGGACGACGACACGTTCGCCGTCCACCCCTCCGAGCGTGGCCGGCTCAAGCAGGCGCTGCTCAAGCTGGGCTGGCCCGCCGAGGACCTGGCTGGCTACGTCGACGGCGAGGCACACCCGATCGAGCTGCGCGAGGACGGCTGGCAGCTGCGTGACTACCAGAAGGGCGCGGTCGCGGGCTTCTGGGAGGGCGGCTCCGGCGTCGTCGTGCTGCCCAGCGGCGCCGGCAAGACGATCGTCGGCGCGGCCGCGATGGCCGAGGCCAGCAGCACCACCCTGATCCTCGTCACCAACACGGTCGCCGGCCGGCAGTGGCGCAACGAGCTGCTGCGCCGCACCTCGCTGACCGAGCAGGAGATCGGCGAGTACTCCGGCGAGCGCAAGGAGATCCGCCCGGTCACGATCGCCACCTACCAGGTGATGACCGCGCGGCGCGGTGGCGAGTACCTGCACCTGGACCTGTTCGGCGCCCGGGACTGGGGCCTCATCGTCTACGACGAGGTTCACCTGCTGCCGGCGCCCGTGTTCCGGATGACGGCCGACATCCAGTCCCGCCGCCGCCTCGGCCTGACGGCGACGCTGGTCCGCGAGGACGGCCGCGAGGGCGACGTGTTCTCGCTGATCGGCCCGAAGCGGTACGACGCGCCGTGGCGGGAGATCGAGGCGCAGGGCTGGATCGCGCCGGCCGAATGCACCGAGGTGCGGGTGACGCTGACCGAGGACGAGCGGATGTCCTACGCCGTCGCCGAGGCGGACGAGCGGTACCGGATGTGCGCGACGGCGCTGTCCAAGCACGGCGTCGTCGAGCGGCTGGTCCGGCGGCACTCCGACGACCGCGTCCTCGTCATCGGGGCCTATCTCGACCAGCTGGAGGCGCTCGGGCGCAGTCTCGATGCTCCGGTGATCCAGGGCAGCACGCGGACGAGGGAACGGGAACGGCTGTTCGAGGCGTTCCGTACCGGGGAGATCAGGACCCTGGTGGTCTCGAAGGTCGCGAACGTCTCCATCGACCTGCCGGAGGCGGGCGTCGCGATCCAGGTCAGCGGCACCTTCGGTTCCCGCCAGGAGGAGGCGCAACGGCTCGGCCGGGTGCTGCGCCCGAAGGCCGACGGCCGTTCGGCGCACTTCTACACGGTCGTCTCCCGGGACACGCTCGACCAGGAGTACGCCGCCCACCGTCAGCGCTTCCTCGCCGAGCAGGGCTACGCCTACACCATCGTCGACGCCGTCGACATCGCCTGATGCCGTAAGTCGCCCGACTTACCCCATTTGGGGTGATTCAAGGCATCCGAGCTGCTGACACGCAGGAGGCGGCGTGCGGACGGGGTCCCTGCCGGATCGACGAACGGGGTTCCTGCCGGATCGACGAACGGGGTTCCTGCCGGATCGACGAAGTCGATCTGGCAGGTCGCGATCTGGCAGGTCGTGATCTGGGAGGTCGTGATCTGGGAGGTCGTCTCGCCGGAGCGACGGGGTTCCTGCGGAATCGGCGTAGCCGATTTCGGAGGTCGTGACGGCGAGGCCGGAGCAGGCAGCCGACGGAGTGGCAGCGGTGGTACTGACACGCAGCCGACGGAGTGGCAGCCGTGGTGCTGACCGGGCCTGCGCCCGAACCCCCTCAGGCGCACGAACCGCCCGCATGGGACCGAACGGGTGCAGGAGCGAGCAGCCGGGACCAGAGCGATCGCCTGCGCCATAACGGCTCATTTCGGCGCATCGGCTCTCTCTTCCGTAGTCCGTTCCCCGAAAGGACAATGCGCGCGGGGCTGGTTGTGCTATTCCTTAACATCGTGTTGACTCAGCGGTTCTCGGCCAGTTCGACCCGCGCGCCTCGGTCGCCGGCGGCCGCGGCGGTGCTGTCGCCCAAGCGACAGCTGGCTGCGATGTGACATAGCGCACTAAGCATTTCCCCGCAATCGTCGGCGACTCTGTGTAACTGTCACTGACAGTCGAGGTCGCCTTCCCAGGCGTCGCGCAACGTCACTCGCACCCTGGAAGATCAGCCAGATCGTGTGGGCGGCCGTTGTCATCCTCCACACACCGAACACGACCACGCCACCTGACGGCCACCGACCGGACATCCGGTTGCTATCGCGCAGGTCAGCATGGGTGCTACTGCGAAATAATCACTCGTGACAACCAATTAACAGAAAAAGTATGTCGGCTCCTATCGGGCGGATGGTATACTTCTGGCCAACGGGGATCTTGCGGGAGCGAGTCACCCGGCCAGGTTGCCGGATTTCATGGTTCTCTGCCATCAGTGGGATGGCCAGAGGAGCGAACAAATTTACCTGACGACGCCGCCGCGCCATCTCTTGGATCTGCCCAAGAGGGATGGTGTGGCTGCCGCGTCCTTGGTCTTGGGGGGAGACCAATGTCTGGCACTGCGCCCAAATTCATCCTTCGTGAGCCGACGATCAGTATCGTCATCCCGACGCTCAACGAGGCGAAAAACCTGCCACACGTCTTCGAGAAGCTACCGGGTGACGCCGAGATCGTGCTGGTGGACGGTCGCTCGACGGACGGCACGGTCGACGCCGCGCGCTCGCTGCGACCCGACGTCGTCGTCGTCCACCAGACCCGCAAGGGCAAGGGAAATGCGCTGGCCTGCGGTTTCGCGGCGGCCACCGGGGACATCATCGTGATGCTTGACGCCGACGGCTCCGCCGACGCCAAGGAGATCGAGGCGTTCACCAAGGTCCTGAAGGGCGGTGCGCACTTCGCCAAGGGCTCGAGGTTCATGCCGGGGGGCGGCAGCGAGGACATCACCCGCGTGCGCCGTCTCGGAAACCGCTTCCTGTCCTTCCTTGTAAATTCGCTGTTCCGATGCCGGTACTCGGACCTGTGCTACGGCTACAACGCGTTCTGGCGTACCTGCCTGCCGGCGCTCGGCCTGGACGCGGGAACGCCGTCCGGTGAGGGCGAGAATGAGCGCCGCTGGGGCGACGGTTTCGAGATCGAAACAATGATTAACCTGCGGGTAGCGCGGGCTGGTCTTCGGGTGATCGAGGTCCCCAGCTTCGAGTACTCCCGCATCCACGGTGTGAGCAATCTCAATGCGATCTCGGATGGCCTGCGGGTCCTTCGGACGATTATCTCGGAACGGAGCCGGAAGCAGTCGCCGCTGGCCGTCGAGCCGTTCCTGCCTACCCAGGCACTGCCGCCCGGCGTAACTGCCATCGGCTCGATCGAGCGGGATCCGGCCGCGAGTGTCGCCCGGCAGCGCAGACATGTGGACCCGGAATCCAAGTCCGTTGGGACGGCCTGACCCGGTGTGCGGCCGTGAATCCTCGGAGGGGCACGGATGGAGTGGTCTCGGTGTCGGCTGACATCGTCGGCCGTGTGCCGGCCGAGCCCGCGGGACCAGGCGGGCCAGCCGAGTCGGCCGATGCACCTGGGGCGCGTAAGAGGCGGGTGCCGATGAGGGCCGAGTTGCGGTCGTCGGCGGGGGCCGTGGGCGCGCGCATCCTGGGGGTCGGTGCCTATCGTCCGCCCAGGGTCGTTCCGAACGCGGAGATCAGTCCGATAATCGACTCGTCGGACGAATGGATTGTCTCCCGGTCGGGTATCAGGAGCCGCCGGTTCGCCGGTGCGGACGAGCCGCTGGGGAGTATGGCCGCTGGCGCCGCTGGGAAGGCGATGGCCCACGCCGGCATCTCACCCGCGGATCTGGGCTGCGTCCTCGTCGCGACGATGTCGAACGTCGTCCAGTCTCCGTCGTTGGCGACCGACGTCGCCGCGCGCCTCGGCGCCGACGGCGTCGCGGCGTTGGACGTGTCGGCCGCATGCGCCGGCTTCAGCTACGCCCTGGCGATGGCGAACGACATGGTCCGCGCGGGCAGTGCCCGCTACGTAGTCGTCATCGGCGCGGAGCGGATGACGGACATCATCGACCCGCGTGACCGGGGAACGGCCTTCCTGTTCGGCGACGGTGCGGGCGCGGTGGTCGTCGGGCCGTCGGACACCGTCGGCATCGGTCCGGTCGTCTGGGGATCCGACGCCTCGAAGCGGGACGTCATCGGGCATGACTCGTCCTATCTGCAGTGGCGGGAGAGCCCCGAGCTGCCGTGGCCGGTGATGCGCATGGACGGGCCGCAGGTGTTCCGGTGGGCGAGCTGGCAGATGGCGCCGGTGGCTCAGAAGGCTCTCGAGGCGGCCGGGATCGAGGCCAGTGACCTGGCGGCGTTCATCCCGCACCAGGCCAACATCCGGATCATCGACACGATGTGCCGGGTACTCAAGCTCCCGAAGAGTGTCGTCGTGGCCAGGGACATCGCGACCACGGGCAACACCTCGGCCGCGTCGATCCCGCTGGCGATGGAGGACCTGCTCGCCCGCCAGCAGGCCCCGAGCGGGGGGCTGGCGCTGCTGATCGGGTTCGGCGCCGGGCTCGTCTATGCGGCCCAGGTGGTTCGGCTGCCCTAAGCGGGCGGCGACCCGAACGCGCGTCGGGGACGAGCCCGGGACCGGGCTCGTCTCCGACACCGTTCGCGGGTCAGTACCACCGCTGCCACTCCGTCGGCTGCGTGCTGCGGCCTCACCCTCACGACCTCCGAAATCGCCGACCTCCCAGATCACGACCTCCCAGATCGACTTCGTCGATCCGGCAGGAACCCCGTTCGTCGATCCGGCAGGAACCCCGTTCGTCGATCCGGCAGGAACCCCGTTCGTCGATCCGGCAGGAACCCCGTTCGTCGATCCGGCAGGAACCTCGTCCGCACGCCGCCTCCTGCTTGTCAGGGGGCGATGACTCCCAGGCCACGCGAGTGACAGTAGGCCGCGACGGGTTTCATGGCCGCCGGATCCGGCCTCGCCGGCAGGTCCGCGACCAGCCGGCCGAACGTCGCGTCGTGGGTACCGGCGGCCGTGCTCGTCAGGAAACGCCACTCTGTCGCGAGGAACTGCTCGAGTTCCGGATAGCTCGGCGTCGCGACGACGACGTCGGCGACCTCACACAGCACGGCCCTGCGATTGTCACGAGCGGCGGCCTTTCGCTCGGCGGCGAACCAGCCGGAGAGGCCGCTGACGACGATCAGCGCCGAGACGATCGCGACGATGGTCCTGGCTCGACGGGACAGCCGCCACCGGATGCCGGAACCGTCCCGGTGTGCCGAGCCGGGCCGCCACCTTGTCACAGCACGGGCCTCACGACGCGGGCCGCAGCGCGAGGTCCGCCACCACCGGCAGGTGGTCGCTGCCGAAGTGCTTCCCCACTCGAAGCCCGGTCGCGGTGAACTGGGGCGAGATGAGCACGTGGTCGAGCCGCCACAGCACCGGCAGGACAGGCAGGTGGTCGTTCCAGGTCGGCGCCCAGCCGGCGTGCACGGAGTCGTGGGCGTCGGTCACCCCCGCGGCGAGGACCCGGCGGAACGGGCGCATGTCCCGGGTGGCGTTGAAGTCACCGGCCAGGACCACCGGCAGGGTTGAGGCCCGTACCTCCCGGGTCAGATCGGCCAGCTGGGTCCGCCACACGCGGACGTTCTGGGAGGTCTGCGGCGACAGCGTGTGCACGGCGAAGAGCCGGAAGCGCTGTCCCGTCGGCAGCGTGACGGTCACGCGCAACGACTCCAGGCCGCCGACGAGCGGTGCCGCGACGTCCGACAACGGATACCGGGACCAGACGCCCGCGCCGAACGCCCCGAACTGCGGCCGGGACGCACTGTACTGGTAGCCGGCGAGCGCCCCGGACTTCATCAGGCCGTAGTACGTGACGTTCGACAGCTCTTCGACGACCACCACGTCCGGGGAGTCGGCGCGGATCTGCCGTCCGAGCGTGCCGGCCCGGCCGTTGTCCATCTCCAGGTTGGCGGTGAGCAGCCGGAAGTGCGCCGCGCCGGCCGGCGCGCGGCTCGGGTTGCCCGGCCGGACCTCCGGCCACAGCCAGAGGAGGTGGGCGACGACCGCGACGAGAGCCACCGCTGCCAGCGGGTAACGATGCGTGGCGACGCCGATCGCGAACGCGGCATAGGCGGGCAGGAACAGAACCGGGGTGAGCGCGTTCACCAGAACGTAGGGCCAGAGCAGGTCATCCAGGTGGGTCAGCCTGCTCACCACGGCGAGAGCGAGGCCGGCGGCGGTCACCCAGGCGAGGACGACCAGCACCCTCGTCACGGCCGCCATGCTCGTCGCCCTCCGGCCGGCCGCGGGAGTCGGGTCGGGTGGGGACGGATCCTCACCCGACCGGTCACCCACTGGCCCGCGCGATCGAGCCCCGGCCGTAGCCGGCGACGGTGAACAGCACGCCGAGCAGGACCATCGCGGCGCGCCGCCACGTCCGCGGGCTGCGCAGGTCGCGCCGCACCGCGCGCGGAAGGACGTGGCGCATGTAGGCCTTCTCGGCCTCGAGGGCCGATTCCTGGCCCACCCGGCGGGCGACCACGGCCTTGGAGATGCCTTCGGAGAAGCAGCGGCGCCGGTAGTACCGCCAGGTCAAGCGCTCCGGCGTCACGCCGTGCAGGACGACGGCGGCCGGGTCGTAGAGGATGACGGCGCCGGCCACGTCCCGGCGCAGCCGGATGCCGAACTCGGTCTCCTCGCAGCCGAGCGGGATCGACCCGACCCGGCCGAGCCCGTCGCTGAACCCGCCGACCCGGGCGAAGGCCGAGTGCCGGATGGACATCCCGGCGCCGATCGGGTTGCGCACCGGCGCGACGGAGGTGGGCAGGCCGACGTAGCTGCACCCGATGACCCAGTCGAACTCGGGCGGGAACCAGGCCGGCCGGCCCGAGTGCGCGCCCCGCTCGGGCCAGCGCGGCAGGGCGGCGCCCCCGACGCCCTGCACCGCCGGATCCGTGTAGTGGGCGAGCATGTGCTCCAGCCAGTCCGGCTGGGCCCGGGCGTCATCGTCCAGGAAGACGATCACGTCGCCGCTGGCCCGTTCCACGCCCGTGTTCCGGGCGCCCGACAGCCCGGGCTTGCCGGCGTTCGGCACCACGATGGCGTCGGGGAAGCTGCTCAGGGAGCGCTCGAGCAGCTCCTCGTTGTGATCGATCACGACGATGATGTCGCCGGCGGGAACGGTCTGGGCGCGCACAGAGGCGACCGCGGCCGTCAGGTCGTCCCACCGGAGCAGCGTGTAGGCACAGATCACGACCGAGGCGGTGACCGGCTCGGCGCCGCGTGGCAATCGCGTCGCCGACGATCGTTCGGATTCGTGTTCGTTCCCGGTAGCGCCGCTGGCATCGCCGGGCGCCGTCTCGTCGAAAGCCAAGGTGCCCCCCCCAATCACCCAATACTTATTTGGCGGAACAGCTCGCCGCCGACGTGGTCGGGCGAGGTGGTGGTGTGCCGCTCATGGTGCCTGTGCCGCGAACGGAATGGGCGTGCTTCGTTCCCCCATAACCTGGCACCACCCTGGACAGGCCCAAGCAGGACGATACCCGTCCCTGTCCGCCGCCGGACAGCGCTGTTGGGCGGAGAATGGTCAAGGACACGCGGTGGCAACCAGGGAGCGACGCGACATTCACAACCGCCGGATAATCCAATTGCGGGCGATCACGCTTGGCGGTCGTTCGGGTGCCCGGTGGCGTGACCAGCGCCGGCATGGCCGCCCGAGCCCGGTCGGCGACGGGTTCGGGGTGAAACTGCTCATAGCTGATTGCCGTCGCCGAGCCCAGCGGGGTGACCGCCTCGGCCGCTGGCGTTACGGACATGCCTGTACTTTTGGTGGGCATCGCCCGCCGAGAGGCGGGTCACGACTGACGTCCGCTCGGCGGCGTCTTGTCTTTCTTCGGTCGCGCGCCCGCTCACGGGCTGTGCGAGCCACAGGCAATGGGGGGCTGCCGTGACCGTGTTCGATCTCGACGGGTTGCCGCCAGACACGGAGCTCACCACCGAGGTCTGCATCGTGGGCAGCGGTCCCGCCGGTGCGACGCTCGCCGCGGAGCTGGCCGGCAGCGCGCT
>Ga0207641_10000827_pt1 | contig 32939 bp, 31 predicted proteins | sample KBSSwiS62_FD_184306 | JGI IMG/M metagenome (GOLD analysis project Ga0207641, IMG submission 184306) | Switchgrass rhizosphere microbial communities from Kellogg Biological Station, Michigan, USA - KBS Switchgrass S6-2 (SPAdes) (version 2) | ecosystem: Host-associated > Plants > Roots >... | reverse complement strand
CCACAATCGCCGGCGCACCCCGATGGCCGCCTTCCAGACGCTGCTGGGGCTCGGCGCGGCGCACCCGCCGAGCACCTACGCCGAGATCACCGCAGACGTCGCAACCTGAGCGAACCGGATACTCATGATCAGCGCTTTTAAAGAAACCAGCGGACCTGGGTAGGGAGGAGGGCGACGAATTCGGAAAACGCCGCCCTCCCATACCTGTCCAAGGCACCGAGCGCCCCGTGCGGAGGGAGTTTTGCTGACGACACTCCCAGGGCCCAGCGCCCGGTGCGGGGGGGATAGTAATGGGATAAAAAGAACGGTTTTATTTAGGAACTGGAATAACGTTCTGTGTTTCTTGTTTAACCCTGCAATCCGTGAGAGTTGGTTGCCTGAGGCTCAAGTGCGTTTCGATAGTCAAGATTTGCCGATTGTAGTTGGGGCCGTGTAGGGTCGGCGGTGGAGAGACCGACTACCGGGGAGATTTCGATGGCCGTCTTGGCGCTTGCGTTCGATGAGACCCAGCGCGCGACGCTCAGCGCGTTGTGCGAGACCTACGTGCCGTCGGTGGAGATCGACAGCGGAGATCAACTCGAGCGCGAGTTCATGGCGCGCTCGGCGACCGACCTCGACGTCGCCGTCCAGATCGAGGGGATGCTCTCCGAGGCGTTGCTGGCGGAGGAGTTCGACCTGGTTGCGGGGCTGCTCGACGCGCTTGCGGGGCAGGGCTTCGCGGATCTGCCGGTCGAGGTGCGCACCCAGGTCATCCACGGCTTCCGTGACGCCGATCCCCAGGCCAAGCTGGGTCTCGACCGGCTCAAGGGCCTCACCTTCCTCTTCTTCTACGCGCTGCCCGACGAGCGGGGCTCCAATCCGAGCTGGGAGGCGATCGGTTATCCCGGACCCGTCAGCCCACCGCCCGGCGCGGAGGCTGCGCCCAAGACGATCAGCGTCGAGGAGGTCGCAGGGGAGCGCGCCACGCTGAGCGCCGACGCTTGCATCGTCGGCTCCGGAGCCGGTGGATCGGTGATCGCCGCCCAGCTCGCCGCCGCCGGCAAGAAGGTACTCGTGCTCGAGATGGGCAGCTACCGCAACGAGCAGGACTTCAACCAGCTGGAGCTTCCGGGCTACCTGGAGCTCTACTACGGCGCCGGGCTTGCGGCGTCAGAGGACGGCTCGATCGCGATCCTCGCCGGTCAGACGCTCGGTGGCGGCACCGTCGTTAACTACATGAACTGCATCCCCACGCCCGAGCACATCGTTGCCGAATGGTCGGAGCACGGCGTGGTTGGTCTCGACGACGACGAGGCCTACCGCCGTGACCACATCGGCGCGGTGCTAGAGCGGATCAACGCCAACACCGAGGCGACGACCCAGAACGGCACGCATACGCGCTTGATGGCTGGCCTCGACGCGCTTGGTCACGAGCACCGGCCGATCGTGCGTAACGCGTCACTCGACGACAACCCAGAGAATTGCGGCTACTGCTCGATGGGCTGCCAGCACGGCTGCAAGCGCTCGGCGATGAAGACGTGGCTGCAGGACGCTTCGGACAGCGGCGCCAGCGCTCTGGTCGGTGCTCACGCGGAGCGGATCCTGGTCGAGGATGGACGAGCGACCGGCGTCGCCGCGACGGTGACCCACGCCGATGGCTCGACCACCGCGGTCACGATCGAGACCCCGACCGTCGTCGTCGCCTGCGGTGCGGTTGAGTCGCCGGCGCTGTTGCTGCGCTCAGGAATCGGTGGCCCGGCGGTTGGCAAGAACCTGCGCCTGCATCCCGCCTTTCTCGTCATGGGCACATATGACGAGCCGGTCGAGGGCTGGCGCGGCCAGATCCAGTCACTCGTCTCGGACGCCTACGCCGATATGGAGGATGGCTGCGGCTTCCTGATTGAGGCGACCGGCATGTTCCCCGGCCTGATCGGGGCGAGCTACCCGTGGGAGACCGGGCTCGACCACAAGCGCCTGATGCAGGCCTTCCGCTGGCACGCGCCGTTCATCAGCGTTGCCCGCGACCACGGCTCGGGCGAAGTGGTGCTGGACGAGCACGGGCGCGCTGTGGTGCGCTGGGGGCTCGACGACCCGGTCGACCGCAGGCTCGCCAAGCGCGCGAACGTCGAGCTGTGCCGGATTCAGCATGCTGCCGGCGCGGCGGAGATCTTCACTGGGCATCGCCGCGAGCTGCGCTGGAAGCAGGGCGACGACTTTGATGCGTTCCTCACCGAAGTCGAGGAAGCCTCCTATGAGCCCAACGACGTTGCTTGCTTCACCGCGCACCAAATGGGCTCCTGCCGCATGGGCGCCGATCCGCAAATCTCGGTTGCCGACGGTCGCGGCGAGCTGCACGACACCAAAGGCGTCTGGATCGGCGACGGCTCGGCGTTCCCCACGGCCCCCGGTGTCAACCCGATGGTCTCGATCATGTCGCTCGCCCACCGCACGGCCAAGCAGATGCTGGCCTAGAGAGGGGCGGATGGACGCAGCGGCGCCCCTGGCTCTGTTCGGTCGGGCTCGTCGCGGCATCTCGGCGCTAAACTGGCGATCGAATCACCGGTTCCCGGGGCTGTAGCTCAGCTGGAAGAGCGTCGCGCTGGCAGCGCGAAGGTCAGGGGTTCGAGCCCCCTCAGCTCCATCGTTCCGGTGCGTAGGTCTTACGTCCAAAGTACGCCGCCATGCTTCAAGTCTCGACGCCCGGCTGTCGAGGTTCCGAGCTGGGACCGAGAGGCCCTCATCGGCATGGCGATCCCAAGGACGACACCCCGCGCGTCTCGGCCGAAACGGCATCGTCACAAGCGCAAGCACGCCTGGAAGGACAAGCATTACCGCTGGGTTCCCGAGGGGGACTGCGGCTGGCGCGTGCAGAGCTACATCGTTCGCCACAAGCACAAGCCTGGTCGCCACCACCATCGGGGTCCGGGGCCCAGGCCGGCCGATCGCTGCGTGGCGCCCCCGATGGCCGCGGTCAACCACGATCCTCGTCCGGCAGGCGCTTACCAGGGCCCTTTTGGCCCGCCGCAAGCGAGGCGGCTGTTGGAACGGGCCGGCTTTGGCGCGGTCCCTGGGCAGGCCGAGCAACTCGCCACCCTTGGCCTGGTCGGTGCGGTCCAGTCGCTGACCAGACCGAGTGGCACCGCGACGCTGCACGGCGCGCCTCCGGTCGATGACGGCGGCACCCCGATAGCCCCCGCGGACGCCTACGGCCACGATCATCTCTGGTTTCTCGACCGGATGGTGCGCAGCGACCAGCCTCTGGTCGAGCGGATGGCGCTCGTCTTCCACGACTGGTTCGCGACCTCCAACGCCGGCGTCTCCAAGCAGCAGCAGATGATCGACCAGTCGAACCTCTTCCGCTCGGCCTGCTTTGGCTCCTTCCTCGATCTCTTCAAGGCGGTCACCGCCGACCCGGCGATGCTGCAGTGGCTGAACGGCGCCGAAAACAGCAAGGAGGCGCCGAACGAGAACTACGGGCGCGAGATGATGGAGCTGTTCTCGCTAGGCGCCGACCGCGGCGCCTACAGCGAGGATGACATCCGCGAACAGGCGCGGGCGCTGACCGGCTGGACCTATGAATGGTCCAACGAGCTCGGCTCGCACAATTTCCACTTCGACCCCGAACTCCACGACACGGGCACCAAGACGGTGTTCGGTCAGACCGGCAACTGGAACTGGGCAGATTCCTGTCGGCTCTGCGTCGAGAACCCCCTTCATCCATCTTTCTTCGTCGAGAAGCTCTGGGGCTACTTCATCCCTCAGCCGCCGTCGGCCACCGTCAGGGATGGGCTGATCAACATCTACCGCGGCTCCGGATGGGGGATCCGCACGGTGCTGGAGACGATCCTGATCAGCCCCGACCTCTACGAAGGCCCGCCGATGGTGAAGCCTCCCGTCGTGCAGCTCGCCGGCATGCTGCGCTCGATCGGGCGCTACATCGATACCGATGCCTGGGTCTGGCTCTGCGATCAGGCGGGGCAGCAGCTCTTCTACCCACCCAATGTCTCCGGCTGGGACGACACCCGCTGGCTCGACACCTCGCGGATGCGGGCCCGCTGGAACCTGGTCGCTTACGTGCTGGACGGGATCTCGGTCAACCCCTGGGGCGACGAATACAGCGCCACCGAGACCGCCGAGGAAGCGCTTGCCCGGGCCCTGGGCTCGTGGGGCTCGCCGCCACTGCGCGAGGAGCACCGCGCCGAGCTGCTCGACTTCGCCCGCCGCAGCGAGAAACTCGCGACCGATGAATGGCAGCAGGGGCCTTATCGCGCGATGCGCCAAGACGCCCTGCTGCAGTTGATCGGCGTCAGCCCGGACCTGATCCTGCAATGAGGGGGAGTTGCTGAGCGTGGACAACTGCTGCAACGACTACACGCGCTCCCAGCTGCTGCGCGCCGCCGCGGCCGAAGCGGGGCGGGGGCTGCCGGTAATCGAGCCCGGCATGCCCGAGCCAGCCGGGACGGGACTCTCGCGCCGCCGTTTCCTCTCCCGCAGCGCTGGCCTGGCGCTGGCCGTCTACGGCGCCTCGAAGATCCCCTTTGCCGCCTTTGAGGAGGGGATTGCCCAGGCGGCTCCAACCGACAAGATCCTCGTCTCGATCTTCTTCGACGGCGGCATCGATGCGCTCAGCGTCCTGGCGCCGACCGGCGATCCGCGCTACTCGCAGCTGCGGCCGAACCTGGCGCTTGCTCCCAGCGCCGGCACCGAATTCAGCGAGGACCCGACGCTGCGCTGGCACCCCTCCGCTGCCGGCTTGGCGACGCTGCACGAAGAGGAAAAGGTCAGCGTCTTCCCGGCGATCGGCTACGACCACCCCGACCAGTCGCACTTCACCTCGCGCCACTACTACGAGATCGGCGAGCTCGACGTCGGCTTTCACACCGGCTGGCTCGGCCGCTACATCGATCTGGTCGGCGACGACGACAACCCGCTGCAGGGTCTCTCGATGGACGGATCGCTGTCGCCGATGATCGCCACCGCGAACCGCCCGGTTGCCGCGATCGAAAGCGTCGATGGCTACGACCTCTGGTCGAACGTGAGCGGGCCGGTCTCCGACGAGATGTATAAGAGCTTCGCCCGTTTCGGCTCGCTGCCCTCGGACTCGCCGGGCTTGGCGCAGGTGCGCCGCGCTACCGCCCAGACCGACAAGCTGCGCACCGATCTCGGCGGCTTCGAAGACTTCACCAGCCCGGTCGCCTACCCGGACACAGAATTCGCGCACAAGCTCGCCGGCCTGGCGGCCTTCGTCTCCGCGGGCCTGCCGATGCGGGTGGTGACGGTCCGCGCCTCGGGTGGCTACGACACCCATGCCGACGAGGCAGAAGACCTCGCGCAGGGGCTGCGCGAGACCTGCGAGGGGGTGCTCGCCTTCCAGCGCGACCTCGAAAAACGCGGCCTCCATGATCGGGTCCTGATCGAGATGTGGAGCGAGTTCGGGCGCCGCCCGGAGGAGAACGGCTCGCTCGGCACGGATCATGGTGCTGCCGGCTGCGCCTTTGTAGTTGGCTCCAAAGCCAAAGGGGAAATGGTCGGCGAGTTCCCCGGCCTGAAACAGCTCGACTCCAACGACAACGTCCGCGTGACCAGCGATTTCCGCGCGATGTACTGCTCACTGCTGGAGCAGTGGCTTGGCTATGACGCGGCGGAGATCATCCCCGGGGCCTCCTCGTTTGCGCGGCCGAGCCTGGTGAAGGCGTGAGGAGAGCGACGGCCGGGTTGATTGGCCTGCTGTTGGTTGGTGCCGCTGCAGTGGCGCTGGCTACCGTTTCCATTGCCAGGGCCGCTCCGGTCTCAGAAGGGTGTGCCTGGCACCGGCATTCCAAGCCCCTCGTCAAGCACCTCAAGCGGCACGGCCGCCTGCGACGGATCCGCCGGGTGAGGCACTGGTGGAGTTGCGACGGCGAGCCGGTGGCTACGCCCGATCCCACCGTCTCTGTGCTGCCGCCCGCCGGGCCCCCGGTCTTCGACGAATCCGAACCCTCGGTATCCCACCTCAGCGTCAAAGCGGTCGAGTACAGCTACACGCTCTCCCGGCCTGAAGTGTCCTCCGGTGACGTAATCGTCGAGCTCAACAACGCGGGTGACGACCCTCACAACCTCAAGCTCAAACGCGAAGGCAGCGAAGAATCTCCGCTGGAAGTCCCGGAAGCGGCAGCCGCAACGCAGACGACAGCTCGCTTCAGCCTCGCGCCCGGCACCTATCGCCTCTACTGCAGCCTCTTCCAGCACGAGGAAAAAGGAATGCACGCGATCCTGGTCGTCGGCGGCGCTTGAAACGCCCGGGCCTCTTTGGCTCCCCTTGCTCAGATCGGCATCGCGTCCTGCCGATGAATCAGCGATGAGCACTCTCAACGGGCATGTCTTCTCGCATGGGATGCGAGATACGAGGGTGGCGTTGGAGGCTTGGAACGGGCGGCCGTGGGCGGTCCTGCGCGGCTGGCTGGCGCTGAGCGTGGCGATTGCGCTGGCCCTGCTCGGCGCCGTCTGGGTCGTGGCCGGGCTGCTCACGCCGGACATCACGCCGATCCACCTGCCGGGGTTGACAGAACCGTCTGAGCCCGGCGATCTGCTGCCGATCCTCTGGCGCAACTCGCTGGTCCTGGCGCTGCACGCGACCGCCTGTGTCGCCGGCTTCATCGCCGGCGCCTCGATGCCGATCGCCGCCGCCCAGCGCACGGGCTTCTCACGCTGGGTCCACGTCAAGGCGGGTGAGCTTGCGATCCTCTTCGTCTGCGCTGTCACGCTCTTCTCGCTCTCCACCCAGGCCCTCTACCTCGGCTTCCAGGGCTCGACGATCGCCTTCCAGCTCCACATCTCGATCGCGACCCTGCTGCTCAGCGTCCTTCCGCACGCCCTACTCGAGCTGACCGCGCTTTTCCTGCCCCTCGCCGCCTGGCTGATCGCCAGCCGCCGTGGCGAGTGGAACCAACTGCTCGCCGCGACCTTCGTCACCGTCCTGATCGCGATCCCCTGTCTCGTCGTTGCAGCGACGATCGAGGTCTATCTCTGGCCCCATATCCTCGAAGCCCTCTCGCCAGTCGTCTGACAAGATCGCCGGTCCAATGGCCGGCTACGACCCCAAGGCGATCGAGCGCAAGTGGCAGCAGGTATGGGCCGACGAGAAGACCTGGGAGGTCGCCAATCCGGGGCAGGACGGCTTTGACGACTCGAAGCCGAAGTCCTACGTGCTGGAGATGCTTCCCTACCCCTCGGGGGAACCGCATGTCGGCCATCTGAAGACCTACGCGGTCGGCGACGCGATCGCCCACTTCCGCCGCCGCCAGGGCTTCGAGGTGATCCACCCGATGGGTTACGACTCCTTCGGCCTGCCGGCGGAGAACAACGCGATCAAGACTGGCGAGCCGCCGCGGGTGGCGACCGAGCGCTCGATCGAGTCCTTCCAGCGCCAGTTCCGCGAGTGGGGGATCTCGATCGACTGGTCGCGCGAGCTGGCGACGCATACTCCCGAGTACTACCGCTGGACCCAATGGATCTTCCTCAAGCTTTTCGAGCACGGCCTGGCCTATCGCACCGAGGCGCCGGTGCAGTGGTGCCCCAAGGACGCAACGGTGCTCGCCAACGAGCAGGTTGTCGACGGCCGCTGCGAGCGCTGTGGCACCGAGGTGATCCAGCGCAAGCTCGAGCAGTGGTTCTTCAAGATCACCGACTACGCTGAGCGCCTGCTCGCCGACTTCGAGCTGCTCGAGAAATGGCCCGAGCACGTGATCACGATGCAGCGCAACTGGATCGGCCGCTCCGAGGGCGCCGAGGTCGTCTTCCGCTGCGAGGAGCTCGACCTCGACTTTCCGGTCTTCACCACCCGCCCCGACACCCTTTTCGGCGCCACCTTCTTCGTTCTCGCCCCCGAGCACCCCGAGCTGGAGCGGTTGGTCGCCGGCACGCCGGCCGAGGCTGCGGTGCGCGAGTACGTGGACCGAGCTGCCCGCGAGTCGGCGGAGGACCGTGGCGCCGAGGATCGCGAGAAGACCGGCGTGGCGCTTGGCCGCAGCGTCGTCAACCCGGTGAACGGCGAGGAGATCCCGATGTTCGTCGCCGACTACGTGCTGATGGAGTACGGCACCGGCGCGATCATGGCGGTGCCGGGTCACGACGAGCGCGACTACGCGTTTGCCCAGGCCTTCGAGCTGCCTGTCCGCCGCGTGATCGAGGGCGAGGATTCCGCGGTGGCCGGTGATGAGCAGGGCCTGCCATACCCCGGCGACGGACCGATGACCGGCTCCGGCCGCTTCGACGGCAAGGGCAATCGCGACGCCTACGAGGAGATCGTCGCCTGGCTCGCCGAGGAGGGCCGTGGCAGGACCGCGATCAACTATCGCCTGCGCGACTGGCTGGTCTCGCGCCAGCGCTACTGGGGCGCGCCGATCCCGATCGTCTACTGCGAGGACTGCGGCACGGTGCCGGTGCCCGAGGATCAGCTCCCGGTCGAGCTGCCCGAGGTCGATGACTACGCGCCGCAGGGCAAAAGCCCACTGGCGGCCGCAGAGAGTTGGGTCGCCACCGAGTGCCCGCGCTGCGGCAAGCCGGCTCGTCGCGAGACCGACACGATGGACACCTTCGTCGACTCCTCCTGGTACTTCATCCGCTACCTCGATCCCGGCAACGAGGAGGCGGCTTGGCAGCGCTCTGCCGCTGAGCACTGGCTGCCGGTCGATCAGTACATCGGCGGGGTCGAGCACGCGATCCTGCACCTGATGTACGCGCGCTTCTTCACCAAGGCGCTCGCCGACGTCGGCCAGCTCGATGTGCAGGAGCCCTTCGCCAACCTCTTCGCCCAGGGAATGATCACCCGCGACGGCGCCAAGATGTCGAAGTCGCGCGGCAACACGGTTAGTCCCGCCGACTACGTCGAACGCTACGGCGCCGACACCGCCCGCACCTACATCTGCTTCATGGGCCCGCCCGAGCGCGACGCCGACTGGGCGGACGAGGGGGTGGAGGGAGTTAACCGCTTCCTCCTGCGGCTCTGGCGCCTCTGTGAGGAGGTCGAGTCGAAACAGGCGGGCGAGCTCGACGCGGCGCTGGCCGGGGGCGACGCCCGCGTGCTGCTTGCCAAGGCCCACTGGGCAATCGACAAGGTGACCCGCGATTTCCAACGTGGCTTCCAGTTCAACACGGCGATCGCCGCGGTGATGGAGCTGATCAACGATGCCTACCGACTCAAGGACGACCTCTACGCCGATCCCAGTGGGACCGCGGCGGTGCGCTTTGCGGCTGCCGCGGCTGCTTCGCTGATCTTTCCGTTCGCGCCCCACCTCGGCGCCGAGGCGTGGGAGCGGCTCAACGGAGACCGGCTCTGGGAGCAGCCTTGGCCCGAGGCCGATCCCGAGCTGCTGAAGAGCGACACCGTCACTCTCGTCATCCAGGTCAACGGCAAGCTGCGGGACCGGATCGAGGCCGCTACCGACGCCCCGCGTGAGGAGCTGCTCGGTCTCGCCCGCTCGAGCGAGAAGGTCGGCCGCTTCCTCGACGGCAAAGAGATCGTCAAGGAGATAGTCGTGCCGGGCAAGCTCGTAAACCTGGTCGTTCGCTAGACCGCTGCAAACCGGCGCATCTCGGCGTCCTCGGTCGCTCGCGTGCAGAGCACGCCACGCTCCCTGCGTTCGCCGATCTGCTTGGTTTTCACGGTCTAGAGGGGGACTTTCTGGTACAAAGCGCGCGTGCTCGTCAGGAGACTCGCAGAAGCGCCGGTGGAGGAGTGGCACCGGTTGCGCACCCACGTGCTCATGGACGCGGGCGAACTTGGCTCGCGCAATTTGTCCGTGACTTGGCTGGAGCTCCCCTCCGGCGCCGAGCAGGCGTTGCGCTCTCACGAGGAGGCCGAGCAGGTCTATGTGGTGGTACGCGGCACGGGTTCGATGTCAGTAGCAGGCGACACCCAGCAGGTGTCTGAGGGCGACCTGATCCTCGTGCCTCCCGCGACCGATCACTCGATCGCCAACGATGGCGAGGCTGAATTGGCCTGCCTCTCGGTGCAGTCCCCACCCGTAGCTGCTTCGGAGCTCTACAGCGATCAGCTCGCTGAGGTGGCAGGTTATGACGAAGAGGATTTGTAGCTCAATCGTGTGACTGTGCGCGCCACGCGCGCGTCGCCATCGTCAACGGTTCGGGCAATGCCCGAGCTGAGCAGATCTCAGATCGCCGTCTACGGAGCCGTGGCTGTTGCTCTGCTGCTTCTCGGTGCACGGGCTATTCGTGCGGAGGGGAACAGCGGCCAGCCTGATTCGACGTTCTCGATGGGTAGCGGCAAGGAATTCAGCTTCGACAGCGGTGGTTCGGGCGGGGACGTCGTGGTCGACGTCACGGGTGCCGTAGCCAGGCCCGGGGTCTACCGGCTGCCTGCCGGCGCACGGGTTACAGACGCGGTGCGGCGGGCGGGAGGAGCAAGCGCTGGGGCACTGCTCGAAGCGATCAACCTTGCCGCTCGCCTCGCCGACGGTCAGCAGGTCGTCGTGCCGAAGAGGGGGCCGGGCGGGGCGCCGCTGGCGACGACTGGCGCGGCCGCTGAAGACGGGCCGATCAGCCTCGGCACGGCGACCGTCGAGCAGCTCGACACGATCGACGGGATCGGGCCCGTCACGGCGGAAGACATCATCGAATACCGCGACCAGCACGGCGGGCTCTCCTCAGTCGACCAGCTGGATCAGGTGAGCGGGATCGGGCCGGCGACGATGGAGTCGCTGCGCGCTCGCCTGCAGCCCTAGAGCCGGCAATGAGCAGGGGTCGTCCATCGAGGCTGGTGGTGCTCGGCATCGTCGCCCTGGTTGCGCTGGCGCTCGCCCATCGCGAGGCGATCCAGGGTCGGGCCGAGGCGGCTCTTGGCCGCGGCATGCCAGCCCGCGAGGCCGAGCTTGCCCGTGGCTTCGTCCTCGGCGAGGACGACCGCATCGACCCGGGCACGGTTGAAGACTTCCGCCGCGCCGGCCTCAGTCACCTGTTGGCGGTCTCCGGACAGAACGTGGCGCTGCTTGCCCTGCTGGCGATGCCCCTGCTGGCGTTGCTCGGCATGCCGCTGCGCGCTCGTCTGCTCTGGATCGTCGCCGCGATTGCGGTCTACGTTCCGCTCGCCGGTGGCGGGCCTTCGATTGTGCGGGCCGGCGTGATGGGCGCGCTGACCCTGCTGGCGACGTTTGCCGGTCGCCGCGCCTCGCGGCTCTACACGCTGGCGGTCGCCGCGACCGTCACCCTGGCGATCGATCCAAGGATCGGCGCCGACATCGGCTGGCAGCTCAGCTTCGCCGCCGTGCTCGGCATCCTCGCGATCGCCCGCCCGCTGCGGAGGGCGATCGCCTCGCGGCTTGGATCGGGCGGTTTGCGCGACGCCTTGGCCGAGGGTGCGGCGGTGACCGTTGCGGCGACGCTCGCCACCGCGCCGCTGATCGTCTTCCACTTCGGCGAACTCTCGACCGTGAGTCTCCTCGCCAACCTGCTGGCGCTGCCCGCGGTCGCGCCGGCGATGTGGCTCGGCATGCTCACCTCGATCGGCGCGCAGGTGCCCGGTTTCCCGGCGGTCGTCCCGAACACGATTGCCGCGCCCCTGCTCGCCTACATCGCCGCCGTGGCGAGCTGGTGCGGTCGGCCGCGCTGGGCGCTCCTCGAAGTGGAGATGGGAGTTCGTGGACTTGTCGCTTCCTATCTGGTCCTAGCGGGGGCGGTGATCGCAGTTCCCAGGCTGCTGCGTCGGCGCCGCATCGCGGCACTCCGCTGCGCACGAATCCCGGGCAATCCGGGGTGCAACGTTTTCCGGCTGGCCCAGAGCCGTAAGACGTTGCACCGGCGCTGGGGTGTGCCGGTACTTGTGGCCGTCCTCATGATTTCGGTCGTGCTGGTGCGTCTGGGCGGCGCCGCGGGCGAGTCATCGGCTCCGCCACCGGTCGGCCTGCGTATCGAGGTACTCGACGTCGGCCAGGGCGACGCGATCCTCCTGCAGCCGGCGGCGGCGCCGGCGATCCTGGTCGACGGCGGCCCACCCGGTGACGACCTCCTCGCCAAGCTCAATCGGGCAGGCGTCGATTCGCTCGGTATCGCGGTCGTCACCCACGAACAGTCCGACCACGCTGGCGGTATTCAGGAACTGCTCGAGCAGCATTTCCCGATCGGCCGCCTGCTCTACGCGCGCCTCGGTCGTCGTTTGCGAGCTGAGGCGGACGCTGCTGGCGCCGGGCCGGTTCGGGTCGCCGCCGGCGATGCCGTCGGCACCGGGCCGTTGCGGCTCAGCGTCCTCTGGCCGCCACCCGCGCTGCTCGACCAACCGCCGGCTGGCGCCGATCCCAACACCCAGGCCGTCGTCCTCCTCGTTGGCTGGCGCGACTTCTCGATGCTGCTCACGGGCGATGCCGAGGCCGAGGCGGTGCCGATCGATCCGGGGCCAGTTGACGTGCTCAAGGTCGCCCATCACGGCAGCGACGACGCAGACCTCGACGAACTTCTCGATCGCCTCGCTCCGCAGCTCGCTGTGATCTCGGTTGGCGCCGGCAATGCCTACGGGCACCCGACTCCCGGCACGCTCGCCTCTCTCGAGGCACACGATGTGACCACCCTGCGCACCGACCGCGACGGCACGATCGTGCTCGACGTGGTCGGTGCCTCCTTTGCCGTCTCTACAGACGATTGAGTACGTCTCAACGGATCACCCACCCAATACTGGGGGTTCCTTGACTTTTCGCTTGCGCCGGCGACCGCCACCGCCGATGATCGCATTGGTGCTCTCCAGAGCTCGACACCTCGTGTCCCGATCCGTCCTGGGATCAAGCCTTGCGGGCGATGGCCTGCTGGTCAGGCTGCGCAGTACTTCGATCGGGCTCCTGGGCGTGGTCACCGCCGTCGGCCTCGGTCTCGTCGCCTTCATCTCCCAGCTCGGCTGGCCCGGTGTGTTCAACGCCCCTATCCCTGGTAGCCCGCACGAGGCTGCCACGGTCCACGGCGCAGTTGCTTTGACGCGACCGTCGCAGCGGATTGAAGCTGCTTCGCCGGCTCCTGGCGCTCCGGCTCGCACCGGCCCCGGCCCGGCGCTTTCACCCGGTGGCGCGGCCGGCGGCGATCAGGCCCCGGTTGCAGATTCCGGTCTCGGTGGCTCGCACGATCTCGGTGCTTCAGCGGGCGCGCAGGGGCCTTCCCGGGCTGAGCAGCCACCGCCGGCCCCAGCCCCAGCGCCGGAACCCGCCAGTCAGCCGGTTGCGTCGGTTCCCACCGGGATCCCAACGACCCCTCAGCCTTCAGCCGTCGGTGGGCCGTCGACAGCTGGCGCCGGCAGCGGGTCCAAGGACGGCTCGAAGACGGATCCCAAGCCATCGCATGGGACCGCCGGAGTCAAGCCCTCCGAAGATGCGAGCGAAAAGCCGCAGCCGCCCTCGGCGGAAAAGCCGAAGGACGACGAGTGGCACTGGAAGACCAAGACATACCCAGATCCCACAAAGGCCGGCTACTCGCCTAGTAACCCCAGCGAAGATCCAGCGGCGGTTCCGCCAAAGGACACAGTTCCCGCTGCGACGACCCCGCCATCAAAGAACTCGTTTGAAGATGGCGCCCGTGGTGACGACAAGGATGCCGGGTACGCCGGCAAGTCAGACAAGTCTCACCACTAGACTCGGCGCATGGCCGAGGGCTTGGCATCGCTCTACCTGATTGCCGGCACCGACCAGGCGAAGATTGACGCGACGCGCGCGCGGCTGCGGGCGCGGGCAGAAGGCGACGGTGGGGCGGGTGCGCTGGAAGTCTTCGAGCCGAGCGAGGGCAGGGGCAGTGCCGACCACGAGGCGCTGCTGACTGCGATCCCGGCGATGTCGCTGACGGAGACCCGCCGCTACCTGTTGGCAGACGGGGTGGAGCGCTGGCGCGATAAGCAGCTGGAGGCGGTGGCTGGCGCGATAGGCGCGCTTCCGCCGGACCTGACTGTGGTCCTGATCGCCCGCGCCAAGGCTCCCGCGAAGCTTGTCAAAGCGGTTAAGGCCGCCAAGGGGGAGATTCACGAGTTCGAGGCGCCGAAGGCGCGGGACATGCCACGCCAGCTCGTCGGTGACGCCAAGCGACTTGGCTTTGCTCTGGAGCCCGCGGCGGCCCGCGTGCTGGTCGAACGGATGGGCGCCAACCCAGTGCGCCTGCAGAACGAGCTCGAGCGCCTGGCGCTGTGGGCGGGGGAGGAGGGGAAGGTCACCGTGGCCGACTTGGAAGCGATGGTCTCCGATACCTCGGAGGCGGCCGTCTGGGCGCTTTCGGATGCTCTGCTCGAAGGCGATGCGGCGAAAGCGGCGTCGCTCGCCGAGCGGCTCGTCTCTCAGGGCGAGAACGTGACCGGCTTGATCTACGGCCTCGCTTCGCGGCTGCGCAAAGCCTGCACCGCTGCCGCCCAGATCGAGGAGGGGGTGCCGCCAAAGCAGGTCGAGTCCGGCCTCGGCATGCACCCCTACGCAGCGCGCCAGCTCGTGGCTCGGTTGAGCAAGACGAGCGTGGGGAGCTTGCGGGAGGCGACGATTGCCCTCGCCGACCTGGAGGTTTGGTGTCGCGGCGGCGCCGACTACGGCGACGAGCTGGCACTCAACCTGGCTCTCAGACGGGCAGCGGGCGCTGCGGCCTGACCGGGAGGGACTGGCTACTTGGCGGCGGTACTGGCGGCGATCCTGGCCGCGCGGGACTTCTTGCGGGCGCCGGTGTTCTTGTGCAGCGCGCCCTTCTGCACCGCCTTGTCGACCTTGGAGACAAAGGCGCGATGCTCATCAGCGATTTTGCTCGCATCGCCAGCCTCAACCGCGGCCTCGAGGCGGCGGAAGTGGGTCTTCACCGTGCTGGTGAGCAGGCGGTTCTCCGTGCGCTCGCGCTCGCTGCGTAGGATCCGCTTCTTCTGTGAGGCTATGTTGGCCATGTCTCGCGGCGGCTGACTATAGCGAGTGAGAAAGAGCTTGGAGAACCCCAGAACGCCGCAAGAGCCAGAACAGCGCGGCCGCTTGGCCCGCTCGACGGCGTTCTTCTCGATCGCGACGGCTGCCTCGCGGATCGCCGGCCTCGTCCGAGAGGTGGTCGCAGCCTCCTACTACGGCATCTACGGGCCGATGTCGGCCTTCACGATTGCCTTCCAGGTTCCCAACCTGGTTCGCGCCCTCTTCGCCGATGCGGCGCTGCAGCCGGCCTTCGTGCCGATCTTCACCGAGCAGCTGGAGAAAAAGAACTATCGCGAGGCGTTCCGGATGGCCTCGACCCTGCTGCTGCTCGTCACCCTCGTGCTCGGCGCGATCACGGCGCTCTTCGTCCTCGTCGCCCCGGTTGTGATGCCGCTCTTCGCGCCGGGCTTCGAAGGCGAGATCCTCGATCTGACGATCAAGCTCTCCCAGGTCCTCTTCCCGATCCTGATCCTGCTCGGGGTCAGCGGCGTTGTCGTCGGCATCCTCAACAGCTACGACCGCTTCGGCGCCTTCGCGATCTCGCCGCTGTTCTGGAACCTGACGATCATCGCCTTCACCGTCCTGCTGACGCCTCACTTCCACGGTCAGAATCGGATCTACGCGTACGCAATCGGCATCCTCGCCGGCACCTTGGTCCAGCTGTTGATCCCGGTCTTCGACCTGCGCAACACGCCCTTCAAGTTCGAGTGGAGCCTCGAATGGCGCAACCGCGACGTGCGCAGGGTGCTGCTGCTGATGTTGCCGGTGACGATCAGCCTCGGTCTGATCAACTTCAACATGCTGGTCAACAGTCTCTTCGGCAGCCTCGTCAGCGACGAGGCGCCGGCGGCGATCGACAAGGCCTTCCGGATCTACCAACTGCCGCAGGGGATCTTCTCGGTGGCGATCGCCACCGTGCTGTTCCCAACCTTGGCCCGTTTTGCCTCGCGGGGGGAGATGGAGAACCTGCGGGCGACGATGGCCAACGGCATGCGGCAGATCCTCTTCGTCCTGCTGCCGGCGACTGCCGCGATCCTCGTCCTCTCCGAGCCGATGATCCGCCTGATCTACCAGCGCGGCGAATTCACCCCGGAGCAGACGACCCTCGTTGCCACCGCGCTCTTCTGGTTCGCCTTCTCGCTGCCGACCAACGGCCTCTACCTGCTGCAGACCCGCACCTTCTTCAGCCTCCAGCGGCCCTGGATGGCAACCGGCCTGGCCGGACTCGATCTCGTCGTCTCTGCCCTTGCCGCCCTCGCTCTCTACAAGCCCTTCGGCACCGGCGGAATCGTCGCCGGGACGGGGATCGGCACGACGGCTGCGGTGGTTGCCCAGGCGGTGGTGCTGCGCCGTGAGTTCGATGGTCTCGAGTTGAGGCGACTGGCGATCACAGGCGCCAAGATCGCCGCCGCCGCCGCCGCGCTCGCCGCGGTCTCTTATGGCGTCTGGGATCTGCTCGATAACACGCTCGGTCGGGGTCTTGTTGGCCAGATCATCTCGCTGAGCGTGGCGCTCGGGCTTGGTGGGCTGGTTTATCTAGGCGTGGCGAAGCTGCTCAGGATCGCCGAGCTGGAGCAGATCACCAGGCTCGTGCGAAGGCGCTAGATGCTGGACGTCGGGCGATACCTGCTCGGGGTTGCCGAGATCTGTCTACTCGTCGGGTTCGCCTGGGTGGGGGCGACGGCGGTTCGGCGGAAGCTGGTGCCGAGCCTCAGCGGTCTCCCGGCCCAGCTGGCAACAGCGGTCCTGGCGATTGCCGGATTGCTCTGGGCGGCTGAGCTTCTTGGGACTTTCGGCTGGTTTCATGCTTGGGCATATCTCTTGTTCGTGGTCGTTGTTGGGGGAGGGCTCTGGGCGTGCTTGCAGGGACGGCGGGGGGGTCCCTCCGTCTTGCTGGGTTTTTCGCCTTTAAGTGAGCGGTCCTCGCCGAGCGGTCTGTGCGAAAAACAGGACGCCGCTGCGTCGGAGGGACCCCCCCGCCGTCCCTCGCTGGCGACGCTGGTTGCCCTGGGGATAGCCGCGGTCGCGGTGATCGGGTTCGGAATCGAGACGAAGTCGAAGCTCGCGACGGGGATGACCGGGTTCGATTCGACCTGGTACCACGGGCCGTTCGCTGCCGGGTTCTTTCAGAGTGGCGATACGTGGGGCTTGCGCTTCATCGCGCCGCAGTTTCTGGCTTGGTTTTACCCGGCGAACTCGGAGGTGCTCCATGCGGTGGGGATGGTCGCGTTCGGCCGCGACATTCTTTCTCCGCTGCTCAACCTCGGCTGGTTCGTTGGGTGCTTGGTGGCGGCCTGGTGCATTGGTCGTCCATATCGAGTTGCTCCCTGGTCACTGGCCCTCGGTGCAATTGCCTTGAGCTTGCCGGCGTTGAGCGATCAGGCGGGGGAGGCGCGCAATGACATCGTCGGGATCTTCTTCCTGCTGGTCGCTGTTGCGGTTGCTGTTAACGCCTGGGCTGCGAAGGGGGAGAAGCGGGGTCCGGGAGCAGGCGCGCTGCTGGTCGTCGGACTGGCGGCGGGTCTCGCCGCTGGGACGAAGCTGAACTTCCTCCTGCCGGCGCTGGTCCTGGTCGGGGGCCTGGTCGTGGTGGCGCCAAGAGGGGAGAGGTGGCGTGCGCTTGCGGTGTCCGCTCTCGCGGCCCTAGCGGGCGGCGGCTACTGGTACCTGCGCAACCTCGCCCACACCGGCAATCCCCTGCCCTGGATCAAGCACCTCGGCCCAGTTACCCTGCCGGCGCCGGAGCAGGCCCTGGGCGGTCGCGAAGGCCACAGCGTCCTGGGTTATTTGGGCGACAGTTCGGTCTGGTCCGACTGGTTTCTGCCCGGCTTTCACCATGGCCTGACGTTTTTCTGGCCCCTCATCGGCGCTCTGGCTCTAGGCGGCCTTCTCCTCGCCTTGGGTCGTCGCTCCGATCCGGTGCTGCGAGTGGCCGGCGCCGTCGGCTTGGCAGCCGCTCTCGCCTGGCTGATCGCCCCGACCTCCGCCTCTGGCCCAAGCGGCCTTCCCCACGGCTTCGAATCCGGCCTTCGCTATCTGGCCCCCGCACTAGTCCTAGGCCTATCTCTGCTCCCCACCGCCCCGGCACTGCGCAACCGCCTCGCCACCTTCGGGGTGACTTCGCCTTTCTTCGCCGATAGCGCGAGGAAAGGCGAAGTCACCCGTTGGTTTGGGGGGCGCTTCGTGATTTTCGCTGGGGTTGGGTTGGCGGGGCTCGTCGTTGTCGTCGGCTATCCCGTCCAGCGCCACTACCTGGAGGGTCGCTACGCCGATCCCAGCTTCACCACCCCGGGCCTCAACGCGGCCTTCAAATGGGCCCAGGGAATCACCGACGAGCGCATAGCCACCACCAGCACCCGCCAGTACCCCCTCTACGGCCGCGACCTCAGCAACCACGTCGACTACATCGGCATCGAGCGCCCCCACGGCGGCTTCACTGCCCCCACCACCTGCCGCCAGTGGCGCCACCTCCTCAACGCCGGCGACTACGACTATGTGATCGCCACCCGCGACCGCATCGAACCCCGCAAGCCCACCTACCCACCATCGGCAGCCTGGACCGCCGGCCCCGAAGCAACCGTCGTCCTCCGCAAGCCCCCCACAGTCGTCTACAAGCTAAGGAGCAAGCTGGATCCGTCGGCGTGCAGTCGTTGAGGTTTCTCCGGCGGGTGGCACGGTGGCGGGGGTCCCCCGCAGCAGAGGATGCCGCAGGCATCCGAGTATGTGGGGGAGGGCCACCGTGACAGGACCCGCCGGCCAGAAACCCCCGCCATACTCCACCTCCGCCCATGGACCACATCCGCAACTTTTCAATAATTGCTCACATCGACCACGGCAAGTCGACCCTGGCCGACCGCATTCTCGAGGTCACCGGCGCTGTCGACCCGAAGAAAATGCAGGCGCAGATGCTCGACTCGATGGACCTCGAGCGCGAGCGCGGGATCACGATCAAGGCGCAGGCCGTGCGGGTCGAGTACACCGCCTCCAACGGTGAGACCTACCACCTGCACCTGATCGACACGCCCGGCCACGTCGACTTCTCCTACGAGGTCTCGCGCAGCCTCGCCGCCTGCGAGGGGGCGCTGCTCGTCGTCGACGCCGCGCAGGGGGTGGAGGCGCAGACCGTCGCCAACACCTATCTGGCGATCGAGAGCGGGCTGGAGCTGATCCCGGTGATCAACAAGGTCGATCTGCCCGGCGCCGAGCCGGACCGGGTCGCGGCGGAAATCGCCGACCTGACCGGCGGCGATCCCGAGGAAGCGCTGTGGATCTCGGCCAAGACAGGGGAGGGGGTGGCCGAGGTGCTCGACGCGGTCGTCGAGCGGATTCCGGCGCCCAAGGGCAGGCCCGAGGCGCCGCCGCGAGCGCTGATCTTCGATTCCGAGTTCGACCAGTACCGCGGCGTGATCGCCTACGTGCGGGTCGTTGACGGCGCCTTCCGCAAGCACGAGCGGATCGTCGCGATGCAGAACGGCACCGAGGCCGACATCGACGACATCGGCTTCTTCCGGCCGGCGATGACCGCGGTGCAGGGGATGGACGCAGGCGACGTCGGCTACCTGATCACCGGCATCAAGGACGTCGCCAAGCTGCGGGTGGGCGACACGATGACGTCTTTGGAGCGGCCCGCGGGCGAGCCGCTGGAGGGCTACCGCGAGGTCCGGCCGATGGTCTTCTGTGGCCTCTTCCCGATCGACACCGATCGCTACGAAGACCTACGCGACGCGCTCGAGAAGCTGGCCCTCAACGACGCGGCGCTGTCCTGGGAGCCGGAGACCTCCGAGGCGCTCGGCTTCGGCTTCCGCAGCGGCTTCCTCGGCCTGCTCCACATGGAGATCGTGCGCGAGCGGCTCGAACGCGAGTACGGCCTCGACCTGCTCTCGACCACTCCCAACGTGCGCTACGAGGTGCATATGACCAATGGCGAGTCGAAAGAGGTCCGCAGCCCCACCGACCTGCCCGATCCGGCTTCGATCGAGACGATCGAAGAGCCCTACATACGCGCCACGATCATCGCCCCCTCCGAGCAGGTCGGGGCGGTGATGGAGCTCTGTCAGGGCCGCCGCGGCACCCATGTCGACATGCACTACCTGAGTCCAGTGCGGGTGCAGATCCGCTACGACATGCCCCTGGCCGAGATCGTCCTTGATTTCTTCGACCTGCTGAAGTCCTCGACTCGCGGCTACGCCTCGCTCGATTACGAGCCGATCGGCAACCGGGCCTCCGACCTGGTCAAAGTCGACATCCTGCTCGCCGGCGACAAGGTCGACGCGCTCTCGATCATCGTCCACCGCGACTTCGCCTATGAGCAGGGCAAGCGGCTGGTCGAGCGGCTGCGCAAGACGATCCCGCGGCAGCTCTTCGACGTGCCGGTGCAGGCCGCGATCGGCTCCAACATCCTCGCCCGCGAGACGGTCAAGGCGCTGCGCAAGGATGTCACCGCGAAGCTCTACGGCGGCGACGTCACCCGCAAGCAGAAGCTGCTGAAGAAGCAGAAGGCGGGCAAGAAGCGGATGAAGTCGGTGGGGCGGGTGGAAGTGCCTCAGGAGGCGTTCCTGGCTGTGCTTGAGATCGACGAGTAGGGGAGTCCGACGCCCTTCCCAAAACGCTCGGCAGGAGCCTCGCTTGAGTGTTTTGGGAAGGGCGTCGGACTCCCTTTGCTCGGCCCCCTCCACCCATGCCACTCGCGCGAGAGGTCGACTGGCCAGACGACCAGGACTCCGAAGCGTCTCTAGACTGCCGCGACCATGGCTATCAAGACAGAGGCAATAGGCAAGGAATGGCCCGCCACGACTTATGAGGTGGGCAAGGAGAAGATTGGCGAGTACGCGCGGGTGATTGGGCTCGATAGCCCGGTTTACTTTCAGCGGGAGGCGGCGAAGGGGGCCGGTTACCGCGACGTCGTCGCGCCGCCGATGTTCTGCGTCGTCTACAGCGCCCCGGCGCTTGGGCCGGCGATGTTCGATCCCGAGGTGGGAATGAACTTTGCCGCGATGGTGCACGGCGGTCAGAAGTTCGAGTGGGGCGAGCCGGCCTGCTCTGGCGACGAGATCACCACCACCGCCAGGTGCCTGGAGATCTTCGAGAAGGACGGCAAGGGCTTCTACGTTTTTGAGACCAACTCGGTCAACCAGAATGGCGACCAGGTGGTCAAGGGAACCTGGACCAACATCGTGAGGGGGGTCTGAGATGGCCGACTTGAACGTCGGGGACGCGATTGCTGGTCTGACCGTGACCCCCGACAAGTACCTGCCGCATCGCTACGCGGGCGCTTCCGGCGATTTCAATCCGATTCACATCGACCCCGAGTTCGCAAAAATGGTCGGGCTTCCAAACACGATCCTTCACGGCCTCTACATGATGGGCCTCGTGGCCCGGTCCGCCACCGACGTTGCCGGTGGCGACCCGAAGGCGTTGAAGCGCCTCTCGGTCCAGTTCCGCGGCATGGGCGCGCCGGAGACGGAGATTGTTGTCTCTGGCACGGTCAAGAGCGTTGATGGGGACACGGTGGTGGTCGACACGGTGGCGGCCCAGGGCGACAATCAGACGATTCGCAATGCCGAGGCGGAAATTCGGGTTTAGGCGTGGGGAGCGCCGGGTGGGCCTCCCAAAACGCTCGCCGGGAGGCTCGCTTGAGTGTTTTGGGAGGCCCACCCGGCGCTCCTCTTAGACTTCGAACGTGCTTTCCGCTCGGCAGGAGCTCATTCTCAAGCTTGTGGTTGACGCTTATCTTGCGTCGGGACGGCCGGTGCCGTCGAAGGAGATTGCGGATTGCGCCGAGGTCGAGTGGGGGGCATCTACGGTGCGGGCGGAGTTGGCGGCGCTGGAGGCTGCTGGCTACCTGACGCATCCGCATACCTCCGCCGGCAGGATGCCGACCGAGGCCGGCTATCGCCGCCATGTCGATTCGCTGCTGAAAATGGGCACGTTGCCCGCTGAGGCCGGTGTGGAGCTGGGGCTGCGGCGGGAGATAGACGCCGCGATGCGGGAGACGACGGCTGCGCTGGCGCAGGTCACCGACTTGATGGCGCTGGTCACTGCCCCGCCGGAGACGGTGGCAGCGACGATTCACCGAGTCGAGGTGCTGCGCCTGCAGCCGACCCGGGTGATGGTCGTGGCGATCGCCTCCAACGGGGCTGTGGCCAAGCGGGTCTTCGATTTCCCCGCTCCCGTCGATCCCGGTTTGGTCGAGTGGGCCTCTAGCTACCTGAACGAGTCCCTTGCCGGCATGGGGCTGGGGGCGCGGATGATCGCCGGACGCCTCGCCGACCCCGAGCTGGGTCCGGTCGAGGCCGAGTTCGTCGCCACCCTGGGTGCTGCTTTCACCGAGCTGGAGGAGGCCGAAAGCGCTGACACCCTCTATACGGATGGCGCTTCGCGGCTGCTCTCCGAAGCGCATTCGGCCGATCTGCCCCGCGCCGACCGGCTGATGACGGCACTGGAGGAGCGGGCGAGCCTGCTCGGCATGTTGCGCTCGGCCCTGGGCCAGCGCTCCGTCTTCCTCTGGATCGGTGAGGAGAATCCGCAGCCGGAGCTGCGCACGGTCAGCGTCGTCGGTGCCAACTACGGCCTTGCGCACCGCAACCTCGGCGCCGTCGGCGTGGTCGGCCCGCTGCGGATGGACTACGCGACCGCGATCGCTTCGGTCCGGGGCGCCGCTCGCGAGCTCTCGCGCTACTGCGAGATGGTCTACGACGGCTAAGACAAGATGCCGCGCGACTACTACGAGCTGCTCGGGATCGAGCGTGACGCCTCTGAGCCGGAGGTCAAGAGGGCCTTTCGCAAGCTCGCCCGCGAGCTGCATCCGGACGTCAACGCCCATGACCCGCAGGCAGAGGAGAAGTTCAAGGCGGCGGCCGAGGCCTACGAGGTGCTCTCCGACCCCGAGCAACGCCAGATCTACGACCGCTTCGGCCACGATGGGCTGCGTGGCGGCGGTTCTCCGCCTGGCGGCCCTGGCTTCAGCTCGGTCGAGGACATCTTCAGTGCGGTTTTCGGGGGTGCCTTTGGCTTCGAGGTCCGGCGCGGGCCGATGCGCGGCCAGGACCTCGTCCATGGGATCGAGCTCTCCGCCACCCAGGCGATGCTCGGGGCGTCGGCCAAGATCCCCAGCCACGAGGGCGAGCGGGAGATCGAGCTGCCGCCCGGTATCCAACATGGCACCCAGTTCGCCCTGCGCGGCCACGGCCTGCCGGGGGCCAACGGTGGCCCGCCCGGCGACCTGCGCATCGTCGTCCACATAGTCGTCCCCACCGATCTCTCCGAGGAGCAGCGCGAGCTGGCGATGAAGCTCGAGGAGACGCTGGAGGACCGCAACCTGCGCTCCCAGCAGGCCGACGACGGCTTCTTCTCCCGCGTGCGCCGGGCCTTCGGTTGATCCGGCTCGCCGTCCGTTGCTCTCCGGAGCAGGCCGAGATCGTGCTCGCCGAGCTGACGGTCCTGGCGCCCAACGGGGTCGAGGAGGAGCAAGGGCCTGGCTACGTCGAGTACGCGATCTACGGCGGCGAGGGCGAGCTGCCCGAGCTGGGCGAAATCGAGGTCGCGGCTGGTGACGGGTTGGTCGAGGTGGTGGCGACCGAGGTCCCCGACGACTGGGCCGACCGCTGGCAGGACTTCCACAAGCCGCTGCTGGTCGGCGACCGCCTCTGGCTGCGCCCGTCCTGGGAGGAGCCACGCGACGGCGCAATCGACGTCGTCGTCGACCCCGGCCGCGCCTTCGGCACGGGGGCCCATCCCACGACCAGGCTCTGCCTTGAGCTGCTGCTGGAGCTGGCAAAGGCGGGCGAGGCGCACGGACCCCTAACCGACCTTGGCACCGGTTCCGGCGTGCTGGCGATCGCGGCGGCGAAGCTCGGCTGGGTCCCGGTGTGTGGCTACGACCACGAGGAGCCAGCGATCGAGGCAGCTACTGGCAACGCTGCCGCCAACGGTGTCTCGATCGATTTCGAACACCGCAACCTCCGCGAGAGTCTCCCCGAGCTTGCCCCGACGGTTGTGGCAAATATGACGGCTCCGGTTCTCCGGGTGGTGGCCCAGCAGCTGCAGGGAGGGCGCCTGGAGGGGGTCCTCCGGAGCAACAGCGGGGAGGCTCCGGAGAACCCCCTCCAGGCGCCCTCGACGATGGTCTGCTCAGGGTTGCTTCCAGGCGAGTTGGACGATGTAGCGAGGGTCTTTGCTCCTGTCGGTCTTATCGAGACGGATCGGCGACTGGATGGCGACTGGGCCGCGCTCCTGCTCCGCCGTTGACTGTGGCGACTTATCCGTCATATAGGCGAGAAAGTCGCCACGCCTTCCGTCTGCGCCGATATGTTTCGGGCCGATGCTGGCCACGATCGTCGATCCCGGTTACAAGTTCGCGCTCTTCCTGCACATCCTCGCGGTGGTGCTGGCGTTCGGGCCGACCTTCGGTTATGCCTTCTTCTTCTCGGTGACGCCGCAGTTCCCGCGGGCGACGCCGGCGGTTCTGGCCGGGATCCAGAAGATCGATCGCTATCTCGTTCAGCCCGGGATGATCGTGCTGCTGCTGGCGGGCATCTACCTCCTGGCCGATGGGCCCTGGGAGGCGAGCGATGCGTTTGTCAGCGTCGGCTTCCTGGCGATCATCGCGCTCTTCGGCTTGCAGCACGGGTTCTTCCGGCCACAGACTAAGCGGGCGCGGGAGCTTGCCGAGCGTGATCTGAAGGCGGGAGATGAGTTCGGGCCGGAGTACACGGCGGTCGCCGAAAAGCTCAGCAAAGTCGGGAGCCTCGCCGGCCTTATCGTTGTCGTGACGATCTTCTTCATGACGTACAAACCTTTCCTCTAGCGGGCCGGCCCTGATGGCCAAACCCGCCGCCGCGGTGGATCTGGACTCGTCGCTGCCGATCGCGATGTTCGACTCTGGGGTGGGCGGGCTGACCGTGCTGCACGAGTGCCTGGTTTCGTTGCCCGAGGAGGACTACGTCTATCTCGGCGACACGGCTTGGTTCCCCTACGGGACAAAGGACCCCGATCAACTGAGAAAGAGGATCAGGTCGATTGCCGCGCTGCTGCTCGGGGGTGGGGCCAAGCTGCTGGTGATCGCCTGTAACACGGCGACTGCCATCGGCGAGGACGTTGCCCGCGAGGTGGGGGCTGAGTACGGAGTCGAGGTCGTGCCAGTGGTCGAGCCACAGGCTGAGATCGCCGCCGCAATCACCGATAACGCACGGGTCGGTGTTCTTGCGACCCCGAACACGGTGGCGAGCGGCTCCTACCGCCGTGCCCTCGAAGAACAGGGCCGCTCCCTCGAGGTGATCGAAGTGGAGGCGCCCGACCTGGCGCCCTTCATCCAAGACGGCTCCCCCTTTGACGAGAGCGTCCTGGAGATGGCTCGCGCCTACTGCGCACCGCTGAGGCGGGCCGAGGTTGACACCCTGATCCTCGGCTGCACTCACTACCCGCTGGTAGCTCCGATGCTGCAGCGCATCCTCGGTCGCGATATCCGCCTGGTCAGCGGCGGGCACGCGGTCGCCGCGGCCGTCCAGCGCACGCTCGAGCGCAGCGGCTTGGCCCGCGACCCCGATGGTGAGGGCGACTATCGCTTCCTCTGTACGGGCGACATCGACTCCTTCCGTGAGCTCGGCACCCGCTTCCTGCAGATGCCCCTGGGCGAGGTCGAGCACGTCGATCTCGAGTCTGCTAAGTCCAAATGATCGAGAATAATTGATTATTAACTTGGACTGTGGTACCCATGCGGCATGCGGAGATTTGCCTCGTTGGGCACCCTGGTGGCATCGATAGCTTGCGTTGTGGCCCTCGGGGCCTGGGCTGCGCCAGCCTCGGCGGCAACCGTGTTCTGCAAAGCGAATGTCGAAACGTGCTCGGCGGAAAACACTTACGCGGTGGGATCCGAATTCTCCTTCAGCACGAGCGGGACAACCGTCGTCTTCGAAACCATCGCCGCCAAACACAAATGCAAAAAAGCGACGATAGGGATGAAGACCGAAGGCTCCGAAGGCGGCATTCTGCTGGGCCAGGTGACGAGCATGACCTTCGGCGAATGCTCCGTGGAAGCCGGCTTCGGCGAATGCAAATCGCTGGAAGTGCGAAACCTTCCCTGGAGCGCCAAATGGATCGCGGGCACGGGAGGCGGGGAAGACCAGATGACGCTCGGCGACAGCGGCAAAGGACGGCCCGCGATCCGTCTGCTCTGCGCCGGGTTCTCCTGCACCTACGGATTGTTCAAAGTCGAAACCGGCATGCCCGTCGTCTCCGGCAAGACCCACGTTCGGCTCGAACAGCAACTTCCCTTATTCGAAGGCAGCCCCCTCTGCGCGACCGTCCTGAAATGGAGCGCCGACTACAACGCGCCCTCCCCGGAAGCGCTCTTCCTCACCAACTGACCCCCCGGCCGGGGGGTCCGAGCTCGCGGCGATTACCCTTAGGGCGATGAGCGTTCTCGAGCAGGTTCAGGCAGATGTGCGCACCGCGATGAAGGCGGGCGATCGCGAGCGGACGGGGGCGCTGCGGTTGATCGTCGATTCGCTGCAGAAGGACGCCAAGTCGGGCAACGACGACGAGGTCGCCGTGCTTCAACGCGAGCGCAAGAAGCGCCTGGAAGCGGTCGAGGCCTACGAGAAAGCGGGCCGCGCAGAGCAGGCCACGGGCGAGCAGTTTGAGGCGGAGCTGATCGAGGCCTACCTACCCAAGCAGCTCTCCGACGAGGAGCTGGCGGAGCTGGTCGACGCCGCGGTGACCGAGACCGGGGCCAGTGAGCAGAAGCAGATGGGCCAGGTGATGTCGGCGCTGATGCCGAAGCTCGGAGGGCGCGCCGATGGCAAGCGGGTAAGCGCAGCGGTGCGTGAGCGGCTTGGCGCGTAGGCAGCTGACCCTCGACAACAGCGTGGCCGCTGAGTTGGCCGGCTCCGAGGACGCTGTCCTGCGCGAGCTTCGCGGCCACCTCGATTGTGACTTTCACCTGCGTGGCAACGTGCTCACCCTCGACGGCGAGTCCGAGGACGTGCAGACCGCGGCAACCGTGGTCGATGAGCTGGTCGAACTGATCGAGCAGGGGCACGAGGTGGCTCCGGGGACGATCGAAGCGGTCACCGGCGCGCTCGACGCGCAGGAGAGCCCGGCGGAGATCCTCGACGATGTCGTCTGGCGCCATCGCAACACCAAGGTCTCGCCGAAGACGCTCAACCAGAAGCGCTACGTCGACTCGATCCGCAACCACACGATCACCTTCGGGATCGGCCCCGCCGGCACCGGCAAGACCTTCCTCGCCGTGGCCATGGCTGCGGCGGCCTTGGCCGAACGACAGGTACAGCGGATCATCCTCACCCGGCCCGCGGTCGAGGCCGGCGAGCGGCTCGGCTTCCTGCCCGGTGACATCCAGGCCAAGGTCGATCCTTACCTGCGGCCGCTTTTCGACGCACTCTTCGACATGCTCGATCCGGACCGGGTCAACGGCTACTTCGAGCGCGGTGTGATCGAGGTGGCGCCGCTGGCCTTCATGCGCGGCCGCACGCTCAACGACTCCTTTGTCATCCTCGACGAGGCCCAGAACACAAGCCCCGAGCAGATGAAGATGTTCCTCACCCGGCTCGGTTTCAACTCGCGCATGGTCGTTACCGGCGACGTCACCCAGATCGACCTGCCGAGCGACCAGCGCTCCGGCCTCGTCGTCGTCCGCGACATTCTCGAGTCGGTCCAGGACATCTCCTTCGTCCGCTTCGGCGGCGAGGACGTCGTCCGTCACAAGCTGGTCCAGCGCATCGTCGCTGCCTATGGCGAACACGCCGAGCGGCAATCGGTTCCTCCCAGTGGCGGCTGACTTGGCTGACGTACCGGCCGAGCTGCGCGATCCGGTGGCGGTGACGCTGGCGGCCGTCGGCGTTGGCGACGGCCATCTTGCCGTCGAGCTGGTTGATGCGGAGCGCATCCGTGAGCTGAACCGGGAGCACCGCGGCAAGGATGCGCCGACGGACGTGCTGGCCTTTCCCGTCGACGGCACCGGTCCGATTGCTGGCCCACGTGAGCTGGGCGATGTGGCGATCTGTGCCGAGCATTGCTCTGACGTCATCGAGGCCGCCGTCCACGGCGTGCTTCACCTCTGCGGCTACGACCACGAGACCGACGGGGGTCAGATGCTTGCCCTGCAGGCTCGGGTGATGGGGAGCCTGTGACCAGCGCCGGCTTCATCGGATTGGCGGGGCGTCCCAACGTCGGCAAGTCGACGCTGGTCAACCGGATCGTCGGCTCGCGGGTGGCGATCGTCTCGATGCGGCCGCAGACGACGCGGCGGGCGATCCGCGGAATCCACACCGACGTCGAGGCCGGCCGCCAGCTCGTGCTCGTCGACCTTCCCGGCGTACAGCGCCCGCGCGACATCCTCACGGAGCGGATGCAAAAGCGGGTCGAGCGTGAGCTTGCTGACTCCGACCTTGCTCTGGTCGTGATCAACGGCGAGGAGGGGGTCGGCCCCGGCGATCGCTTCATCGCCCGTGCCCTCGTTGCCGCCGGCTCCAAGCTGCCGACGATCTGCGCCGTTAACAAGGCCGATCTGCTGGGGCCGAACGAGCTGGTTCCGGTGCTGGCTGAGGCGGCTGAGCTGGACGGTGTCGACGAGGTCTTCCCGATCAGCGCCCGCAGCGGCGAGGGCGTGGACGTTCTGGTTGAGCGCCTGGCGGAGCTGGTTCCCGAGGGTCCCTACATGTATCCACCCGAGGACCACAGCGACCAGTCGAGTGAGCTGCTGCTGGCCGAGCTGATCCGCGAGCAGGTGCTCAACCGAACCCGCCAGGAGATCCCACACTCGGTCGAGGTCGCGGTGAAGGAGATCGTCGAGCGCGAGGACGGCCTGGTCACGGTCGCTGCCGAGGTCTGGGCCGAGACCGAGTCGCAGAAGGGCATCCTGATCGGCAAGGGTGGCGCCAAGGTCGGCGAGATCGGAACCGGCGCCCGTCAGTCGCTCGAAGCCGAGCTCGGCGCCAAGGTTCACCTGGACCTCAAGGTTCGTGTGCGCAGTCACTGGCGCCGGGATGAGGACCTGCTCGATCGGTTGGGGATCGAGTGAGTCGAGGGGGATGCTTTCGCCCAGACAAGTGTCGAGCTAATTAGCTCGACACTTTGAGTATCCGCCCGTTCGAGGGCATCCCCCTCGACTCGCTTACGATGAGGTCCGATGTTCAGCGAGCTTCAATTCGACGAGCGGGGGCTTATCCCCGTGGTGGCCCAGGATCACGCCTCCGGTGAGGTGCTGACGTTGGCTTATGCCAATGAGGAGTCGCTGCGGCTTACGGTCGAGACGGGGGAGCTGCACTTCTACAGCCGTTCGCGGGAGGAGATCTGGCGCAAGGGGGAAACCTCGGGCAACGTGTTGCGCCTGCGCCAGCTCCGCTACGACTGCGACGGCGACGCGATCGTCGCCTTGGTCGAGCCGACTGGGCCTGCCTGTCACACCGGGAATCGCAGCTGCTTCTACCGTGACCTCGATGGCGACGGTGAGCCGGCCCCGGCGATCCACGAGACGCTGGCGACGCTGGAGCGTACCCTGCGCAGTCGTGCCGCCGAGCGGCCCGAGGGGAGCTACACGGTGAAGCTTCTCGACGATCCGAAGCTGATCGGCGAGAAGGTCGAGGAGGAGGCCGAGGAGGTGGTCCGCGCCGCCCGTGAGGAGTCCGACGAGCGCGTCGCCGAAGAGGCGGCTGACCTGCTCTACCACTTGGCCGTTCTGCTCGCCTCGCGTGAGGTGCCGCAGTCGGCCGCGATGGAAGTGCTCGATGGCCGTCGTCGCTGAGTCGGAGCTGCGGCTCGAGCCGACCCTCGAGCAGGCGCGGACGCTGGCGGCCGAGGGCAACGTTGTGCCGGTCTGCGCCCGCCTGCTCGACGACTGCGAGACGCCGGTCTCCGCCTTCCTAAAGCTACGCGCCGGTGAGCCTGAGGGCGCGCCCTGCTTCCTGCTCGAGTCCGCCGAGCAGGGCCAGGTCGGTCGCTACTCGTTTGTCGGCTTCCGCCCCCGCTCGATGCTGCGCTGGAGCGATGGCGTGCTCAGCGAGGTGGGCGAGGAGGATCGCGAGGCGCCTGATCCCTACGCTGCCGTCGCCGAGCATCTGCAGCGGTTCAGGCTGGCGCCGGTGGAGGGGCTGCCGCCCTTCAGCGGTGGCGCCGTCGGCTTCTTCGGCTACGACTTGGTGCGGACGGTCGAGCCCCTGGGCGAGCCCAACCCGGATCCGCTCGGGTTGCCCGACATGGCGCTGATGGTCACCGACCTGCTGCTCGTCTTCGATCACTTGCGCCACGAGCTGACGATCATGGCCTGCGCTTTTTCCGATGACGAGGGCGGCATCGATGCGGCTTACGAGCGGGCCGCCGAGGCGATCGCCGACACGCGTCAGCGCTTGCGCGGCGCCGTTCCCGCGCCAGAGCACCCCGTGGTCACCGAGCCGCCGCGCTTCAGCTCCAACATGGAGCGCGAGGAGTTTGAAGCGGCGGTCGAGCGGATCGTCGAGTACGTGCACGCTGGTGACGCTTTCCAGGTGGTTCCCTCACAGCGCTTTTCGGCGCCGGCGCCGGTTGAGGCCTTCTCGATCTACCGCGGTCTGCGCGCCGTCAACCCGTCCCCTTACATGTACTTCCTCGAGTTCGGTGACTTTCAGATTGCCGGCGCCTCACCCGAGCCCTTGGTCAAAGTCACCGGCCGCACGGTCGAGACACGCCCGATCGCCGGTACCTACCCGCGCGGCGCCAACGAGGAGGAGGACCGTCGCCTGGCGGAGCGTCTGGTCAACGACGCCAAGGAGCGCGCCGAGCACGTGATGCTGGTCGACCTCGGCCGCAACGACCTGGGCCGGGTCTGCGAGTACGGCTCGGTCTCGGTCGACGAGCTGATGGTGGTCGAGACCTACTCCCACGTTCTGCACATCGTCAGCCAGGTCTCGGGCGAGCTTCGCGAGGGAGTGGGGGCGATGGACGTGCTGCGTTCGGCGCTGCCCGCTGGGACCCTTTCGGGCGCGCCCAAGGTGCGGGCGATGCAGATCATCGATGAGCTGGAGACCGTCAAGCGCTGCTCCTACGGTGGCGCGATCGGCTATCTCTCCTGGAACGGTGACCTCGATACGGCGATCCACATCCGTACCGTCGTGATCAAGGATGGTCAGGTCCACGTGCAGGCGGGCGGCGGCACGGTGGCAGATGCCAAGCCTGCGTACGAGTTCAACGAGTCCGTCAACAAGGCGAAAGCGGTTTTTCGTGCCGTTGAGCTCGCCTGTGAGCAACCCGATTGGCGATGAAGATCCTCATCATCGACAACTACGACTCCTTCACCTACAACCTGGTCCAGTACTTGGGCGAGCTAGGCGGGGAGATCGAGGTTGTGCGCAACGACAAAGCCAGCGTGGACGAGCTGCTCGAGCGTGGTGCCGACCGGTTGGTCGTCTCACCCGGGCCCTGCACACCGGCAGAGGCGGGGATCTCGGTCGAGGTTATCCGCCGCTTCGCCGAAGCCGGCACGCCGGTGCTCGGCGTCTGCCTCGGCCATCAGTCGCTGGTCGAGGCCTTCGGCGGCAAGACCATTCAGGGGGAGCCGATCCACGGCAAGGAGGCCGAGGTCGAGCACGACGGTCGCACCGTCTACGCGGGTCTCCCCAGCCCCCTGGTCGCTGGTCGCTACCACTCGTTGGTGGCAGATCCCGATCTTCCCGACGAGCTGGAGTTAAGCGCCAGCCTGGGCAGTGTGGTCATGGGTGTCCGCCACCGTGAGCTGCCCGCCGAGGGGGTCCAGTTCCACCCCGAGTCGGTGCTGACTCCGCAGGGAAAGCACTTGCTCGCCAATTTCCTCGCGGAAGACTGATGCCCAACGACATCCTCAGCCGAGCGATCGACGCCGTTTGCGCTGGCGATCACCTCACCGCGGACCATGCCGCCGCCGTCCTGGCCGAGATCATGGAGGGACGGTCGAGCGAGGTGCAAACGGCGGCTTTCCTGATTGCGCTGCGCGCCAAGGGGGAGACAGTGCCCGAGCTGGTCGGACTGGCTCGTACGATGCGCTCACTCGCCACGCCGGTGGCCACCACACGCACCGATCTGGTCGATACCGCGGGGACGGGGGGTGGTCCCTCTACCTTCAACGTCTCGACCACAGCAGCCCTGGTCGCGGCGGCGGCTGGTTGTGCCGTCGCCAAGCACGGCAACCGCTCCAGCACCAGCAAATGCGGCTCGGCGGACCTGCTGGAAGCTCTTGGAGTCAACATCGAACTCGAACCCGAGCAGGTTGGCCGCTGCATCGACGAGCTCGGCTTCGGCTTCATGTTTGCCCCTCGGCACCACAAGGCGATGGCGCACGTGGTCCCCGCTCGCAAGGAGTTGGGCGTGCGGACGATCTTCAACTTTCTCGGCCCACTGACCAATCCCGCCGGCGCGCAGCGCCAGCTACTCGGCGTCTCCGATCGTCACTACCAGGAGACAATCGCCGAGGCGCTTGTCGGCCTGGGTAGCGTTCGAGCAATGGTGGTCTCCGCCGAGGACGGTCTAGACGAGATCTCGATCTCCTCGCGCACTCGCGTAATCGAGGTAGTCGACGGACGCACTGAGGAGCATTACGTCGAGCCAGCTGACTTTGGTTTCGCCGAGGCAGAGCTCGAGGCTGTCGCGGGTGGTTCTCCGGAGGAGAACGCCGCCGCATCGCGGGCTGTGCTCGCGGGGAAGTCCGGTCCACGCCGGGACCTCGTCCTGCTCAACGCTGGCGCGGCCATCTGCGTCGGAGGAGCGTCGGTGAGTCTCTCCGACGGCATTGACAAGGCCGGGGAAGCCGTCGACTCAGGCGCGGCGCAGGGCTTGCTCGAGCGCCTGATCGCGACTGGCTAGGCTTAGGCTCTCACGTGGCAATGATCGAGCAGCTGATCGCGGGCGCGCGCGAAGGGGTGGAGGCGCGTCGGGGGGAGGTCCCGCAGGCGGACCTCGAGTCGCGGCTGTCCGCACGCGGTGAGGACCGGCCATTTCGTGAGGCTCTGGTGCGGCCCGGTCTCTCGGTGATCGCCGAGTTCAAGCGACGCTCGCCCAGTGCCGGGGATATCGCCGGCACTGGGCGAGCGTCGCTTGAACTCGGCG
>Ga0207641_10000818_pt1 | contig 33059 bp, 28 predicted proteins | sample KBSSwiS62_FD_184306 | JGI IMG/M metagenome (GOLD analysis project Ga0207641, IMG submission 184306) | Switchgrass rhizosphere microbial communities from Kellogg Biological Station, Michigan, USA - KBS Switchgrass S6-2 (SPAdes) (version 2) | ecosystem: Host-associated > Plants > Roots >... | reverse complement strand
CGCTATTGTCCTTGAGGCTGAGCAGCACCGTCGCGTCGCCCAGCCCCTTGGCCGCGGCGACGGTCAGCGAGACATTCTCCTCGGGCCGCGACTTGAGACGAACGCTCAGATCGCTGGCGGAACCCCGTCCGGCGGAAAAGCGCCTCACCGCATCCGACACTGCTGCCTTGTCGTCCTCGACGACAAGATCGCCCGGATAGACGATCATGTCGTCCGGCCCCAGCCCGGCGGCTTTTCGGAAGGACGAATTCATGAACTGGACGCGCCCGTCGCGCTGGGCGATTGCCAGACCGAGCGGCAGCATCCCGAGCAGGGCATGAACATCGCCGGCCGCGGCGCGGCTCAATCCGTCTTCGACCGGTTCGTCGACGAGGAGGAACAGCGTGGCGGTGCCATTCTCCTGACTGTCGAGCGCGATCTGGATCAGGCGGAGCGCTTCCGCGGCTGGCGGATCGGCTGCCAACCGCAGCGTATCGCCGTCGGTTCGCAACAGTTCGGCGAAGGCCCAGCCCGATGGCCGCGCATCCTGCGAGCCGAGCGCGCGCTGGAGGAAAATGCGGTTGGCCTGGATCCCCCGCCCATTGCCGTCCACCAGCGCAGCCATCACGCCGGCGGCGCCGAGCCGACGGCCGACTTCACCGCCGATCATCCGCGCGAAATCGGCGACGTTATCGAGCTCCGCCGATCGCTTGAAGCGCCAGACGAGATGGCTGTTCTGGTCACCTGCCCTGCGGACGATCACATCGACCTGCCCACGATCGGTCTGTAGACGGGCGATCGTTGCGCGCCCGTCGCGCCGCGCCGCGACCGCCGCAGCCGCGAGCCGGTCGCGCATTACCGTGGTCAACGGCAGCGCCGGCGGGGTCGGCAGCCCACCGAACCATGCCTCATACTGGCGGTTGGCACAGATCAGTTCGCCGCGCGGGCCGGTGATCGCGACGCACGCGTCGGCATCCTCTATCCCCCCGACTACCAGGCCGATGTCGATCTGCCGCACCTGACGGACATGGATGCTCGAGCGGATCGCAGCGACGAGGACAATCATGCCGATGCCGCTGGCGAAGGCGAGCATGAACAGGCCGGCAAGGATCAGATTTCCGGTTGCGCCCCAGATTAGCCCGGCCATGCCGACCGAGGACAGCAATGTGAGCGCGCCGAGCAGCGCGTTGAGCGCGAGCCGGCCCGTGCCGGGGGACAGATTGAGGGCGGATGACGAAGCCGACATCGCTTCGAGTGATGGCAGACGACGCCGGTTCGTCAAGGGTGGTGTGTTCGGGCCCATCCCGCGGTCCGACGGGACGGCTCACCAGATCCTGACGCGCTCGGCAGGCTCCAGATACATCCGGTCGCCGCGTCCGACGTCATAGGCGCGGTAGAAGGAATCGAGATTCCGCACGACCCAAGCGCGTTGGATGGAGGGAGAATGCGGATCGGTCAGCAGTCGCTGACGCAGATTCGGCTCGCGATAATTGCGCCGCCAGACCTGCGCCCACCCCAGGTAGAAACGCTGATCTCCGTCATAGCCGTCGATCACCGGGGCTATCCCGCCTCTGAGCGAGATCATATAGGCCTCATGCGCGACGGTGATGCCGGCTAGGTCCGCAATATTCTCACCCTGCGTCAGCGCACCTTGGATATGAAGCCCCGGCAGCGGCTCATAGGCATCATATTGCTTCACGATCTTGTCGGTCAGCAGCTTGAACCGGGCGACGTCCTCGGCTGTCCACCAGTCGGCGAGCGCGCCATGCATGTCATACTTCGCGCCCTGATCGTCGAAATGATGGCTTATTTCATGGCCGATCACCGCACCGATGCCGCCATAGTTGACGGCCGGGTCGGCATGCGGATCGAAGAAGGGCGGCTGGAGGATGGCAGCCGGGAACACGATCTCGTTCATGTTGAAATTGGCGTAGGCGTTGACCTCCATCGAAGTCATTTCCCATTCGGTACGATCGATCGGCTTGCCCAGCTTGGCGAGGTTGCGCTCCCATTCGAAGATATTCCCGCGGCGGACATTGCCCAGCAAATCGCTGCGCACCACCCGAAGCGAGGAGTAGTCCCGCCACTTGGCTGGATAACCGATTTTCGGCGTGAAACCGGCCAGCTTTGCGTGGGCCTTGACCTTGGTTTCGGGTGCCATCCACGAGAGGCCGTCGATGCGCTTGCCCATCGCTGCGATGATGTTGCGCACCAGCTCATCGGCCGCTGCCTTGGTCTCCGGCGTGAAGTAGAGCCTGACATATTCGCGGCCGAGATCCTCGCCGATCAGGGTCTTGACGAGGGCCACGCCGCGCTTCCAACGCGGCTGGTTCTCGGGCGTGCCGGACAGGACCGTGCTGTTGAAGGCGAACTCGGTGTCCACAAAAGGCTTCGACAGGTACGGCGCCTCCGCGTTGACCGTCGCGGCGAGCAAATAATCCTTGAGGACGTCGAGCTGGGTCGCCTCGATCACCTTGGCCATGCCCGCGAAGGCGCTGGGCTGGGCGACTAGGAAGGCCGGTTGCTTGTTGAGGCCGGCGGCGCTCAGAAAGGCGTTCCAGTCGAAGCCGGGCGCGTTTCTCGCAAAGTCCGCGCGCTGCCATTTGTTGTAGGTCTTGGTGCTGTCGCGGCTGTCGGTCCTGGTCCATTGCACCTGGGCGAGCCTCGTCTCGAAAGCGACGATGGCGGCGGCGCGCTCGTCGGCGCGCGCCTCGCCGGCGAGGGTCAATAATTGGGCGACATAGGCCTGATAGGCGGCGCGCGCCTTTGCCAGCGCTGGCTCGTCCTTCAGATAATAATCGCGATCGGGCATGCCGAGGCCGCCCTGGACGGAGGCCGCGATATAGTGTTCGGGCTCCCTGTCGTCCTGGGCGACATAGAGGATGAAGGGAGCGGTGACGCCTGTCTTGTGGAGCTCGGCGAACTTGGCGGCGAGTGCCGATTTGTCGCCGATCGCCCTGATCGAATCGATCGTCGCTTTCAGCGGGGTGTATCCGGCCGAGTCCACCGCCGATTCATCCATGAAGCTCGCATAAAGATCGCCGATGCGACTTCCCGGCGTTCGCGCGAAACGTTCGACGATCTCGCGGCTCCGCTCGATCGAGAGCTCGTCGAGCACCGTGAACATGCCGAAGCTGGATCGGTCGACGGGTATCGGCGTCGCCTTCGCCCAGCCGCCATTGGCGAAGGCGTAAAAGTCGTCACCCGGCTTCACGCTCTTGTCCATGCCGGAAAAATCGAAACCGAAGCTGCCATAGCGGGGCTTGGCGGCCGATGGGGACGCATCAACTTCCGCGGACGCGGTTGCTGCCAGGACGAGTAGGCCGCTCCCGGCAAGCGCGATGAGGAGTGCCTTCATTTCCGCCTCGGCTGATGGTTCCGGTATGACCGCTGACTAACCATCGGGTCGGTGGGGATCAATCCCCCGGGCCTTCGATGACCGCCGTACGATGGCGCTCGCGGGCGTTCCATTTGTGCGACGTCCAGGCGCGCCAGCTGCAACTCGACAGCAGGTAACCGACCGCTGCACAGACTACCGAAATCACGAACAGCCCGACGATCAGGGCCGGCGCGGCGGAGGATGCGAGCCAGGCGGCCCACTCGCCCAGGCTCGCGCCATGTTCGATCATCACGGCGACGGTACCGATGTCCGCGGTCGAGCCGACGAAGCGATTGCCGACGACGATCGACAGGTAGAGGATGAACGGGGTTGTGGCGGGGTTGCTCAGGAAGGTCATCACCACCGCGATCGGTACGTTCGCACGGCATGGCAGGGCGAGTAGCGCGGCGCCGATGATCTGCAATCCGGGGATCATCAGGAAGATGCCGACGATGAGGCCGAGCGCCACACCCCGCGGGACCGAGCGCCTCGTGAAGCGCCACAATTCGGGGGCCAATATGCGGTGCGCGAACGGCCGCAGCCAACGCACTTCCTCCAGCGACTCGCGGGTCGGAGCGTTTTTGCGCCACCAGTTGCCGATCCGCTCGAACATCAGCCCCGCTCGCGCAGCAATCGCTGCTGCTCACGTTTCCAGTCTCGCGCCTTTTCGGTGTCGCGCTTGTCATGAAGCTTCTTGCCCTTGGCAAGCGCGAGCTCGACCTTGGCGCGACCGCGACCGTTGAAATAGATCGACAGCGGAATCAGCGTCATGCCCTCCCGAGACACGGCGTTGCGCATCTTATCGATCTGGCGCGCATGAAGGAGCAGCTTCCGCGAGCGTTTCGGCTCATGGTTGAAGCGGTTGCCATGGCTGAATTCGGGCACGTTCGAATTGACGAGCCAGACCTGATCGTCCTTGACCTCGGCGTAGCTCTCCGCGATCGACCCCTCTCCGAACCTGAGAGACTTGACCTCGGTGCCGGTAAGCGCAATTCCAGCCTCGAAAAATTCTTCGAGAAAATAATCGTATCGCGCGCGCCGGTTCTCGGCGACGATCTTCTTCTTCTCGAATTCGGCGGGGCGCGGTCGGACCATGATTCTCTATTCCCCTACCGGGCGGGAAAGGGGCCAAGGGTGGATGTAACAACGAGAACGGTTTGCGGCCGTGATCGGTGCAGAAGCGTCGAAGTAGTTGTGCCCGGCCCCGCTAGCAACCCACCCGCTTCCGGTTTCCACGGTCGATACCGCCCCCGGCGCTTTCTCATCCGGCGTTGGGGGCGGGATTATTCCGAAGGTCCTTTGAGCGGGCTGGCGCGTGATCGTGCCCCACGATCCCCGCATGCGTCAGCGCCGCGTCGACCGCCTTGCGGCTCGCCTCGGACGGCCAGGTCATCGGCATGCGCAGCTCGGCGGGGAAATTCGGATAGACTCGAGAAAGCGCGTATTTGATCGGCCCCGGAGAGGCGTCGGTGAACAGGGCGCTGTGCAGCGGGAACAGCCGATCCTGATAGGCAAGCGCCTCGTCCCAGCGGCCTTCCCGACAAGCACTCTGGAACTCGGCGCAAAGCCGGGGGGCGACATTCGCCGTCACCGATATGCATCCCCTGCCCCCGCTCGCCATGAAGCCGAGCGCCATGTCGTCATTGCCCGCGAGCTGGCAGAAATCGGGGCCGCAGCTCAACCGCTGCGCCGATACCCGCTCGACCTTTCCGCTTGCGTCCTTGATGCCGATCACCGTCGCCAGCTTCGAAAGTTCGCCCAATGTGTCGGGCAGGATGTCGGTCACGGTCCGCGCCGGAACATTATAGACGATGATCGGCAGGCTGCTATTCTCGGCCAGATAGCGATAGTGCTGGAGCAGCCCTTCCTGGTTCGGCCTGTTGTAATAGGGCAGCACGACCAGAGCCGCGTCGGCGCCGGCTGCCTCCGCGGCGTGCATATGCGCCAGGGCGACCCTGGTGTCGTTCGACCCGCAACCGGCGATCACCGGCACGCGGCCCCCGGCTTGCTCGACGCACACCTTGACCACGTGATTATGCTCGTCGATCGACATCGTCGCGCTCTCGCCGGTCGTCCCGCAGGGAACCAGCGCGCTCGACCCTTCTTCGATCTGCCAATCCACGAGTTTGCGGAACAGCGGCTCGTCGAACGCCCCGCCGCGAAACGGCGTCACCAAGGCTGGAATCGACCCACTGAACATCTGCTCTCCCTTCACCTCGAAGGGCTTACCGGTCATAATGGCCGGATGAACCCCGAACGAGAAACGCAAGGGCCCAATAGGTTCGCATCCCCTGCCCTGTCCAGTCGCGCGCGTCGCCTTTTTACGGCCGCGGCCGTGCTCGTCTCCACGGCGGCGATAGCTGCCACGGTGACGCCCGAGCTGCAGCCCGACCGTACCGACGCGGCCGCTTCTTTCGCTCCCGCCTCGCCGGCGCCGGCCTGGCGCGATGATCTGCTGCAGCAGGCGGTCGCCGAATGGCGCCGCTTGCGGCAGAGCGACAGCCTTGCTTTCGTAGACTATGCGAACTTCCTCCTCGCGCATCCCGGCTGGCCCGGCGAGGCGGGGATGCGGCGGGCCGCCGAGCGGCGGATCGATCCCAACGGCTTCGATCCAGTGCTGATCGTCCGCTTCTTCACCCGCTTCGCTCCGCTTACCGCGGCGGGGCAGGCACGCTATGCCGAAGCGCTGGCGCGGACAGGACGGACCACCGACGCGCGAGCGAACGCCGCGGCTGCATGGGCAACCAAGGGGCTGACGGCCGAAGATGAGGCCGGGCTGATGGCGCGATTCGGCGGCAGCATGACGCAGGCCGATCATGATCGGCGGATGGAGCGGCTGCTGCTCGACCGTGCCACGACGGCTGCGGCGCGACAGATCGCGAATGTCTCTCCCGGCAAGCGCGCCCTTTTCGCGGCACGCCTCGCGCTCCTGCGCAACGATCCCGATGTCGACGTACGGATCGCCGCGGCGGGCGACGCGGTCAATCATGATCCCGGCTATATGATCGAGCGCGCACGATATCTGCGCGACCGGAGCCAGAGCTTTGCTGCCCGAATCTGGTTGGGCCAGTCGCGCGACCTTGCGAGCGCTCCTTTCGACACGGCCTATTTCCTGGACAATCTGCTCGACTTTGCGACCGCGGCCAACGCAGACGGACAATATGACGTTGCCCTGGCGATCGCCAAGCACGCCGAACAGGCTTTCCCGCCCGGCACCCGCATTCGCGATCGTCCCTTTGCCGAGCGGGACGACTATACGAGCCTGATGTGGCTGGCCGGCACCGCCGCGCTGGACAAGCTCGGCCGCTATGACGACGCGACGACGATGTTCGATCGCTACGCCCGCGCGGCGCAGTCGCCGGGCACGCAGACCAAGGGATGGTATTGGGCCGGCCGCGCCGCCGAACGTGGCGCCAAGCCTGACTGGGCGGCGAGCTATTACAACCAGGCCGCTCGGCACATCGATCAATTTTACGGCCAGCTCGCGGCGGAGCGGCTCGATCGCACGCTCGCCATCCCGCCCGAGCCGTCCCGCCCCGAGATTGCGCCGACCGAAAGCGCCGCTTTCAGCGCCAGGGAGATCGTTCGGGCGGCTCGGCTGCTCGGTCGCCTGGGCGCCTGGCAGGATCAGACCGCCTTCATCCGGCTGATCGCGGAAAACGCCAGGACCGACTCCGAACATGCTCTGGCGGGCGATCTCGCCCGGTCGATCAACCGGCCCGACCTGGGCGTCATGGTCTCCAGAGTTGCTCGGACCAGCGGCAGGCTGGATCCGCTGCGGGTGGGTTTTCCGGAGGTCTCCGTGCCGTCGAACATGAGCCGGCATTGGACGATCATCCACGCGATCAGCCGGCAGGAAAGCCAGTTCGACCGCCAAGCGACGAGCCGCACGGGTGCGCGGGGCCTCATGCAGCTGATGCCGGCGACGGCCCGCGAGCAGGCTGGCCGGATGAATCTGGAATATGATCCCTCCCAACTCGGCGAACCGGCCTATAACGTCACGCTCGGATCGGCCTTTTTCGATCGGATGCTCAACTATTACAGCGGAAGCTATGTCCTCGCGGTCGCCAGCTACAACGCTGGCCCCGGCAATGTGAACAAGTTCATCCGCGCGAATGGCGATCCGCGCCTGCCTGGCGTCGATGTCGTAAGGTGGATCGAGGCAATACCATTCGCCGAGACGCGCGCATATGTGCAGAAGGTGCTCGAGAACGCCGTCGTATATGATCTGCTCAACCCATCGCGAGCGCGATCGCCGGAGCGCCATCGCCTGTCCAGCTATCTCGGCAAGACGATCCCCGGCTGACCGGAACGGATCACCATTGCAGAGCGTATTTGCGGATGATGTGGTAATCTTCCATAACAATTATCTCGGTTCGCAAAGCCTCTTGTGCGGCGCAGCAAAGCGTTGCACGATCCGCACTGCGAGCAGGCCATCGACGGAGCTTTATGGCAGGGGCAGGCTATTTTGACGAGATCCGCGGCAACCCGGGCGATCCGGCTGCGCGACCCGAGTTTTTGCAGCTTTCCGAATGGATTGACCATACACCACCGGCGGAATTCGACCGCCGGCAAAAGGCTGCCGAGGCCGCTTTCCGCCAGCTGGGCATAACCTTCGCGGTCTATGGCGAGGAGGAGTCGGCCGAGAGAATCATTCCGTTCGACATCATTCCCCGTATCTTCACGGCACGCGAATGGAGCAACCTCTCCGAAGGGCTGGTGCAGCGCGTCGAGGCGATCAATGCCTTCCTCGCCGATATCTACGGCAAGCGCCAGATCCTGAAGGACAAGGTCCTCCCCGAGGAATTGATCCTCGCCAATCCACAGTTCCGGCCGATGCTGGCCGGTGCCCGGCCGCCGCACGGGGTGTACGCGCATATTTGCGGCATCGATCTGGTCCGTACCGGCCCCGACGAGTTCTGGGTGCTGGAAGATAATGCGCGAACGCCCTCGGGCGTATCGTACATGCTCGAAAATCGGGAGGCGATGCTTCGCCTGTGCCCGGAGCTTTTCGAACGATTTGCGGTGCGGCCGATCGACAGCTATCCCGACGCGCTGCTGGAAACGCTGCAATCGGTCTCGCCCCGCTCACAGGGTGCGGGCGCCACCTGCGTTCTCCTGACCCCTGGCCATTTCAACTCGGCTTTTTACGAGCACAGCTTTCTGGCAGATTCGATGGGCATCGAACTGGTCGAGGCTGCCGACCTCGAGGTGGACGACGACAAGGTATGGATGCGCACCATCGAAGGCCGCTTTCAGGTGGACGTCATCTACCGCCGCATCGACGATGATTACCTGGATCCGTTGGTTTTCCGCCCTGATTCGCTGCTCGGCGTGCCGGGGATCGTCGCCGCCTATATGGCGGGCAACGTCGCTCTGGTGAACGCGCCGGGCACCGGGATCGCAGACGACAAGGCAATCTACAGCTATATGCCGGAAATCGTGCGCTATTATTCGGGCGGCGACGCCAAGCTGCCCAATGTCGAGACCTATCGCTGCCGGGAGCCCGGAGCCCTGCGCTACACCCTCGACAATCTCGATAAGCTGGTCGTCAAGCTGGTGGACGGGTCGGGCGGGTATGGGATGCTGGTCGGGCCGACAGCGAGCAAGGAACAGATCGAAACTTTTCGGGCCGCCCTGCTGGCGGAGCCGCAGCGCTATATCGCTCAGCCGACATTGGCGCTTTCGACGGTTCCGACGCTGAGCGACGGTGGCGTGGCGCCGCGCCATGTCGACTTCCGCCCCTTCGTCCTTTCCGGCGCCAAGGGGGTAACCGTCACGCCGGGCGGTCTGACACGGGTCGCGCTCCGCGAGGGATCGCTGGTCGTCAACTCGAGCCAGGGCGGCGGCACCAAGGACAGTCTGATCCTGTTCGGTGACGCCGGAGCGGCGGCGTGATGCTTTCGCGCACCGCCAGTTCGCTCTATTGGATCGGCCGTTATGTCGAACGTGCCGAGTTCACGGCGCGGCTGATCGAGGCGACGATCCGGCTCGACGTGCTCTCACCCCGTCCGGCAGGACAGGCGGCCTGGGACAGCGCTCTGCTTGTGGCAGCGGCGGATCATGATTTCCACTTGACCGGCGAAAGCCGTTCGCCGCTCGCAATCAGCCGATATCTGACTCTGAGCGCTGGCAATCCCAATTCGATCCGTTCGTGTCTCGATGCCGCCCGCAGCAACGCAAAGTCGGTGCGCGCCGCGCTGAGCCGCGATGCCTGGGAGGCGATCAACCGTGCCTGGCTCGGCTTGCGCGGCCGCGCTTCGACCGGAGGCAGCCAGACGACGTTGAGCCTCGTCGAGCAGATCCGCGCCGAGACGCGCGGCTTCGAAGGCGCGCTCCACCGCATGCTCCGCAACGAGGCCTATAGTTTCATCGGGCTCGGCGCCGCCATGGAGCGGACCGACAACACGGCGCGGCTGATCGACGTCAAATATCATCTGCTGCTGCCCGAGGGCGAAAAGGTCGGCGGCCCGATCGACCGCGATCAATGGACGACGATCCTGCACACGGTATCGGCCGTCACCGCCTATCGCTGGCTTTACAGCGAGGGGCTGAAGCCGTGGCTGGTTGCGGAACTTCTGTGCATCAAACCCGAACTGCCGCGCTCGTTGATCGCCTCGTCGGAGGAGGTGGTCGCGCATCTCAACGCGATCGGCAAACGCACCGGCCTTCAGGGCGAGGCTGACCGCCTCGCCCGGCTGCGCCACAATGGCCTGGAAAGAACGACCATCGACGCGATCTTCGCCCAGGGCCTTCACGAGTGGCTGACCGCTTTCATTCGTGAGAATACCCGGCTTAATCAGGCCATTGGTCAGCAATTCAGGTTCGGTTGAACAGATAGCGATCCCGCCCATGCGTCTCCTGATCCAACATCAGACCGAATATCGCTTCACCGAACCGCAGAACCGCGTCGTCCAGCTGCTGCGGATGACACCCTCGAGCCATATCGGCCAAAACATCGTGAGCTGGCAAATCGCTGTCGACTGCGACGCAAGGCTCAAGCAGTCTCGGGACGGCTTCGGCAACGTCATCTCGATGCTCTATCTGGCGGGCCCCGTCGAGCGGATCGGGCTGCGGGTGGTGGGCGAGGTGCTGACCGAGGATCGGGCGGGAACGGTGGACGGCGCGATCGAGCCGCTGCCACCCGCCGTCTATACGCGCGATACGACGCTGACCGCGGCCGATGCCGCTATCAAGGAGCTCGCAGCCGCCTGTCTTGCGTCGAAGGGCGATCGGCTGAACATCGCCCACCTGCTCAACGAAGCGGTCCACAAGGCGATCGACTGCACCAGCGGCCGCAGCCGGGACGTGCGTCCCGCCACTGAGATTTTGGCTGCCGGATCAGGCTGCAGCATGGATCTGGCCCATGTCCTCGTCGCCGCCGCGCGCGTTGCCGGTTTTGCCGCCCGCTTCGTCACCGGCTATATCTACCGCGAGGAAAGCGACGGCGGGCATCGCGAGGCGCCGCATTTCTGGGCGGAGCTCGACGTTCCGGGGTTCAGCTGGATCGGCTTCGATCCCGCCAACGACATGTGTCCCAACGACCAGTATGTTCGCGTCGCCAGAGGCCTCGACTTTCGCGATGCCGCACCTATCTCGGGCGCCCGGATAGGCGGCGGGCATGAGGTGCTCAACATCGGCGTCGATGTCAGCATGTCCCAGGCTCAATTCCAGTCCTGATCGCTGGACGCCGCCTCGCCGACCTCCTATCTGCGCGGCTCGGATCCTCTTCTAGATGGCGACCGTCATGAAACTCGTCCGCGGCCTTTGGAAACTGCTCGTCGCGATCAAGGACGGGCTCGTTCTCGTCGCCATGCTGCTCTTCTTCGGCGCCCTATTCTTCGCGCTCTCGATCAAGCCGAACAGCGTCGTTCCGCAATCGGGCGCCTTGCTGCTGGATCTCGACGGAACGCTGGTCGAGCAGCCGGCGGACGCCGATCCCATAAGCCTTCTCACAGGCAACCCCGGCATCGTGCGCGAAACCCGCTTGCGGGATGTCGAACGGGCCTTGAACGCGGCCGCCCGATCGGGCGGAATCAAAGCCATCGTCCTCGACCTTGACGGCTTTCGCGGTGGCGAGCAGGCCACGCTCGCGGCCGTGGGTCGGGCGATCGATACCGCGCGCACTGCCGGCAAACCGGTATTCGCCTATGCGACGGCCTATACCGACGATAGTTATCAGCTCGCCGCACATGCGAACGAGATCTGGCTCAATCCGCTAGGCGGCGTGATACTGACCGGCCCCGGCGGCGCCCGCCTCTACTATAAAGGTCTGATGGACAAGCTGGGCATTACCGCCAAGGTCTACCGCGTCGGGTCGTTCAAATCGGCGGTCGAGCCTTTTACGCGGACCGACCAGTCCCCTGAAGCGCGCGAAGCCTCGCAGGTGCTGGCGAACAGTCTGTGGACCACCTGGCGAGCCGAAGTCGCCAGCGCGCGTCCGAAGGCGCGTCTGGCGCCCTACGTCGATCGGCCGGAAGCGGCGATCGCCGCGAGCGGTGGCGAAATGTCGCGAGCCGCAATGCGGCTCGGGCTTGTCGATCGGCTGGGCGACCGCAATGCCTTCAATTCCAGGATCGCTGCGATCGCGGGCGAGGCGCCCGGTGGCGCGATCAATGATTACAAGAGCATCCCGCTCGACAATATGGCCGCCGCCAATCCGGAAAGGAGCAGCGGCAGCCCAATCGGCGTGCTTACCGTGGCCGGCGATATCGTGGACGGCGAAGCACCGCCTGGCACGGCGGGCGGATCGACGATAGCGGACCTGCTGCTCGACGAACTGTCCCGCAAGCGTATCAAGGCGCTCGTTGTCCGCGTGGACAGTCCCGGCGGCTCGGTGACCGCCGGTGAGCAGATCCGCTCCGCCATTCTGGAGGCCAAGGGCCTGGGTTTGCCTGTCGTTGTGTCGATGGGCGGGGTGGCAGCGAGCGGCGGTTACTGGATATCGACTCCGGCGGACCGGATCATCGCGGATCCGGCGACGATCACGGGCTCGATCGGCGTGTTCGGCATATTGCCGACCTTCGAGGGAGCGCTGGCCAAGCTCGGGCTGTCTGCCGACGGCGTGAAGACGACGCCGCTTTCCGGCGAGCCCGACGTCCTCAGGGGCACCTCGCCGCAATTCGACGCGCTGATGCAGAGCTCGGTCGAGGACATTTATCGTCGATTCACCGGACTCGTCGCCCAATCGCGCAAACTTCCGATCGAGCGGGTTCGGGAAATTGCCGAAGGCAGGGTCTGGGCGGGCAGCACCGCACGCCAGATCGGCCTCGTGGACAGCTACGGCAATCTCGACGATGCCATTGCCGAGGCCGCACGCCTCGCCAGGCTCGACGCGAAAAATGTGCGCCCGCTCTTCATCGAAAAGCCGCTCTCCCCCTGGAAACAGATGCTCAAGTCCTGGGCGGAGCCGAAGCGGGAAGGGAGCGGAAGTCCGAACGCGCGCGATCCGTGGATCGCCGCGGCGGGGAGTCCGGACAGCATCGTGCTGACTGCACTTGCCACCTTGCAGCACATCCTCGACGGTCCAGCGCTCCAGATGCGCTGTCTGGAATGCCCGGCGTCACGCACGACAGCGTCGTCCCCGCGCGACCTCGCGGCGGCGCGAAGCCTGCTCGCATCGGCAATGCGCCGACCATAAGCGGCCCCCTCTTCCCGATTAGGTGAAGCGCGCCTTGCATTGACGGGCGATCTCGGCGGGTGCGCCGAGATTCGTCATTTCGACGAGCGCGGCCTGTTTCATCGCCTTTCCCTCCTCGAAGCTCGCGGCGCCGCGAGCTCTCAGCCCCACGGCGATCGGGCCGTCGAGGTCGCGACGGATCTTGCTGATGTCGAGCATCTCCTTCTCCACAACGGGGTCGCGCGAGCTTACCGAGCGGACGAGGAACTCGCTCAACGCATAACAGCCCAGCTCAGCGTCGAACTTGCTTTTGGGCAGCTGAACCCCGCTCGTTCGAGCGACGGCGGGATAAACCTCGTTGCACGGCGCCTTTAGGTCCTGCCACTTGCCATCGGTCACGCGAGGTTCGATTTCGTTCATCCGCTGGACGACCGCCGCAGCCCGGCTGGCCGAAAACCGGTTGCCCTCCGCTGCTGCCAGCATCGCATGATGGAGAATACGGGTCTGCGCATCAAAGCCCAGATCACCCTTGTGATTGGGCGCAGAGGCCCGTGCATCAGCCGCGGCGACGACGGCGCAGGTCGCGGCGCGCTCGACCGGATCCGCCGCCAGCGCCAGCGGCTTGGGCCCGCACGAGGCCAGGGCCATCGACGTCACACCTAGAAGCAACAACCGGTTACGCATAGAGTTTCCCTAAGATCAGTCGAATCGCCGACACTCGATTGGAGAAGCTGTCGGCACGGTGAATGGCTCCGGCCGCTGCGGTGAATTGGCCTATAACTCCTGTGGCCCGATAAGTTCGCGCTAGCGCCGCACGAGGTCCATGGCGGGTCCCGCCTTTCGGCCAGGCGGGCCTTGATCGCTTGATCGGCCTTATCTCAATGCGTCGGTCCGCCGGATGCCCGCATAGAGCCGCCGCAGCGCGTCGGGATAAGAGGGGCCTCCGCACGTTGTTAGCGCCTCGGGCAGATCGATCCGCCGCTCGCGCGCTATGACGCGGGAGAGCAAAGGATGCTGGAGGAGCTCGGTGCCCTTGTCGATCACCTGCGCGCCGTTTTCGACGATCATGAAATCGGGTCGGGCAATCGCCAATTGCTCGACCGAAAGGTGGGAAAGCATGGGCCGGCCGAGCTTGGTCGCCAAATTGACCAACCCGGCTCGGCGCATCATCTCGTCGACCAGCGTCCCCTGCCCGGTCAAGAAACCGCGACGCTGATAATAGGCCGCCACCCGCCCCTTTCCCGGCGGCGCTCCCAGTGCAGCGAGGCGCCGTCGGAGCGTTGCGATCAGCGCCTCGCCGCGTTCGGGCCTGCCGACCGCAGCGGCAACCAGCCTGGTGGTGCGGACAATGTCGGCGAAACTGTTGTCCCTCGGCAAGTCTATGATCCTGATGTTGCGGCTACGCAGCACCGCGAGCGCCGCCGGCGTGCCGAAGCCGGATGTGAAAACGAGGTCGGGCTTATAAGTGAGCATCTGCTCGGCGCTGCCGCGGATCGCCGGGTAGGCGCGGGCTTTCGCGACCGCCCACGACATGTTCGGATCGTGCGAGAAGCGGTTGAGCGCGGCGAGCTGGTGCGGGTCGGCGAGTTCGAGCAGATATTGATCGGCACAGGTGCTGAGCGAGACGATGCGACGCGGGGCGGCCTGGGCAGGCGCCCAGCAAACCGCGAGCGCCAGGACGGAGCAGAGCCAGCGATGATTTCGGAAGACCATCGACTTCTCAATCGAAGATCGGACGTCTAGGGTCAACCCGCCGACAATGCCGACTTCTCCAGCCTTTCGACCGATACTCATTACCGGTCTCGCAATGCTTGCGGCCCTGTTCGGCGTGGCGTCTCTGCTTACGGGGCCGACCCGTTTCGGCTCGGGCGAGCTGATCGCCATGATCGCGGGTGGCGGCGACCCGGTTTTGCGGGCGGTGATGATCGAGTTGCGCCTGCCGCGCGCGCTGATCGGCTTGATGGTCGGCGCGATACTGGGCCTCGGCGGCGCCGTCCTTCAGGGCTATCTGCGCAATCCGCTCGCCGAGCCCTCGGTACTGGGGACCTCGAACGCCGCGGCGCTGGGCGCGGTAATTGCGCTCTATTTCGGCCTCGCCCAGGCGCAGCCGATCACCCTGCCCCTGCTCGCCATCGCGGGCGCGCTGATCGGGCTCGCCCCTCTCATGCTGCTCGCCGGTCGTGCCGAGAGCCCGCTGTCGCTGATCCTCGCCGGCATCGCCGTCGCGACGCTCGCCGGGGCGGGCATCAGTCTCGCGCTGAACTTGTCGCCCAACCCCTTTGCCGCGATGGAGATCATGAGTTGGCTGATGGGTTCGCTCGAGGACCGATCGTTCGATCATGTCCGACTGGCGCTGCCCTGCATCGGCTTCGGCACCGCGATGCTGCTATGGAACGGCCGCGCGCTCGATGCGCTGACGCTCGGCGAGGACGCCGCGCAAACGCTTGGCGTCGATCTGGCTGCGATGCGCCGTCGTATCCTCATCGGCCTAGCTATCGGCGTGGGTGGCGCGGTCGCGGTGTCGGGTGCGATCGGATTTGTCGGGTTGATCGTCCCGCATCTGCTGCGTCCCCTCGGCGACCGTTCGCCCTCGGCCTTGCTCGTGCCATCCGCTCTTGCCGGCGCCGCACTGCTCAGCGCGGCAGATATCGCGGTGCGGCTGATCCCCACCGACAGCGAACTCCGCCTGGGCGTGCTGACCGCTCTGCTCGGTGTGCCCGTCTTCCTCGTTCATCTGCTGCGCGAGCGACGGCTATGGTGAGCGTGACGATCGATCGGCTGTCCGTGTCACTCGGGGGCACGCGGGTTCTGCATGGTGTCGGTGCCGCCCTCGATCCGGGCGGCTTGATCGGTGTCGTCGGCCCCAACGGCGCCGGAAAATCGACCCTGGCCCGCGCCATCGCCGGTCTCGTGAAACCTGCCGCGGGGCGCGTGCTCTTCGATGGCCGGGACGTGGGCATCCTCGACCGGCTTACCCTGGCGCGTCACATTGCCTTTCTGCCACAAGGCCAAACGGTCCATTGGCCTCTCAGCGTGGAGAGGTTGGTCGCCCTCGGCCGTATCCCTCATCTTGCGCCCTTTTCGGCGCTGGGCACCGACGATCGCGCAGCCGTCGAACGCGCGATCGCGCGGGCCGATCTGACCCAGCTGCGCGATCGCACCGTTACCGAGCTGTCCGGCGGTGAGCGCGCCCGCGCCCTGATCGCCCGCGCGCTGGCGGTCGAGGCGCCCGTGCTGATCGTCGATGAACCACTGGCCGCGCTGGATCCCGGCCATCAGCTCCAGCTCATGGACTTGCTCAAGACCGAGGCGAAAGGCGGTCGGCTCGTCATCGCGATTCTCCATGACCTCGGCATGGCCGTACGCTTCTGTGATCGTCTGCTGTTGATCCATGAAGGACGATTGGCCGTCGACGGCACGCCGGGCGAGGCGCTTACCCCGGAAAATCTGAAACACGCCTACGCGATCGACGCCTGGACCGGGACAATCGCAGGTCAGCCGGTCGTGCTCCCGCTTGGGCGGTCGTCGCCACCCGGCGCCGCGAAACTCAGATAGGCAAGCCGCCGCACCTCGCGACGCCCGCGCACGACTGTCGCGAGGATAAGCCCGCAGAACCAGTTGAGGACCGCCAGGATCATAATTCCGATCACTAGCATGGCGGTCGGAAAGCGCGGGACGAGCCCCGTCTGGAGGTAGGTCACGATTAACGGGATGGCGAGAATTATCGCGCCAAGCGCGAGCATGGCGCCGATCGTGCCAAAGAAAGTCACCGGCTTCTCAATCCGGAACAGCGTCATGATAGTCTGCAGGATCCTCCACCCGTCCCGGTACGTGGACAGTTTCGACGCCGACCCTTCCGGCCGCGGCGCGTAGCGGCTGACGATCTCGCCCACCGGCATTTGAAGCTCCAGGGCATGGATGCTAATCTCGGTTTCGATTTCGAATCCCGATGAAAGCACAGGAAAGCTCTTCACAAAACGTCGCGAAAATACTCGATAACCTGATAGAATATCGGAAAAAGTTCTTCCGAACAGACGCGCCAATATAGCGGTGAGCATCCGGTTGCCAAGGCGATGACCCCGCCGATAGGCAGATTCGACCTCCGACTGCCGTGCACCGACCACCATGTCGAGCCGCTCGTCGATCAGCATTCTGATCATGGTCGGGGCGTCGGTGGGATCATAGGTCGCGTCCCCATCGGCCATCACGTAGACGTCGGCTTCGACGTCGGAGAACATCCTCCGCACGACATGCCCCTTGCCCTGCATCCGCTCGGTCCGGACAATCGCTCCCGCCGCGCGCGCGACCTCCGCCGTCCGGTCTTGGCTGTTGTTGTCGAAAACATAGATACGCGCGTCGGGCAGCGCCGCACGAAATCCCGCCACAGTCGCGCCGATCGCCGCCTCCTCGTTATAGCAGGGCAGGATCACGGCGATGCTCGGCGTCATGGCGGCGGTGATAGCGGGCTGTTATGCGCTTGTCATCCGGGCGCCGTTCGCGTGCCACTTGGGAACTGATGACGAGGATAGCGCATGCTTGAGGAATTGCGGAACATCATGGCCCGGTTGCGCGACCCGCAGAAAGGCTGCCCCTGGGACGTTGCGCAGGATTTCGCGACGATCGCCCCCTACACGATCGAGGAAGCGTATGAGGTCGCTGACGCAATCGAGCGCGATGACATGCCTGCCCTCCGGGATGAACTTGGCGACCTTCAGCTTCAGGTCGTCTATCATGCGCGGATGGCCGAGGAGGCGGGACATTTCGATCTGAACGACGTTCTCGATACTATTAGCGCCAAGATGATCCGCCGCCACCCACATGTCTTCGGCGAGGGCTCGACCCCCGGTTGGGAGAACATCAAGGCGGCGGAGCGCGCCGACCGATCCGAGGATGGCAGCGCACTAGCCGGCGTGGCGCTCGCCCTTCCCGCGCTGCTACGCGCCGAGAAACTCCAGAAGCGTGCCGCGCGAACCGGTTTCGACTGGGCCGATGCGAGCGGCGCGCGCGCAAAGGTGCATGAGGAGATCGCCGAAGTCGATGTCGCGGACTCGGCCGAGCACCGCGCCGAGGAGATCGGCGACCTGCTGTTCGCGGTAGTGAACTGGGCCCGCAAGCTGGGTATCGATCCGGAGGAGGCGCTGCGCCGGGCCAATGCCAAATTCGAGCGGCGCTTCCGGGCGATGGAGGCCGCCGCCGGCGCTGGCTTTGCGCGCCTCAGCCTCGAAGAGAAAGAGGTATTGTGGACCGAGGCCAAGGTCACCTGCGCTCGCTAGAGCATGACGAAGGCGCGTTCGGCGCTAGCGCCCGCCGAACCGCGCCATATTGGCGTCGGAAAGTCGCACCTCGACGATCAGCCGCTCGCCCTCGACTTCCTGCCCCAGCACCTCGCCACGGGCATGCAGCCAGGCCAGGGCGGCGCCATCGACCAGCGGGATCGAGAGCGTGCGGATGCGATCACCGGTCGAGAGACGATCGGCGACCAGGCGCCGCAGGCCGTCCACGCCCTCACCGCTATTTGCCGACACCAGCACCACATCGTCGCGCCGCGCAGCTTCGCCCTCGATAGCGGTTCTGGCGTCGGCGTCGAGCAAGTCGATCTTGTTCCAGACTTCGATGATCGGCACGCCCTCGCCAGCCTCGACCCGATCGACACTGGGCCCGACCCCGATCTCGCCGAGCACGTCCAGCACGTCCTCGGCCTGGGCATCGCTGTCAGGATGGGCGATGTCGCGGACGTGCAGGAGGAGGTCGGCCCCCGTCACCTCCTCGAGCGTCGCGCGGAACGCCGCGACGAGTTGGGTCGGAAGATCCGAAACAAATCCGACCGTGTCGGACAGAATCGCCTTGTCCAGCCCCGGCAGCGATATCTGCCGCATCGTCGGATCGAGCGTTGCGAACAGCAGATCTTCGGCCATCACCCTGGCACCGGTCATCCGGTTGAAAAGCGTCGACTTGCCCGCATTGGTATAGCCCACCAACGCTATGACCGGCCAGGGCGCGCGCTGGCGTCGGGCGCGATGCAGGCCGCGGGTCCGACGCACCTGCTCCAGCTCGCGCCGCAATTTCGCCATGCGGTCCCGGATCAGTCGGCGGTCCGCCTCGATCTGGGTCTCGCCCGGGCCGCCGAGGAACCCGAAGCCGCCTCGCTGGCGTTCGAGATGCGTCCAACTGCGCACCAGGCGACCGGCCTGGTAGTCGAGATGGGCGAGTTCGACCTGCAGCCGGCCTTCGGCGGTCGCTGCGCGTTCGCCGAAAATCTCCAATATCAGCCCCGTGCGATCGATCACCTTCGCGTCGATCGCCTTTTCCAAGTTGCGCTGCTGTATGGGCGTCAGCGCGCCATCGACGATCACCAACTCGGCTTCGGCCATTCTCGCCGCACTGGCGATCTGCTCGACCTGACCCGAACCGAACAAGGTCGCAGGCTTGGGATCGCGTAGCCGGAATGCAAGCCGTTCGATCACGTCGATACCGATCGCCGAGGCCAGACCCGACGCCTCGTCGAGCCGCGCCTCGGCGCTCCGCGGGCTTTCACCCATCCGCTCGGGAAGGGCCACCAGCGCCCGTGCGCCTCGGCTCAGCCCGTCATCGTCATCGCGATCGAACACGCTCATGCTGAGCTAAACGCTCAATCCTCGTCCTCGTTGTCGATCTCGGCGAGATTCAGCGGGTGGGCCGGCTGGACCGTAGAAATCGCGTGCTTGTATACGAGCTGGCTCAGGCCGTCGCGGCGAAGAAGCATGCAAAACAGGTCATAGGCCGCGATCTCGCCCTGAAGCATGACACCGTTGACGAGGAACATCGTAACCGGCTCGCGCGCCTTGCGGACCGCGGACAGGAATATATCTTGGAGGAGGTGCGGCTTCTTCTCCTCAAACGCCTTGTCGCACTCCGTCATGTCGATCGGATGCCCCGGCATCACGGTGGAGATCGCATGCTTGTAGATCAGCTGCGATTGGCCATCGCGACGTAGCAGTACCGAGAAATTATCGAACCAGGTGATGATCCCCTGGAGCTTGACGCCTTTCACCAGGAACATCGTAACGGGCGTCTTTGTCTTGCGGACGGAGTTGAGGAAGATGTCTTGGAGATTGTTGACCTTGTCGGCCATGTGCCGGTCTCCGGTCTTGGCGGGCTCATGACCCGCTGATTGCGCCTTTGCATGGCGTCGTGCCGCTCCGCCTTATGCGGAACCTCTTGGTGATAGCCGAGGCGGGACGACCCGTCTACTTCGCAGTTGCAGCATCCTCCTCCGCCGGTCATTCGGCTTCGTCATCGTCTCGCGAATCGACCAGTCCGAGCGTTTTCAACTTTCGGTGCAAGGCCGAACGTTCCATCCCGATAAAGGATGCGGTGCGCGAAATATTGCCGGAGAAACGGCGAATCTGGACCCGGAGATATTCACGTTCGAATGTTTCGCGCGCCTCGCGTAGCGGCGTGCCCATGATCGACCGCGCGGCTTCGCCAGGCGCGAGCCGCGCCTGGTCGTTGAGGACCTCGGGCGGCAGCATATCGAGTTCGATACGGCCGATGCGGTCGCCCGGCGCGAGAATGATCGTTCGTTCAACGATATTTCGAAGCTGGCGCACATTGCCCGGCCAGTCGTAGGTCTGCAGGGCGCCGACCGCATCGTCGGTGACGCTGGGCGTCGGCACGCGCCGCTCCGAGGCGAATCGCGCGAGAAAATGGTCGACGAGCGCGGGAATATCCTCGCGACGCTCGCTGAGCGGCGGGATGTTCACCGGCACGACGTTGAGCCGATAATAGAGATCCTCCCGGAAGCGGCCGGCTGCGATCTCGTCGGAAAGTATCCGCGCCGTCGCGGACACCACCCGCACGTCGACCTTGACGATCCGCTGTCCCCCGACCCGGTTGAAAGCCTGCTCGGTGAGGACGCGCAGGATCTTCGCCTGGGTGGTGAGCGGCATGTCGGCGATCTCATCAAGGAATAGAGTTCCGCCGTGAGCCTGCTCGAGCAGGCCGGGCCGGATCAACTCGCCATTATCCTCGACGCCGAACAGCTCCTCCTCGACCCGTTCCGGTTCCATCCGCGCAGCGCTGACGACAATGAACGGCGCTTGGGCACGATTGCTCCACAGATGCAGCAGCCGCGCTGCAACCTCCTTGCCGACCCCGGCGGGGCCGCTGATCAGCACCCGGCTACCGGTTGCGGCGACCCGCTTCAACGTCGCCCGTATCGTGTTGATCGCGCCCGAATTGCCGGTCAGCTCCTCCTCCTGCCCGATCTGGGCCTTGAGTGTCGCATTCTCGCGCCGCAGTCGCTCGGTCTCCGTGGCCCGCCCGACCAGCAGCAGCAGGTGCTCGGCTTCGAAGGGCTTCTCGATGAAATCGGTCGCTCCGCTCCGGATCGCCGCCACCGCAGTGTCCAGATTGCCGTGGCCCGAGATCATCAGGACAGGCAGGGTCGCATCACGCCGTTTGATCTCGTCCAGCAGCGCGAGACCGTCGAGCCGCGACCCCTGCAGCCAGACGTCGAGCAGCACGAGCGACGGTCGCCGTTCGTCGATGGCGGCGAGCGCCGAGTCGCTGTCGGCGGCCGTCCGCGCCTGATAGCCCTCATCCTCCAGCACGCCCGAGACGAGCTCACGAATATCGGCCTCATCGTCCACGATCAGGATTTCAAGCGCCATGCGTCAAGCCATTCCACTTCGTTTGAGTTCGAGAGTCGGCGCATCCGCCTCCCTTACATCCCCATCCTCCGATTGAGCGGCGCTGAGACCGCGCAGTGCATCGAGGTCGAACTCGAGCTCCACCAGTGTCCCGCCGCCCGGCCGATCGCGCAGGGCAATGGTGCCGAGGTGATCCTCGACGATCTTCCGGACGATCGCGAGCCCGAGTCCGGTACCGCGCTTCCGGGTTGTCATATAGGGTTCGGTCAGCCGGTCACGCTCGGCGGGCAGTCCGGGGCCATTGTCGGCCACGATGATCGACAGCCGGGCGCCATCGGAGCGGATCGTCATGACGACCATCGCAGTATCGCTTTGTTTTTCATTTTCTTCAATGGCTTCCACGGCATTTTTGACAATATTTGTCAGCGCCTGGCCGAGCAGGCGACGGTCGCAAACCATCGACGGAGCATCAGCCTCGCCTTCGAGGCTGAAACTGATCGCCGGATGGGCGACCTCGTGGAGGAACAGCGCCTGGCGCGCGATGTCGACGAGCGCCTCCTCGCGAAAGTTCGGTTTCGGCATACGCGCGAAGGAGGAGAATTCGTCGACGATACGACGCATGTCTCCTACCTGGCGGACGATCGTCGCCGTCAATCGCTCGAACACTGCCGGATCCGAGCTGACCTCCTTGCCATAGCGGCGCTGGAGTCGTTCCGCCGCTAGCTGGATCGGGGTCAACGGATTCTTGATCTCGTGGGCGATACGTCGCGCCACATCCGCCCAGGCCGCACGACGCTGATCGGCAAGGCGCTGGGTGATGTCGTCGAAAGTGAGGACATGGCCGCCCTCGGCCGCCACGCAGCGCACCGCCAGCGTGCGCAGCTCGCTCCCCACGGCTATCGATACGACGACCTCCCGGTTCCCGCTATCGAGCACGCGGTCGAGTTCCGGCGCGATCTCGGCCAACGGCCTTCCCTCCACCGGCTCTTCGAGGCGGAGCAGCGCGCGCGTCGATGGGTTCACGAGCGTCACCCGGCGCTGAGCGTCGATCGAGATGATTCCGGCGGTCACCCCCGACAACACCGCCTCGATGAAAGCGCTGCGGCTTTGCAGCTGGCTGTTCGCCGCGACAAGCGCCCCGGTCTGCTCCCCCAGCTTGCGGGTCATCCGGTTGAAAGCGCTGCCAAGCGTGCCGATCTCGTCCGGAGTCTGCGCCCCCTGGACGCGCGCGCCAAGATCGCCGGCCGCGACGCGACGCGCTGCCGCGACCAACTCGTTGACTGGCCGGACGAGGCGGTCGGCCACGGTCATCGCGACCCAGATCGCGATGCCGAGGATCAGCAGCGAGACGACCATCAGCGTGATATTGAAACGGACCTGGAGCGCACGGGCGCGGTCGACCGTCGCCAGATAGTCGCCCAGCGCCAGCCTTGCCCTGGCCGCTTGGGCGAGAACTTCGCGGTCTGACTGACGGCTTATGTACAAATAGGTACGGCTCGCCTTGTCGAGCAGGATCGTCCCTTCGATCCGATCCCCCGACTGCGCGGTGACACGTGGCTGTCCGCCGTCGAGAAAGGGAAGTGTGGCCAGCGGCAGGCGCTTTTCCAGCGGTCGCTTGTCGAGATTGGCGAGCGCGATCAGCTGGGGGACATTCTGGCGGTCGATACTGATGATTGCCGCTTCGGAAAGTCCGCGATACGCGATTTGACGAGCGAATTCGCGCGGGAAGCGCGGATCGTCGATGGTCGTGGCGCCGAGGAAGTAGCGCAGATCGCCGGACATGGCGATGATGTCGCCGAGCAGTCGCTCCTTGCTTTCGGTGACATAAGCCTGGGCGACCTGCTCCGAATTGATCAGCACGACGCGCGCCTTGTCCGAAAACCAGAACTCGGTGCCGGTTTGGAACAACAGCGATGCAAAGATCACGACGAGCAGGGTCGGCACGGTGGCGATGAGCGCGAAAAAGGCGACTAGTCGGACGTGCAGCCGCGCCTTGCCGCCCAGTTCGGATCGGGCCGCGCGATGTTGGGCCACGCGGCGGGCGACAAGTACCATCAACCCCATCGAGGGGACGAGGTTGAAAACGAGCAGCAGCGCGACCACGCTCGGGGAGATCGGACCCTCGGGCGTATCGCCGGCGCTCACCGTGCGATAGCTGATCACGGCGATCAGAAGCGCCATGACGGGTGTCGCGATTTCCATCAACGGAAGTATCCGCCACTGCCAAGCTATCGCGGCGCGCCTTCGTAACTTCCTATATACGATCCCGATCGACGACACGTTGCCCCATTACCACAAGGGCGTGGCTTCTGGAACACAGTTCGACAGCAAAATCGAGGTCGATAGGACCGAAACGGAGCGTTGCTTGTCCGCGCGGGGGTGGTTGCCTCCGCGTCCAATCCGCGCGGACAGAAACGGCTAGCCGCTCCTCCGGCTCGCCCCCACATCGATGACCAGATCCGTCAGCTTCTTGCGAAGCGTATTGCGATTGATGCCGAGCAAGCGGGCTGCGCGCAACTGGTTCCCCTTCGCCGCCGCCATGCTCAGTTCCAGCAGGGGGCGCTCGATTTCGGCGAGAACGCGATCATATAGCCCGTCGGGCGGCAAATCTCGACCGAACGCAGCGAAATAGCGCGCGAGATGCTGCTCCACCGCGTCGCCCAGGCCGCCGCCATTGCTCGTCGCGACCGGCAGCGCCTCGTTCGCGGAGGGCTGTTCGAGCTGCTGCTCGGCCATCGATGCGCTGATCACGTCCTCGCGGCTGAGCACCGCCAGCCGGCGCATCAAATTCTCGAGTTCGCGGACGTTTCCAGGCCAGCTGTGCTGCATGAGGCGCGCGATCGCGCCGCCGTCCAGCGCTTTACGGGGTAGACCCTCGGCCGCGGCGCGGTCGAGAAAGTAGCGCGCCAACTCGCCAATGTCGTCGCCGCGTTGGCGCAGCGCGGGCAAGCGGATCGGTACGACGTTCAGCCGGTAGTAAAGATCCTCTCGAAATCCTCCGTCGGCGATCAGCCTTGGAAGATCCTTGTGGGTCGCGGCAATGATCCTAACGTCGGCGCGGATTGATCTCGTTCCTCCGACCGTGGTGAACTCGCCGGCTTGCAGGACGCGGAGCAACCGGGTTTGCGCCTCCATCGGCATGTCCCCGATCTCGTCGAGAAACAAGGTGCCGCCCTGTGCCTGTTCGAATCTGCCCGCCGTACGTGCCTGCGCGCCGGTGAAGGCGCCGCGTTCGTGACCGAAGAGCTCCGACTCGATCAGTTCGCGCGGAATTGCCGCCATGTTGACGGCGACGAACGGCGCCGCGCTGCGCGGCCCGAAATCGTGGACCGCGCGCGCCACCAGTTCCTTGCCCGTCCCGGATTCGCCGAGCACCAGCACGGTCAGATCATTGGCGACCACCCGCGCGATGGTGCGATAGACTTCCTGCATCGGCGGCGATCGGCCGATCAGCGGGAGGTCCTCGGCATTCTCGACGTCGCGCACGGCAGTGGCGCTGGGTGTGCGGGCCGCCATCGCGTCGGCGACGGCACGGGTCAGTTCGCCGAGATCGAACGGCTTGGGCAGATAGTCGAAGGCACCCTGTTCGGTCGCGCGCAGCGCGGTGGTGAAGGTATTCTGCGCCGACAGCACGATCACCGGCAGGCCCGGGTGGTTCCGTAGCACCTCCGGGATGACGTCGAGCCCGTTTCCGTCCGGCAAGACGACATCGGTGACGAGGACCTGCGGATCGAAGGTTCCGAACAGTTGACGTTGTTCGGCCACCGAGGCCGCGGTCTCGACCGTGTAGCCGGCGCGGCGCAGCGCCTCCCGCACCACGGTCCGGATCGCGCTGTCATCGTCGACGACGAGAACCCGGCCGGTCATGCCGTCACTCGCGCGCGCGGCAAAAGCAGACGGAAGACCGTCTTGGGGGGCGTGCCTTCGCGCGCATATTCGACGATGCCCCCGAGATCCGAAACCATCTTCTCGACCAGCGCGAGGCCGAGGCCGCTGCCGGTCCGCTTGGTCGTGACGAACGGGTCGAACAAATGGCCCTCTATCTCCCGCGGGGCGCCGGGGCCATCATCGATCACGCAAAGCTCGATCGGCAGGGGCTGCCGCGCATGTCCGTCCGCACGCCGCATCGACACGCCGTGACGATAGGCCGTCGTTAATGTGATCGCGCCCGGCCCGTCGCCCATGGCTTCAGCTGCATTCTTCAGCAGGTTCACCAGGATTTGGACAAGCGAATCGCGATGGCCGAGCACTGCCGGCAGCGATGGGTCGTATATTTCACGGATCGTCCGGCCCCTGGCAAAGCCGTTGAGCGCCACCTGACGGGCATGGTCGAGGATCGCGTGAATATTCTGGGGGGTCAGTTCGATCGGGCGGGTGTCGGTAAAGCCCTGCATGCGATCGATCAGCGCCGCGACCCGATCGACCTCCTCGCGTATCAGCCCGGTGAGCGGCCTCGACTCCTCGTCGGTGCTCATCTCCAGTAGCTGCGCGGCCCCGCGCACCGCCGAAAGCGGATTTTTGATCTCGTGGGCGAGCATCGCGGCAGCGGCGATCGCGGTGCGCGTTCCACCCTCGCGGTCGATCGAGCGGGCGCCGATCGCGCTTCGCGCATGGCCGTGGATCGAGACCGCCCGCCAACCCGGACGGTCGGGTAACGGCGCCACCATCAGATCGACCCGTACCCTTCGCGAACCGGGCAGAGTGACATCGATGTCATAGGCGGCGAACGGTGCATCGAGCGGCACCGAATCCAGCGCATGGCCGATGGCATCGAGGATTGCGCGGCCGATGATCTGGCTGCGGCTGAGGTTGAACAGCGACTCGCAGGCGGCGTTGATCTCGACGACCAGGCCGCGGGGATCGATCACGAGCACCGAGGTCGCCATCGCCGCCATGATCTCGGAGGGCGAAGGCGCCTCGCTCCCCTGATCGGGTACCGGAGCCGTCCGCCGGGCCAACCGGATCAGGCTGCCGCCCGGGAGAGCCATGGCGCGTAGAACTCTGCGAGCATCGCGGTCACGACGGCGGGCTCGGCAATCTGGTTGACGCGGTTGCGAAACTCGGCCGAACCCGGCAGGCCTTTGGTGTACCAGCCGAGATGCTTCCGCGCCATGTTGACGCCGACCTCTTTGCCGTACAGCGACAACATCGCATCATAGTGCCCTATAATTACGTGATATTGTTCTTCTACGCTGGGATCCGGCCGCCTTTCGCCGGTGGCGAGGAAATGCATGACCTGGGCGAGTAGCCAGGGTCGCCCATAAGCGCCGCGGCCGATCATCAGACCGTCCGCTCCCGACTCGTCGAGCGCGGTCTCCGCATCGTCTATCGAGCAGATATCGCCATTGACGATGACCGGGATCGAAACCGCCTCCTTCACTCGCCGCACGAAGGCCCAGTCCGCGCGCCCCTTGTACATCTGGCAGCGGGTGCGGCCATGGACGGTAATCATCCGCACGCCCATATCCTCCGCGATCCGCGCGAGTTCGGGTGCATTGAGGCTGTCATGGTCCCAGCCCATTCGCATCTTGAGCGTGACCGGGACCTTCACGGCATCAACCGTAGCCTTGACGATTGCCATTGCCAGCTCCGGCGTCCGCATCAGTGCCGAGCCGGCATCGCCATTGACCACTTTGCGAACCGGGCAACCCATGTTGATGTCGATGATCGCGGCGCCGCGATCGGCACTCAGCTTGGCCGCCTCTGCCATTTCCCTCGGGGTACAGCCGACGAGCTGCATCGAGACTGGCTCCTCGATCGCGTCCCACAGCGCCTTTTGCACCGACTGCCGGGTCGCGCGAATCGCGGCCTGGCTGGCTATCATCTCGGTAACGTTGAGCCCTGAGCCGAAGCCGCGCACGACCTTGCGGAACGGCAAGTCGCTCACGCCGGTCATCGGCGCCAGGATCACCGGATTCTCGATCCGCACCGGGCCGACATCGATTGGGTTCAGTCTGGAGATCATCAGCACCAATTGCCTAAAAAAGCGGCACCGCTCTACCCGCAAAGCCGCTGGCTAGCAAGCTTCGGCTCCGCTAAGTCGCCGCGATGATGGAAAGGCCGAGGATCGCAGCGTTGGTGGTTGCCGCCGGGCAGGGCGAGCGCGCCGGAGGCAGCCTGCCCAAACAATATCGCAGGGTTGGCGGCAAGACGGTGCTGGCGTACGCCATCGACGCGCTTTCCGCCCACCCCGCCATTGACGAGATCCAGCTCGTGATCGGCCAGGGCCACGAAGCGCTCTGCGCCGAGGCGCTCGGTGACCGTGACCTCCCCCATCCCATCAGCGGCGGCGCGTCGCGCCGCGATTCGGTGCTCGCGGGGCTGGCGGCGCTACAGGCGGACATTGTCCTGATCCATGACGCCGCCCGTCCCTTCCTGCCCGGCGCCGTGATCGACCGGCTGCTCGCCGCGGTCGACCGGGCCGAAGGCGCGGTGCCGGCGCTCGCCGTCGCCGACACGCTCGCGCGCGGCGACAGCATGGTCGGGGAGCCAGTGAGCCGTGACGGACTGTTTCGCATACAGACGCCGCAAGCCTTCCGCCACGCCGCGATCCTTGCCGCGCATCGCGCCTGGAATCCCGCTCACGACGCCACTGACGATGCGCAGGTCGCGCGCGCATACGGCCTCTCGGTAGCGTTGGTCGAAGGCGACCCTGCGCTGGAGAAGCTGACCTACCCTGCCGATTTCGCCGAGGCCGAGCGGCGCATGCTGGTCAGCCGCACCGGCCTCGGTTTCGACGTTCACGCCTTCGAGCCAGGCGATGTCGTCCAGTTGGGGGGAATCGCCATCGCGCATGAGCGCGCCCTGGCAGGCCATAGCGACGCCGACGTCGCGCTCCATGCGATCGTCGACGCACTGCTGGGCGCGATCGGCGCGGGCGATATCGGCAGCCATTTCCCGCCTAGTGACCCGCAATGGCGCGGAGCCGCGTCCGGCCTCTTTGCGAGCCACGCCCGCGATCTCGTGGCGTCGTCCGGCGGCATCATCGATCATATCGACCTGACCATCATCTGCGAGGCTCCGAAGATCGGTCCGCATCGCGCCGCAATGCGGGCGCGGATCGCCGATCTGCTCGGCATCGCCACCGGTCAAGTCAGCGTCAAGGCGACCACGACCGAGGGGCTTGGCTTCACCGGCCGGCGCGAGGGGATTGCCGCGCAGGCGGTTGCCACCGTGCGAGCGCCCCTTCTATAGATAGTACAGGAACCATAGTGGCCGACCATCACGATCATATACTTCCTGTCGAGTTGCTCGACGCCGCCCGTCGGGTGGTCGACGCGAACCGCGCCGTCGGCCGCAAGCTGGCGATTGCCGAAAGTTGCACCGGCGGGCTAGTTTCGGCCGCCCTCACCGAGATACCGGGCTCGTCGGACGTTCTCGGGGCGGGTTTCGTGACCTACTCGAACGAGGCCAAGGTGTCGTTGATCGGCGTGCCGATGGAACTGATCGAAACCTTCGGCGCGGTCTCCATCGCGGTAGCCTGGGCGATGGCGCGAGGCGCGCTCGAAAAGAGCGGCGCCGATATCGCCGTCGCGATCACCGGCGTCGCGGGCCCTGGCGGCGGCAGCGACAAAAAGCCGGTCGGTACCGTTGTTTTCGGACGAGCACGGAAAGGCGGTGATGCGGAGGATATCGTCGCCGACAAGCGGCAGTTCGGCGATCTGGGCCGAGGCGGCGTCCGGCTTCAGGCGGCGTTATGCGCGCTTGAGCTGCTGATGCCCGGAGCAAGGCTCGCCGAAGAGGAATAGAGTTGCGCGGCGCGAGTCTCGAATGCGCCGATCATCGTTCTGAGCGCGCGATCGAAGACTTGTCCGGCGACCATCTGGAATACTCGGGACTTGAACTCGAAATCGATCGAGAAATCGACCAGCGAACCGCCCTTGCCGTCGCTTTCGAACCGCCAGTCATTATGGAGATGGCGTAGCGGACCGTCGACATAGTCGACATGGACGGTGGTCGGTCGCACCTTTGTCACTCTTGACGTGAACTTCTCGCGCAGTGCCTTGAATCCCACCATCAGGTCGGCGACCATCTCGTTTTCGCTGTTCGAGCGGATCCGGACCGCCGACACCCAAGGCAGGAATTCGGCGTAGGATCCGACGTCGGTGACCAGATCATACATCTGCTCGGTGCTGTAGGGCAGCGCGCGAAGTTCGTGATGGCGCGGCATGTCAGGCCGTTGCGGTCGCCGCGTCGCGGGCGAGCCGGGCGGCACGCGCGTCGCGCATCCGGGAGAAATCATCACCGGCATGGTAGCTCGACCGGGTGAGCGGAGTCGCCGCGACGAGGAGAAAACCCTTGGCCCGTGCGATCGCGGCATAGGCTTCGAAGCTCTTCGGAGGAACGAACTCGATCACTTTCGCATGCTTGGGCGTCGGCTGCAGATATTGCCCCATAGTGAGGAAGTCGATGTCGGCGGATCGCATGTCGTCCATCACCTGATGGACTTCGAGCCGTTCCTCGCCGAGCCCCACCATGATGCCCGACTTGGTGAAGATCGTCGGATCGAGCCGCTTGACTGTTTCGAGCAGCCGCAGCGACGCGTAATAGCGGGCGCCCGGCCTGATCGTCGGATAGAGCCGCGGCACCGTCTCGAGATTATGATTGTAGACATCGGGCCGAGCCGCGACGATCGCCTCGACAGCGGCTTGCGCCTTGTTACGGAAATCCGGCGTCAGTATCTCGACCGTCGTCGTCGGCGTGGTCCGGCGCAGCGCCTCGATCACCTTGACGAACTGCTGCGCCCCGCCATCGGGCAGGTCATCGCGATCGACCGAGGTGACGACGATATGCTCGAGCCCGAGTTCGGCGGCAGCATCGGCCACATGCTGGGGTTCGAGCGGATCGACGGCCCGCGGCATACCGGTCTTCACGTTGCAAAACGCACAGGCGCGTGTGCAAACGTCGCCAAGGATCATCACCGTCGCGTGCTTCTTCGTCCAGCATTCGCCGATATTCGGGCAGGCCGCCTCTTCGCAGACCGTGGCGAGATTGAGCCGGCGCATCAGCGACCTGGTCTCGGCGAAGCTGGTGCCGCCCGGTGCCTTCACCCGGATCCAGTCGGGCTTGCGCTGCTTCGGCGGGCGGGCTTCGGGCAATGGCTGATTCATGGTCGCCAGATAAGCTATCCATGGCCCACTTGCCAGCCCCCGCCGTCCCGGCTAGTCGCGTCGAGATGACCGACTTCACAGGACTTGTCGAAGGCTATCGCCGCTTCAAGGCGAGCGGATGGCAGCGCCAGCGCCAGCGCTGGAATGAGCTCGCCGAGGGGCAGAGCCCTAAGTTGATGGTGATTGCCTGCTCCGACAGCCGGGTCGATCCGACGATCATCTTCGATACATCCCCCGGCGAAATCTTCGTTGTCCGCAACGTCGCCAATATGGTGCCGCCGTTCGAGACGACGCCCGGCCTGCACGGTGTGTCCGCCGCGCTGGAATTCGCCGTGACCCAGTTGGAGGTTCCCGAGATCGTCGTGCTCGGCCATCAGAGTTGCGGCGGGTGCGCGGCCGCGCTCAGCGGGCGCTTCAAGGACAGCGCGCCCGGTGAAGGCGGCTTCATATCGGGCTGGATGTCGCTGCTCGACGACGCCCGAGACCGGATCCGGGCCACCTATGGCGACGGACAGGAGGCAATCCGCGCGCTCGAGCTGGAGGCCGTCAAGGTCTCGATCGGCAATCTGCGCACCTTCCCCTGCGTTCCGGTTCGCGAGAAGGCCGGAAAGCTGCGGATCCATGGCGCCTATTTCGCCGTGGCCGACGGAATATTGCACCTGCTCGACGAGGAAAGCCGTACATTTGCGCCAGTGAGCTGAGCTCCCTCCGCTCGATCGGCCACCGCATCAAGGGAGGCTGAGGGAACGGGGCGATTTTCCGATCGTTTTGACTCCACGTTTTCTGGAGGAGCTTGAGATGATCGCCCGTTCCATCATTGCCATCACGGCCCTGATCGCACTCGCGCCGCTGCCGCTCGCCGCGCAAAGTGAAAATACCGATCCCGCCCACGCGGCCGCGGACGCCCGCGAAATCCCGCAGACCAAGGCATTGAACAACCAGGTGTCCAGTGTTGTCACCCAGGCGCAGACCGCCAATGCGGTCGCGCAGGCACAAAATGAGCAAAATCAGGCCGAATATGCCGCGGATATGGCGGCCTATGAGGCGGCGATGCGGCAGCATCGCCGTGACGTCCTTGCCACCGACGCGACATTTATTCGCCAGCAAAATGCTTATGCCATGGCGATGCGCGATTGGCGTGCGCAGGTCGCGATGTGCAAGAAGGGCTATCAAAGCGCCTGTAACCTGCCGACGCCCAATCCGATGGACTACATGTAAGCTCGTTGCGCGCAACCTGGCGGATAGCGGTCTAGGCGGCCATGTCCGGCGTGGGCGGTCGCGCTCGGCCAAGCGTCAGGATTAACAGGATCGACGCGCCCAGTGCAGCCGCAAAGACCGCGAAAAGCGGATCATAGCCACCGAACTTGTCCCGGACATGGCCGGCTATCGTGGGCGCGGAGCCGAAGGCGAGCCCGAACATTCCCATGAGCAGGCCGAAGATAGTGGCATAGGATCCGAGCCCGAAATGGCGTCCCGTGAGATAGGCGAGCGTGTTTGTGGTGCCGCCGGCGCCCAGACCGAGCAGCAGCGCTATGATCGCAGCCGGCCCTCGGCTGCCGTCGAAGCGCATCGCCAAAAGCACGGCAAGAAGGATTAGACCCATCGCGCCCGCGAAAACGAGAGTGGCGGGGATACGATCAAGCAATACGCCCGCGCCGAGCCTCCCGATGATCATCGCGAAGCCCATCAGCGACGCGACGCCCGCCGCTTCCGCCTTCGCCAGCCCCGCCTCGTTCATGATCGGAAACAAGTGGATGATCATCGCCCCCTCGACCAGAGCGACGAGCATGCATGCAAGGCCGAGCTGCCAGAACTGACGACCCCGCAGGGCCTGTGCCAGACTATGCCCCACCGCGGCGCTGGACGCGCTGCCCGGGGACGATCCTGCCTCCACCGGGACGGACGATAGATGGCGAGGCCGCATGAACAATAGCAGGGTCATGGGAAGCTGAATCACGAGGAACAGCAGGGCGAGCATGACATAGACGCCGCGCCAGCCATATCCGGCCTCGACGGCAACCGCGACGGGCGGGAAGACGAGAAAGGCGATCCCGCCACCGCTGAGCGCAATCGCCAGTGCCACTCCGCGTGCCTTGTCGAACAAGGTGGTTATCGCCATCGACCAGATCATCGGACCGATACCGACCTGGATGACGCCGAAGACGATCCACACCGCGTACCAAGTCCATGCCTCGCCCCCCGCCAATGGCACGAGGAGCAGGCTGGGGACGATGGCCGTCACGCTGACGATCGCATAACGCCTGAGTCCGATGCGCGCCACGATCCGGCCGGCCACGGGCGCAAGAACGAGGGTGAAAAACGATTGAATGAACGCCTGCGCC
>Ga0207641_10000817_pt1 | contig 33157 bp, 32 predicted proteins | sample KBSSwiS62_FD_184306 | JGI IMG/M metagenome (GOLD analysis project Ga0207641, IMG submission 184306) | Switchgrass rhizosphere microbial communities from Kellogg Biological Station, Michigan, USA - KBS Switchgrass S6-2 (SPAdes) (version 2) | ecosystem: Host-associated > Plants > Roots >... | reverse complement strand
AGCAACGGCCGCCGCGACAATGTGCCGATCGAATCGTGCCAGCGCCCTGCCGGTACGAGGTCTTTCTGCGCCCGGCGCAGCACCGGGCTGGCCTCGACGAAATGGGCCGCCCCGGTGAATCCGGCGGTGCGCAGCACGCGCAACGCATCGCGCGCCAGCGTCCCGCGGCCCGGGCCAAGTTCGGCGTAGACCGCTTCGCCCGGCGCGCCCGCCCGCTTCCAGCAATCGGCCAGCGCCGCGCCGACCAGTTCGCCGAACATCTGGCTGACCTCGGGCGCCGTCGTGAAATCGCCGGCCGCACCCAACGGGTCGCGGGTCGCGTAATAATAAGCGTTGCACGCTTCCATATAGGCTTCGACCGTGATCGGCCCCTCGGCCGCGATCCGCTGGCGCAGCGACCGCTCGAGCGGTGTCAGGTCCACCCTCCCGCTTGCGGGAGGGACGTCAAGCGACGCTCTCCGTCCCCGCGATCCCTTCGACCCGGACGCGGCGTCCCTTGGCGGTGAGCATGAAGTACAGCCCGCCGAGGATCATCGGCAGCGATAGCCACTGTCCCATGTGCAGATGGGTCATCTGGGCGAACTGGATGAGCTGCGAATCCGGCTCGCGGATGAACTCGATGCCGAAGCGGAAGCAGCCATAGAAGAACAGGAACGCGCCGACGAGCTTGCCCGGCTGGTAGCGGGCCTCGGTCTTCCAGAACATCCAGGCGAGGATCGCGAACAGGACGATCCCTTCCAGAAAGGCTTCGTACAATTGGCTCGGGTGACGCGGCGGGCCGAGATATTGCTGGCCGAAGGCATTCACCTCATGGAACCGGATCGCCCATGGAACCGTGGTCTTCGCGCCCCACAATTCCTGGTTCACGAAATTGGCGAGGCGCCCGAAAAACAGCCCGAACGGGACGCAGCAGGCGACATAATCGTGGATCCGCAGCCACGACAATTTCTCCTTGCGCGCGAGATAGAATATCCCGAGCGACGTCCCGATCACCCCACCGTGGAACGACATGCCGCCGTCCCACAGCTTCAATATCTCGATTGGGTGCCGCAGGTACTCGCTGAGATTGTAGAACAGGACATAGCCGAGACGGCCGCCGAGAATGACCCCGAGCGCGGCGTAGAAAACCAGATCGTCGGCGTGGCGCCGGCCGAGCGGCGAGCCCGGCTTCTTGGTCAGCTTGAGCAAATACCAATAGCCGAGGAAAATGCCGGCGAGATAAGCCAGGCTGTACCAGCGAAGGTCGAACCGCCAGATGTGCAAGGCGACGGGCGACAGGCCGAGATCGGCGAAGGATGTGAAGCGTGCGTAATCGTCGGCTTGCAAGGACTTCCCCCTTTTGGGTCAGCGCCTCATAAGGTGCGGCGCGCGAAAGGCAAAGGAGACGCAATTGCTCACCGATCTCGATCGCAAATATGACGAGATCCTCGCCGAGGTCACCGGACCCGGCGGGCGGGTGGCCATCGGCCGGGATGGCGAGGGCCGAGCGATCGTCACCAATTTTCCGGACACGGTACCCGGATTGCTGCGTACCTTCTGCGCGCTTTATCCCGACAGCGAAGCGGTCGTCGCCGGCGACGAACGGCTGACCTTCGCCGAGATCGACCGATTGTCTGAAGCCGTCGCCCACGGCCTCGTCGCGCGCGGCATTGCCAAGGGCGACCGCGTCGCCCTCGCGATGCGCAACTGCCCGTCGTGGGTTGTCTCCTACATGGCCATCGTCAAGGCGGGCGCCGTCGCCACCCTGCTGAACGGTTGGTGGGAGGCGCACGAGATGGAGCATGGGATCAGACTCGCCGATCCCAAGCTGGTCATTGCCGATGCCCCCCGCGCCAAGCGGATCGCGGTCCATTGCTCGGCGTGCGACATCCTGACCGTCCCGATCGAACAGCCGGTCGAGCAGGCCCTGGCCGAGCTGCTGGGCGGCCCGGACGATGCGGCATTGCCGGAAGTGCTACCGGACGACGATGCGACGATATTGTTCACCTCGGGCTCAACCGGCGATTCCAAGGGCGCGCTGTCGACCCACCGCGCGGTCACCACCGGCACTTACGCTTATTCGATCGGCCTGATCGTCCTGCTCGGCGTCCTCACCGAACAGGGCCGCGCGCCGACCGCCCAGGCGCGTACCTTGCTCACCGTGCCGTTGTTCCACGTTACCGGCGAAGTCCCGGTGATGCTCAACAGTTTCGTTATCGGCCGCGGCATGGTGCTGATGCCCAAATGGGACCCGACCGAGGCGCTGCGTCTGATCGAGCAGGAAAAAATCACCTACTTCGTCGGCGTCCCGACGATGAGCCTGGAGATCATGAACCACCCCGACCGCGACAAATATGATTTGTCGTCGCTCAAGGACATCACTGGCGGCGGCGCGCCGCGCCCGGTCAGCCATGTCGAGCGGCTGCAGGCGGCCTTCCCGAGCGCCCGCCCGGCGCTCGGTTACGGCCTGACCGAAAGCAACGCCGCCGGCTGCGCGAATTACTGGGACAATTACGCCAATAAGCCGTCGTCGACCGGCCGCGCGCAAACGCCGCTGGTCGAGATGGCGATCCTCGGCGCAGACGACCGCCATTTGCCGCCCGGCGAAGAAGGCGAGATCGGCATTCGCAGCGCTGCCAACATCAAGGGCTATTGGCGCAACCCAGCGGCTACGGCGGCAGCGTTCACCACCGACGGTTACCTGCGCACCGGTGACGTCGGTTATTTCGACGAAGACGGGTATTTGTTCATCGTCGACCGCAAGAAGGAAATCATCATCCGCGGCGGCGAGAATATCTCGACCGCGGAGGTGGAAGCCGCCTGCTATGCCTGCCCGTCGGTCGCCGAGGTCTCGGTGTTCGGCGCGCCTGACGACCGGCTCGGTGAAGTTCCGGTCGCGGTCGTTTGCCTCAAGGACGGCGAAAGCCTTAGCGAGGAGAATCTGCGCAGCTTTCTCGTCGGCCAGCTCGCCAAATTCAAAATCCCCGAGCGCTTCATTTTTTCGGCCGAACCGTTGCCCCGGCTGGGCACCGGCAAGTTCGACCGCCGCGCCTTGAAAGCGCTGTACGGCACTTGATACTCGATCGCCGGACATTGCTGATCGGAGGCGGGGTCGGGATCGGCCTGATCGCCGGTTACGCCTTGTGGCCACGCCACCTCAGGTCACCGCTTACTGCGCGGCCCAACGAGGAGACGTTCGGCGCCTACATCAAGATCACCCGCGACGGCCGCGTGACCGTCGCCGTACCGCAGGTCGAGACCGGGCAGGGCATCTGGACGGCGCTGCCGCAGATCGTCGCGGATGAGCTCGGCGCGACGTGGGAATCGATCGCGGTCGAGCCGGCGCCGCTCGAAAAGATCTATGCCAATCCGCTGGCCAAGGCCGAGGGCTGGCCCGAGGACCTGCGAATCACCGCGGACTCGACCTCGGTCCGCGCATTTGAGCAGCCGCTGCGCGAAGCGGCGGCGGTCGTTCGTACGATGCTCGTCGGCGCTGCAGCCGACCGCTGGAACATCAGCGAGCGGGATTGCGAGACTGCCGACGGGTTCGTCATCAATGGCGTGCGCACGTTCGGCTTCGGCGAACTAGCTGAGGAAGCCGCCGGCCGCAGCGTGCCGCAGCGACCCGCCTTCCGCCAATCGACCCGCGGCCGCCTGATCGGTCAATCGCTGCAACGCCTCGACGCGCCGGCCAAGACCGATGGCAGCCTACGTTACGCCGGCGATGTCAGGCTGCCCGACATGCTGTTTGCTTCGGTTCGACTGGCGCCGCCCAACGGCCGGCTGACCGGTTTCTCGAACGATGCGGCGAAGGCTAGCGGCGGCGTTCGGCACATCGCGGCTCGCGACCAGTGGCTCGCTATTGTCGCCGAGACCTGGTGGGCGGCCGAGCGCGCGATCAAGGCCGCGGACCCCAAATTCAGCGGCCCCGCGACCGGGTCCGACGCCCGGCCATTGTTCGACGACGCATTGATTTCGGGCGATGCGCAAAACTGGTTCAGCCGCGGCGACTACGGTGCGACCGTGCGCGGGTCGCACCCGCTCGCCGCGACCTATTACGTCGCGCCGTCACAGCATCTCGGGCTCGAGCCATTGACCGCGACGGCACGCGATTCGGGCGGTCAGCTCGAAGTCTGGGCGCCGACCCAGGCGCCGGGCGTGGGCCCAAGCGACGCGATGCTCTACCCGATGCCGGTGGGTGAGCCGGCAGGGCGTGCGCTGGGTGACGGCGTAGCTGAGATCGCCGCGACGCTGGCCCGCGAAACCGGGCGTCCGGTCCAGCTGTCGCTGTCGCAATCGGCAAGCCAGAATCACGATCGCCCGTCGGCCGGCGCGCTGGCGAAGGTGATGGCGCTGCCCGGTACCGGGGGACTGACCGCAGCATGGAAGCTGCGCGTGGCAACCGCCGACGGCCTTGGTTCGGCGCTGGCCGCGCTCGATGGGCAAGACGCATCGGCAAAGTTCGGCCAAACCGCGCTCGATGGCTCGGTCCCGCCTTACTCAATCCCGCACGTTGCGATCGACGCCGTCCGCGCGCCGATTCCGTTTTCGGCCGGCTACATGCGTGGCTCGCTGCAGCGCGAGTTTACCTTCTTCACCGAGAGTTTCGTCGACGAGTTGGCGCGCGCCGCCGGGATGGAACCGCTCGCCTTTCGCATGTCGATGCTCGGCGGCGACTGGCGCCTCGCGCGCTGCTTCGAACAGGTCGCCCAGCTCGCCGGGTGGGACGGCGGCGGCCGCGGCAGCACCATGGGCATCGCCGGCTGCTCGGCGTTCGGATCGCACATCGCGTTGGTCGCCAGCGCGACCATCGGCGAGGATCAGCGGATCAAGGTCCACCGGCTGGTCGCCACGGTCGATTGCGGCCGCGCGGTTAACTCCGGCCTCGTCACCCAGCAAATCGCCGGTGGATTGCTGTGGGCGCTCGCCCAGGCAACCATGCCCGCGCCCGAGTGGATCGCCGGAATGCCGCGCGCCCGCACGTTCGGCGAGACCCGGCTGCCGCGCATCGCCGACACGCCCGACCTCACCGTACGGCTGATTCCGAGCACCGCCTCGCCGGGCGGCGTCAGCGGGCTCGGCACAACCGTACTCGCACCCGCCGCCGCCAACGCGATCTTCGCCGGCACCGGCAAACGGATGCGCGAGCTGCCGTTCGATCCTATGGCCACCGCGTGACCCCGGCCGATCATCCCCCCATTCCAACGGCGCGCGTCGGCGTCCTGTGTATCAACCTCGGCACGCCCGACGCGCCCCATGCGCGGGCCGTGCGCCGCTACCTCGCCGAATTCCTCAGCGACCGCCGCGTAATCGAAATTCCGCCGATCGCGTGGAAGCCAATCCTGCACGGAATCATTCTGCGGACGCGGCCGAAGAAATCCGCCGAGGCCTACAGCCAGGTGTGGACCAACGAGGGTTCGCCGCTGGCGGTGATCGCGCGGCGTCAGGCGCATGCCTTGCGCGAGCGGATGGGCGACCAAGTCCATGTCGAATATGCGATGCGCTACGGGAATCCCGGCATTGCCGGCGCGATCGAGCGCCTGATCGAGGCCGGCTGCACCCGCATCCTCGCCGCCCCGCTTTATCCGCAATATTGCGCTGCGACGACCGCGACCGCGAACGACGCAGTGTTCGCGGCACTGGCGGCGCTGCGGCTTCAGCCGGCGCTGCGCACCTTGCCGCCGTACTTCGACGACGCGCTCTACATCGAAGCGCTGCGGGCGAATCTGACCCGCCAGCTGGATGGCCTGGACTTCGTCCCCGATCGGCTGCTCCTGAGCTTCCACGGCATGCCTCAGAGGACGCTCGACCTCGGCGATCCGTATCATTGCCATTGCCGCAAAACCGCCCGCTTGCTGTCGGAGGCGCTGGGGCGCGAGGTCGATGTGGCCTTTCAGTCGCGTTTCGGCCGCGCCAAATGGCTGGAACCGGCGACCGACGCGACGCTCGCCGGCTATCCCGGCCAGGGCGTAAAGCGAATCGCCATCGCCGCGCCGGGCTTTTCGGCCGACTGCCTCGAGACGCTCGAGGAGCTCGGAATTCGCGGCCGCGAGACATTTCGCCACGCCGGTGGCGAACAATTTGCCCTGCTCGAATGCCTCAACGATTCGCCCGAAGGCATGCCCATGCTGGAGCACCTGCTGACGCGCGAACTTGCAGGCTGGCTGGAGCCGACCTAAGCGCCGCACCCAGGACGGACGGGAGAAACGATATGGCTCGAGTGGCAATCGTCACCGGCGGCACCCGCGGCATCGGCGAAGCGATCAGCATCGCGCTCAAGGACATGGGCATGAAGGTCGCGGCCAATTACGCCGGCAATGAGGAACGCGCGCGCGAATTCAGCGACCGCACCGGGATCGCCAGCTTCAAATGGGACGTCGCCGATTTCGACGCTTGCCGTGAGGGCGTGGCCAAGGTCGAGGCCGAGCTCGGCCCGGTCGATGTGCTGGTCAACAATGCCGGCATCACCCGCGATGCGACGATGAAGCGGATGGACCGCGCCAAATGGAGCGAAGTGATCGACGTCAATCTCGGCGGCGTGTTCAACATGGCCAAAGCGGTGTTCGAAGGCATGGCCGGCCGCGGTTACGGGCGGATCGTCAACATCGGCTCGATCAACGGCCAGGCCGGGCAATATGGCCAGGTCAATTACGCCGCCGCCAAGTCCGGCATCCACGGCTTCACCAAGGCGCTGGCGCAGGAAGGCGCGCGCTCGGGGATCACCGTCAATGCGATCGCCCCCGGCTATATCGACACCGACATGGTCGCCGCCGTGCCCGAGGACGTGCTGGCCAAGATCGTCGCGAAGATTCCCGTCAACCGGCTGGGCAAGGCGAGCGAGATCGCGCGCGGGGTCGGCTTCCTCGTCGGCGAGGACGCCGGGTTCATCACCGGTTCGACACTGTCGATCAACGGCGGCCAGCACATGTACTGATGGAGCGCGATTACGCTCCGCCGCAGAAACGGTCGGTGCTGATCGCCGGCCATCAGACGTCGATCAGCCTTGAGCCGATGTTTTGGCGCGCGCTCGAAGCCGCGGCGAAGGAGCGCGGGTGCGCGGTCAATGCCCTGGTCGCCGAGATCGACGCGGAACGGTTGGACGCCAGTCGCACACCCAACCTGACCTCGGCTATCCGCCAGTGGCTATTCGATCGGACGGCGCGCGGCTGACAGCACGGCGCGGGCGAACGCCGCGCCGCGATCGGGCGCATGTTCGAGGAACAGGGACGGCTCAATCAGTTCGAGCTCCATGATGCGCAGCACCTCATCTTCGTCGGGGACGATGTCGACGCGGGCGTAAACCGCCTTCGCCGGCGCCACCGCCAGCGCCTGCTTGGCGAGCTCCACCGCGCCCGGCGGCGGCATCGCCGGCAGGACCACGCCGCCGAGCGCTTCCTGCACCCGGAAATCGCCCGGCTTGGGCCGTTTCACGACGGTGTGGCTGTACTCGCCGTCGAACAGCATGACCGCATATTCGCCTCTACTGACGATGCCCGACATGAACGGCTGGATCATCATCCGCCGGCCCAGCGCGGCTTCGGGAATCGCCTCGCCGATGCGGATGCGATGGGTTCCGGCGGCCGATGCCGACACCGGCGGTTTCACCACCAGTTCCGGCGTCCCGAACCGTTCGCCTGCGGCGGCCAGGCTCGCGTCATCCAAAGCGTCGACCTCGATTGTGTCGACCGTCGGCACACCCCTGATCGCCAGCTGGGTGAGGTACGTCTTGTCACTGTTCCACCACAAGACGTCTGGCGGATTCACGACCGGCAGCCGCTCGGCGTCGAACCGGTTGAGCAGCCGCAGCCACGGCCCGTAGTGATGGTGGTATCCCCACGCGACCAGCGGCACGATCAGGTCGTATCCCTGGAGGTCGCCCGGGTCGGTCCACGGCACCGGCTCGACCGTCGCGCCGAGCTGGCGCAGCGCATCGGCTTCGACGTCAAAGGCCCACTGCCACGGCTCCGGATAGTCCGGGGCTGGGGTCAGGACCGCGATGAGCACTTAGCGTGCGAGCAGGATGCGCGCCTGATTGGCGATCTGCGCGAGCATCGAGGCGCCGACATTGCCTTCAACCCGGGCGCGCCCGATCAGGTGGCGAAACTGGTCGATCCGCGCGGCCTGGTCCTGGATCCACTCGGTGACGACGTCGTCGGGATCGCGGCTCCGGGTGCGCGCGAGGAAATCGATCCGCAGTTGCTCGAAATCGCGCGCCAGTCCGGCGACCAGCAACCGTTCCCATTGGTCGGTCGGAATGAAGCGTGCGACCTGCTGCTGCGCCCAGTCGAGCCCAAGCGCCTCGCCCAGCCGGGTGTAGGCGCTGGTTAGCGACAGTTCATCCAGCTTCTTGCGCGCGGCCAGCGCGGCGATGCCGAAGATGCCGTCGAGCTCGTAGAGCCGGACCAGCCCGCGCACGATGTCGTCGCTCGCACCGAGCTCGAGCAGACGGTCGCGCCGCGCCGCGGCCTCGCTGCGGACCTCGGACCGGATCAACTTGGTCGCTGCCGCCCCGATTTTCTTCGCGCCGGGCTCGAGCAGCCTGCACAGCACGCAAACCTGCGTCTCGCCGCCGGTCGAGCGGAGGATGTCCGACAGATGCGAACGGATGCTCGCCGCCGTGATCGTAAACAATTCGACGCGGGTCGATTCGGGTAGCGCGGCTTCCTCGATCAGGCGCCACAACTTGTCCAAGTCGAGCAAGCGTTCGGCGACCAGGAACGCGGCGATGACTTGCTGCAGTGACGCGCCTTCCTCCTCGGTGAGGTCGAACGCTACGCCTGGGCCAAGCCGGTTGACGAACCGGTTGGCCACCTTGGTCGCCAGAATCTCGTTGCGCAGCCGGTGGACGCGGATCGCGTGGGCGTGCCCCTTCTGCATCGGCTTGGGGAAGGCGGCGAGCAGTTGCTGGTCCATCAGCCGGTCATCGGCCAGGTGCAGCTTTTCGGCCGCCTCCTGCAGCGCCAGCTTGGACATCGACAGGACGACCGCCAGTTCAGGCCGGGTTAGTCCGCGGCCCTCCTGGACCCGGCGGATGAGATCCTCGCTCGATGCCAGCCCTTCGACCTTGCGGTCGAGCCGGCCCGACGCTTCGAGCAATTCGATCGTCCGAACATAGCCCGGCACGGCCTGGGCGCCGCCGGCCTCGGCAATCGACAGAGCAAGGCTTTGCAGCCGGTTGTCCTCGAGCACGAGGTCGGACACCGCATCGGTCATCCGCACCAGCAGGCTGTTGCGCTTGCCCCGCGCCAGCCGCCCTTCGCGCATCTCGCGGTTGAGCGGGATTTTGATGTTTACTTCATTGTCCGAGCAATCGACCCCGGCCGAATTGTCGATGAAGTCGGTGTTGATCCGTCCTCCATGCTCGGCGAACTCGATCCGCCCCGCCTGAGTAATCGCGAGGTTGGCGCCTTCGCCGATGACCCGCGCCCGCACTTCGACGCCATCGACCCGCAACGCGTCGTTGGCCGGGTCGCCGACATCGGCCTGACTTTGCGTCGTCGCCTTGATGTAGGTGCCGATGCCGCCGAACCACAGCAGGTCGACCGGGCTCTTGAGGATCGCGTTAAGCAGGGTCGTCGGATCGACCGAGCTGGCCTCGATACCGAGCGCTTTGCGTGCTTCCGCGCTCAGCGCGATCGATTTTTGCGTGCGGGGGAAGATGCCGCCGCCCTTGGACAGCAGCTTGCGGTTGTAATCGTCCCAGCTTGACCGCGTCAGTTCGAACAGGCGCTTGCGCTCTTCCCAACTGGTCGCGGGGTCGGGATTTGGATCGATGAAAATATGGCGGTGGTCGAACGCGGCGACCAGCCGGATGGCTTTTGACAGCAGCATGCCGTTGCCGAACACGTCGCCCGACATGTCGCCGCAACCGGCGACCGTGACCGGATCCGACTGAACGTCGACGCCCATCTCGAGGAAGTGCCGCTGGACAGAAATCCACGCGCCTTTGGCGGTGATCCCCATCGCCTTGTGATCGTAGCCGTTCGACCCACCGCTGGCGAAGGCGTCGCCGAGCCAGAAATTGCGCTTCAGGGCAATTCCGTTGGCGACATCGGAGAATTCGGCGGTGCCCTTGTCGGCGGCGACGACGAAATAGGGGTCGTCGCCGTCATGGATGACCACGTCTTCGGGATGGACGACCTTGTCGTTGACGAGGTTATCGGTGATCGACAGCAACGCGCGGATGAAAATGCGGTAGCTTTCGGTGCCTTCGTCGAGCCATGCGTCGCGGTTCGACGACGGTGGCAGGTGCTTGGGATAGAAACCGCCCTTGGCGCCGGTCGGAACGATCACCGCGTTCTTGACCATTTGCGCCTTCATCAGGCCGAGGATTTCGGTGCGGAAGTCATCGCGCCGATCGGACCAGCGCAGGCCGCCGCGGGCGATCGGGCCGCCGCGCAAATGGATGCCCTCGACCCGCGGGCTGTACACCCAGATTTCGCGCCACGGCACCGGCGCCGGCAGGCCAGGCACCAGCGAGCTGTTGAGCTTGAACGCCAGCGCCTCGGCGGCCTCCGGCGCGAAGGCGTTGGTTCTGAGGATCGCCTCGACCAACGCGCGCAGCCGCCGCAAAATCCGGTCGTCATCGATTGAGCGCACCTTGGTGAGCGAATCGTCGAACCGCGCGCGCAGCTTGGCGACTTCGGAGTCGCGCTTGTGGCACGCCGGGTCGTGCGCCGCCGTGAACAGCGCGATCAGCGTGCGCGTCGCATTGGGCGCCCGGCGCAGCGCGTCGACGACGGTCACCAGCCCAAAGGCGACCCCCGTTTGGCGCAGGTACCGGAACCAGGCGCGCAGCCACACCACCGGCTGGGTGTCGAGCCCGGCATAAAGCACGAGCTGGTTGAACTCGTCATTCTCGGCCGATCCGCAGAGGACGCCGGCGATCGCGCCCTCGATTTCGCCGATCCGGTCGAACAGCGGATTGAGCTCGGCCTCGCCGGCAACTTCAACCCGGAAGTCGTGAATGTAACCGAGCGCTCCGCCGCCGAGCGACGTCGGAATTTCCTCGAGTACGCGGAACCCGAAATTCTCCAGCACCGGGACCACTTCGCTGAGCGGGATCAGCCCGCCGCGGCGGTAGGTCTTGAGCCGCAACTGCCCGGGCGGATCGAGCTCGGAGCGCGAAATCCGGATACCGCGATCGGCATCGTCGCGCAGGCTGCTCAGGCGAAGGATGTCCGCTGCGGCGTCTTCGGGCGCCGTGCGCGAGCGATAGCTCTCCGAGAAAGTCGGGAGGTAGGTGAAGGCGAGGCGGGTGGCGCGGGGCGAGCCGGCCGCGGCGATCAGCTCGGCTTCGACCGCCGGCGCCCAGCCGCGGACCATTTCCACGACCGCGGTGTCGAGTGCCTCGGCGTCGGGCAGCGGCGCCTCGGCCTCGATATATTGAGTATAGCGAATCAGCGCGAGGTCGCCGTCGCCAAGCTCGACCGACCAGCTCGTGACTTCGCGACCGACTTCGTTCTCGAGCAGCATGGCGATCGCCGTCCGCCGCGACGTCGTCAGCTCTTCGCGCGGGAGCCAGACGAAGCTGAACAACTGGCCCTTGAGGATGCTGCGCACCTGCAGCAGCCCGGGCCGCGGGCGGTCGGCGAGCGACATCGCCATCATCACCAACGCGCGCACCGAATCGTAATCGATGGTGATCAAAAGGTCGCGCGGCAGCGACGAGATCGCGTGGCGCAGGGCCTTGCCCGAATGGCCCTTGGGGTCGAAGCCGAAATCGTCATCGAGCTGCTGCAGCCGGCGGCGCAGCACCGGCACTTCCTCGGGTGGCAGGCGCAGCGCTTCGCTAGTCCACAGTCCGGCGTGGACGCCGATGCCGGCGACCTGATTCTTGGCGCCGATTACCGGAACCACGACCAGGTCGAGCGGTACGCGGCGGTGGACGGTCGACTTGCGCTCGGCCTTGGCCATCAGCGGATGGTGGTCCCCGCCGTGCTCGAGATAGCGCATCGCGTCGAGGCAGCCGCCTTCGTCGGTCGGGGCGCCAGGGATGCTAAAAATGCCGAGCGCTTCCGACGGCACTTCATAGGGCTTTTCAACGTGATAGCCGAGCAGGGTCATGGCCCCGTCGGCGAACCATTCGAGCAGCGCCCTGCCCTCGGGATCCGCGATATCCGCGGCGTCGGCGCGCATCTTGGCCTGGAGCTTGCGCCAATCGCGCACCGCGAGCCGCACGTCCGTCAGGACCCGGCGGAGATCGGCCGCGAGTTCCTGGCGGCCGCGCGCGTCGGCGCGGTCGAGCTCGAGGTACATCATCGATTCGCGGTGCGGCTTGTCGGCGCACTTCAACTTGACTTCGCACAGCACGCCATGGTCGTCGCGTTGTACGCACACCACCGGGTGGAGCAGGCGATGGATCGTCAGCTGGCGCGCCGCGATCGCATTGGCGACCGAATCGACCAGGAACGGCATGTCGTCGTTGACGATGCCGATCCGCATCCGCCGTTTGCCGGCTTCGCCGCCAGTAGATTCGATTTCGAGCGCGAGTTCGCCGTGCTTGCGCTGCGCCGCGACGCCGGCGAGGAATTCGGCGGCCTCCCGCTCGGCCTCACGGCTCAGTCCCTGGGTTTCGCCGGGAAGCGCATTGGTGGTCAGCGCCTTGCGCAGCGAGTCGACCAGGGTCTTGGTCAGTCGCATGTGGGCCGTCATGGAAAGGTGATGCTCCGCGAGTGGTGCACGTGCGGGCGGCCTATAGACCGACGCCCGCCAGTGACAACCCCGCGATCAGTTCAAATGGCGCGGCGGATGGCTCGTTCAACCAAAGTTTGGTCGTTCAGGACCGCGACGGCCTCGTGACTGCCGTCGGCGTTGCGGCGGGTCACGACGACCGCGAATTCGTCGTCAATCGCCAGTTCGGACAGCGACAGCACCGGTGCCTGGCGAAGCCTGGCCCGGGCCGCATCGCCGCGCGTATCGGCCTTGGGCTCGGGCCGGCGCGCGTCGCGCTCGGCCGCAACCAGCGCTTTCAACCCGCCCGATTGCTTCTCGATAAATTGCTGGAATCCACCGAGCTCGATGGTTTCGCGCTGGGCATAGGACAAAGCCGCCGCGAACTCTGTCAGCCGCGCTTTGTCGTAATCGATCCCGAACACCAGTTTGACGATCGGGGTCATCGGCGCGCGGGCCTGGGCCTTGACGCCCGAGTCCTCGAGCAGCTCGGCATAATCCTCGGGGGCCCGCTGCGCCGCGATCGCGAAATCGTAGGCGACGGCCAAAGCGCGATAGAGCGCGGTGCGGCTGCGGCCGTCGGCGGACTTGACCGCTTCGGCGGTTTCGCGCGCGGCCGACAGGCGGTCGGCGAGGCCGGCATCGGGGGCCAACTCGGGCGCCGCAACCGCATCCGTTTCGGCGTCGGCATCCATTTCCGCGTCCGTCGCGGCAAGCGGGCCGTCTTCCCAAATCAAATGCTCCTCGGCCGGGGCCAGAGCGAAGTCGATCGGCCGGTCGTCGTCGACGCCGAGCGGGGCGAAGGGTGCCGGCTCCGGCGCGACGATCGGCACGTCGATCGCCGCTTCGTCTGTATCGACCTCGGCGTTGGCGGCCGCGGCCGATTCCCCGACCGTCTTCCAGTTGATCACGCCATAGATGAAATCGATCGTGTCGCCATCCGACGAGAACGGCAGCAGGATCCCGCGATAGCAGATGACCTCGCTCCGCTGATTGGCGAATTCGGCTTCGAACCCGATCGGCGCGCGGTTGGCGATGATTTGCAGATAATGGTCGGTCAGCCGCGACAGCAGCGACCGGCTGGGCACGTCGGAGATGGTCCGCGTCGCTTCGTCGAGCCCGCATTCCTCGCGGATCGCGCCGCCGATGTACGGCACCGCCGGATTGTCGCGCCCGCAGGTGAAGTCCAACAGCACGCTGTTCGCCGCGAAATCGAGGACGTCGTTGGGCTCCAGATCCTCGATCGACGGGAAGTCGCGGCCCTGCAGCTGCGCCACCCAATAATTGTAGGCGCGGACATGCATGCGCCGCTCGTCGGTGCCGATCGCCGCCGCGACGTCGTCCGCCGTCGACGACTCGCTGGCCGCTGACTGGTCGAAATCGCTCGGATGCTCGCGGTAACTGTCCATTCTGACCGGCCCCACTCTCCAGTTCAAAGGGAAAATGGCGGATTGCGGTTACCAAAATGTTAAGCATAAGCGTTCAGGACCGGCGCTGGCCCGGCCTTGCCCGCGTCGGGCCGCTTTGATAGTGGGCGCGTCTTCCGGGAATCCAAGCCGCTTTAGCTCAGCTGGTAGAGCACATCATTCGTAATGATGGGGTCAGGTGTTCGAGTCACCTAAGCGGCACCACTCCCTCCACGCACTCAGAGACCAGGTCCGTGTCGTGAGCGGCGCAGCCCGAATTACCGTGTAAGTTCCGCTACATGTGCCCAGACGAGCATCAGACGCTTGCGCCAAGAGAGCACTTTGGCCGCTCGGCAACGGCGACCCATGGCCGCAATTCTCTGGAGGCCAAATTCGCTGGCACCAGATGCAGATGCTGATTGAGGCGAACGTTAGCTGAACTGAAAGTACCGGCGCTGCTCTTCCCACGAGAGCGGTACATCAGCCGCTCTCAGGAGGCGGCGTCCAGTTAACGAGGGGAGGCTGCCTGCCCTCCACGATCGCTGTGACGATGTCCGGGGCTAGCCAGTTCAGGCGAAGCAGCTGCCACAGGTGGCGTTTGCTGTAGTTCGACACCATCGGGTCCGATGCTCCGGTAGAGACAGCCTCCCGCGCCGCGTTTGCGTGCGCGAGAAGCTTGAGAAGCACTGGGTCAGGTTCATTCGCCGGGCCTTCGGCTGAAACGACGAGCTTCAGTCAAAATCGCGACGGCGGTCGACGGCAATCTGGTCAAGATCGGGGTTTCGGACTCGGGGATCGGCATCCTCCCGCTCGCTATCGATCGCGTATTCCTTCCGTTCGTGCAGCTCGAGGACAATTTGTCCCGTCGTTTCGACGGGTCGGGACTCGGCCTGCCACTCGCCCGGTTGTTCGCCGAGCTGCACGGCGGAACGGTCAAGCTCGACAGCGTCGCCGGCGCCGGGACGACCGCGACCATGGTGCTTCCCGCTTACGCGGCGGCGGTCTGATCGGATCGAGGCTGGCCGCTGAACTGCAGTAACAGGTTACGCAACTCTGCGAGGTGGATCGGCTTGGCCAGCACGCCCGCCATCTCGAGCCCGAGCGCTTCACCCAGCCGCACCGCCATCTGCACCATCGCGCTGTTGTAGCCGCTGATCACCAGCACGCGGGCCGTGCAACCCTGCGCCGCGAGGTAACGCAGCATTTCGATCCCGTCGGACCCCGGCATCGCCAGGTCGAGGCAGATCACGCTCGGCGAAACGGCGTGGAATTGCTGCTTGAACAGCGCCGGATCGGATGCGACGGCCACCGCGTAACCGCAGCCCTCGCCGACCCGTTGGATCAGGGCGCAGATCGCAGGTTCATCGTCAATCACGAACAGCGAATTGCCGGACACTGTTTCCTCTCGTCGAATTCGACTCGCCTACGCAGCCGTCGGCGTTACAGCCGCCCTTGAAACAAGCGGGAAAGCGCATGACTGAGCAAGAACAAATCGGCTCCGTTATCGATGAAATGTATGCGATGATCTCGGGCCCGGCGGGTCCGCGCGATTGGTCGCGGCAAGCCAATTGCTTCACCCCCGACGCGCGCCAGATCCGCACCTGGGTTGATGCGCAGGGCCGGCCCCAGCGGCTGAGCATGACGCTCGAGGAATATGAGGCGAACACCACGCCGTTTTTCGCCGCCAACGCCTTCTACGAAATCGAGACCGGCCGCCGGATCGACGTCTTTGGCAACATCGCGCACGCGTGGAGCAATTACGAAGCGCGCGCCGCGCTCAACGATGCCGAGCCTGAGCGGCGCGGGATCAATTCGATCCAGCTGTTCCGCGACCCCGACCACGGCTGGCGGATCGTCGCGATGATCTGGGACAACGAACGTTAGGCTGCGGCAACCACCCGGCCGACGCATTCGCCAAGACCGATCCGGACCGCCCCGTCGGCTTCGCACCACGCCTTTAACGTCACTTCGTCGCCATCCTCGAGGAACGTCCGCGTCTCACCGCTGGGCAGCTTCAACGGCGCCTTGCCGCCCTGACTGATCTCCAGCAGCGAACCGAGGCCCTGGTCGTCGCCAGTCGACAGCGTCCCGGTGCCGATCAGGTCGCCCGCCTGCAGATTACAGCCGTTCGAGCTGTGGTGGGCGACGATCTGCGCCGCGCTCCAGTACATCGCCGCGTCGGCCGACCCACGCGACAACACCTGCGGCGCCATTTCCGCCGCGCGCATGGCGTCACTCGTCAAGGTCACTTCGAGCTGCACACCAAGCCCGCCGCTTATCCGGTCTGCCGCATCGTCGAGATAGGCGAGAGGTTGGGGGTCGCCGGCCGGGCGTGGGGACATCGCCTTGCGGAACGGCGCCAGCGCGTCGCCGCTGACCACCCATGGGCTGACGCTGGTCAGGAAATTCTTGGCCAGGAACGGGCCGAGCGGTTGATATTCCCACGCCTGCAAATCGCGCGCCGACCAGTCGTTGAGCAGGCAATAGCCGGCGATATGCTCGCTCGCCTCACCGATCGGGATCGGCGACCCGAGCTCGTTGCCGCGGCCGACCCAAATGCCGAGCTCGAGCTCGTAATCGAGGCGGCGGCTGGGGCCGTATTCGGGCGCCGCGGCGTCGGGCGCCTTGCGCTGCCCGTTTGGACGGATCACCGGCTCGCCCGAGGCGCGCACCGAACTCGCCCGGCCGTGGTAGCCGATCGGCACATATTTGTAGTTCGGCAGCAGCGGCTCGTCGGGGCGGAACAGCCGACCGACGTTGGTCGCGTGATGAATCCCGACGTAGAAATCGGTGTAATCGCCAATCAGGCATGGCACGTGCAGCCGCACCTCGCTCTGCCCGATCAGCGCCGGCTCGACATCGTTGCGATAACGTTCGTCGCTCAAGATCTCGGACAATCGCAGCCGCAAGTCGTGCTGGGCGTTCGGCCCGCGCGCCAGCCACGCATTCAGCACCGGCTGGGCGAAATCGCCGCGCCAGCTCTCGTCGAGCAAATCGGAAATGGCGGTGAGGTCGAGGATATAGTCGCCGATCGCGACGCCGGGCCGGCGCCGGCCCTTGGTTTCCGAGAAAATGCCGAGCGGCAGATTCTGGACGGGGAAATCGCTGCCTTCCGCGCTCGCGACCCAGCTGGTCCGGGCCGGATCGTGGGTTTCGTCAGTCACGGCAGTTTCGCCTTGGGAAAGCCCGCCCACGCCAGATCGTAATCGTGTTGCGCGTGTTCGATCGCCCATTGGGTCGGGCGGTACGGCCAGCAGGTTTCGACCATGAATGCCATTGTCCCGTCGATCTTGGCCGGCTTCAATTCGGCCGCGCTCGCTTTCTTCCAGCTGTCGACATCGGGCCCATGCCCGCTCATCAGATTGTGCAGGCTGAGCCCGCCCGGGGCGAACCCTTCGGCCTTGGCGTCATAGGCGCCCGCGATTAGACCCATCGCTTCGCTCATCACGTTGCGGTGGAACCACGGCGGGCGGAAGGTGTCCTCGGCGACCATCCATCGCGGCGGGAAAATCACGAAGTCGGCGTTGGCCCGGCCGGGCACGTTGCTGGGCGACGTGAGCACGGTGAATATGGACGGGTCGGGATGATCGAAGCTGATGCTGCCGATGACATTGAACCGCGACAGATCGTAGCGGCAAGGCGCGTAATTGCCGTGCCACGCGACGACGTCGAGCGGCGAATGGTCGAGCGTTGTCGTCCACAAAGCCCCAAGCGATTTCTGGATGACCTCGGTCGGCTCGTCCATGTCCTCGTACCAGGCGACGGGCGTCTCGAAGTCGCGCGGGTTGGCGAGGCCGTTGGATCCGATCGGCCCCAGCTCGGGCAGGCGCAGCGGCAGCCCGTAATTTTCGGCGACATAACCGCGGGCCTCGCCATCGGGCAGCGCGACCCGGAACTTCATCCCGCGCGGAATGATCGCGATCGATCCGGGGGCCACGTCGATTCGCCCGAGCTCGGTATGGATGTCGAGGGCGCCCTGCTGCGGGATGATCAGCAATTCGCCGTCGGCATCGACGAACACGCGCCGGTCCATGCTTTTGGTCGCGCGATAGACATGAACCGCGACGCCTTCGAGGTCCTCCGGCGTGCGCGCCTGGAGCACGGTCGCCAGCCCGTCGACGAAGTCGGTGCCCTCGGGCAATTCGGGCGGGTCCCAGCGGAGGCGATTGGGCGCCAGCGGCTCGGCCGAAGCGACCGCTCCGAACAACCGTGCCCCGGCATAGGCCGAGAACGGCCGGTGATCGGCGGTCGGCCGCATCCGGTACAGCCAGCTGCGCCGGTTCTCGTGCCGCGGCGAAGTGAACGAGCTGCCCGACAATTGCTCGGTGTAGAGCCCGAAGGCCGGGCGTTGCGGCGAATTGCGACCTTCGGGCAGTGCGCCGGCGACCGCCTCGCTTTCGAAATGGCCGCCAAAGCCGGTCATGTAGCCGTTGCTCATGCGCGCCGGTTAAAGCGTCACGCCCGCAAACTCAAACGGGCGCGGCTCCATGGTGAAGCCGCGCCCGCGGCGCCGGCAGGGACTCGCGACCCGCCCGCGCTCACCTGACCCTCTCCAGGTCAGTGTTGGTTGACGTTCACGTCGATCTTGTCGGGAACCTGAACCGTGGTCTTGCTGCCGCCGAGGCCAAGCTGGCCGCGGAACAGGAACAGCAAGACGAGGACGACGATGATCAACAGGACGACGGCGAGGACTCCACCACCGCCGCCTCCGCCGGTCTCGACGATGGTCGTGCGGTCGGTATCGTTATCGGCCATGGAAACTCTCCCTGTATTCCGCTGTTCTATTGGCGAAACGAACGAAGCTTGCAGGCGGGGGTTCCGCAAAAGGAGTTTGCAATGAAGCGGATAGTGGTTGGAATTGCGCTGGCGCTGCTCGTCGCGTGCAAGCCGCACAAGGTGAAAGACGAGGTTGCCAACGCGCCCGAGCCGACGGCGGTCACCAACGCCGCCCCTTCAGTAAATGCCGCTGCACCTGTCGCCAATGCCACTGCTGTTGCTGCCAACGCAGCCGCGGCCGACGATCGCACGCCGCTGATCGAACCCAGGGGACCGATCGATCCCAAGAGCGCCGAAGCGGCGGGGCAGGTCGTTCAGCATTATGGCGCGCTGATCGAACGCGAGCGCTGGTTGAAGGCCGAGAAACTGTGGGGGGACATCAACGCCGCGCGCACCTTCGCGACCATGCTCGGCGGCAAGTTCGGCGAAATCCATCTGGAAATTGGCAAGCTCGGCGAGCCTGAAGGGGCGGCGGGCTCGATTTATTTGACCGAGCCGGTGGTGTTCTACGGCCAGTCAAAAGCCGGGAAGGACTTGCGCTTGCCCGCTGAGGTGACCTTGCGCCGGGTCAATGATGTCGATGGCTCGACCGAGGCCCAGCGCCGCTGGCACATCGAACGAATCGAGCTGAAGAAGAAACGGGCCTAGAGGCTGTTGACCGCCTGCTGGAACTTCTTGGCGTCTTCGTCGGTGATGGTCGCGCCGGTGACGTCGGTGGGTTGCTCGGCGTTCGCGCCCGTCGCGTCGCCTGACGGCGCGGCGAAATCATAGGCGAACCAGATGATCCCGGCGGCCCACAGCAGGGCCATCCACCGGCTTTTGAAAATCGTACTGGTGCGCATCGGAATCATCGCGCGGGAGTATCGCTGAGGCCGCTTAAGATTCGGTTTCAGATTGGGTGACTTCGCGCGACTTGAAATCGTCGCGAATCCGCTGGTTGAAATAGATGCCTTTGGACAGAGCCAGGCCAAACGCTTCCGCAACTTCCCCGGGCACGTCTTCGTAAATGTACCGCCGCCCGGTCACGAACTCGATCCACAACGCGCGTGTCGCGGGATCATAATCGAACCGGCGGATCACCGACGAAGGCATGGCCTAGCCTCGCCGTCCCCCAAACCGTGTGCGCTGCTGCTTGCCAAACCGCCCCTTGCGCGTGCCCGGTTTGCCTTCGTTCGAATTGCCCGGCCGCCGCGGCGCAAACCGCTCGGGGTCGGGAATCCCAAGCTCGTCTTCTTCCAGCCGGCGGATCTCGTCGCGCAGCCGTCCGGCTTCCTCGAACTCGAGGTCGGCGGCGGCCTTGCGCATGCGCTGTTCGAGGTCGGCGAGATAGGCCTTGAGATTGTGCCCGACGAGGTGGGGCCGTTCGTCGTCGCCGGTGTCGATGACCACCCCGTCGCGGGTCGCGAGATGGGCCATGATGTCGTGGACGTTACGCTTGATACTCGCCGGGGTGATCCCGTGCTCGACATTATATTCGAGCTGCTTGGCGCGCCGCCGGTCGGTCTCGGCGAGCGCCCGCTCGATCGAACCGGTGATGGTGTCGGCATACAGGATCACGCGGCCCTCGATGTTGCGCGCGGCGCGGCCGATGGTCTGGATCAGCGACGTCTCCGAGCGCAAAAACCCTTCCTTGTCGGCATCGAGGATCGCGACCAGCCCGCATTCGGGGATGTCGAGCCCCTCGCGCAGCAAATTGATCCCGACCAGCACGTCATAGACGCCGAGCCGCAGTTCGCGAATCAGCTCGATCCGCTCCAGCGTCTCAACGTCGCTGTGCATGTAGCGAACCTTCAGGCCCGCCTCGTGCAGATATTCGGTCAGATCCTCGGCCATGCGCTTGGTCAGCGTCGTCACCAACGTCCGATAGCCCTTGCGCGCGGTCTCCTTGGCTTCGTGCACCAGGTCGTCGACCTGGTCCTCGACCGGCTTGATCGTCACCGGCGGGTCGATCAGCCCGGTCGGGCGGATCACCTGCTCCGAAAACACGCCGCCGGTCGCGTTCATTTCCCACGGGCCGGGCGTCGCTGACAGGAACGTCGTCTGCGGGCGCATCGCGTCCCATTCGTTGAAGCGCAGCGGGCGGTTGTCGATGCAGCTCGGCAGGCGGAAGCCATATTCGGCCAGTGTAATTTTCCGCCGATGGTCGCCGCGCGCCATCGCGCCGATCTGCGGCACCGTCTGGTGGCTTTCGTCGATGAACAGCAAGGCGTTATCGGGCAGATATTCGAACAAGGTCGGCGGCGGCTCGCCCGGCAGGCGGCCGGTCAGGAACCGCGAGTAATTCTCGATCCCCGCGCAGCTGCCGGTGGCGGCAATCATCTCGAGGTCGAAATTGGTCCGCTGCTCGAGCCGTTGCGCCTCGAGCAGCCGCCCTTCAGCGGTCAGTTCCTTGAGCCGCTCGGCAAGCTCGTGCTTGATCGCTTCCATCGCCTGCTTGAGCGTCGGGCCCGGCGTCACATAATGCGAATTCGCATAGACCCGGATGCTGTCGAGCGAGGCCATGGTCTTGCCGGTCAGCGGGTCGAATTCGCTGATGGTTTCAACCTCGTCGCCAAAGAACGATACCCGCCACGCCCGGTCCTCATAATGCGACGGGAAGATCTCCAGGCTGTCGCCGCGCACCCTGAAATTGCCGCGCGCGAACGCCTGGTCGTTGCGGCGGTATTGCAGCGCGACCAGCTTGCGGATGACCTCGCGCTGGTCCTCGGCCTTGCCCTTCTTCAGATCGAAAATCATCGCCGAGTAAGTCTCGACCGAGCCGATTCCGTAGAGGCAGGACACCGAGGCGACGATGATCACGTCGTCGCGCTCGAGCAGCGACCGCGTCGCCGAATGGCGCATGCGGTCGATCGCCTCGTTCACGCTCGACTCTTTTTCGATGTAGGTGTCGGTCCGCGCGACATAGGCCTCGGGCTGGTAATAATCGTAGTAACTGACGAAATATTCGACCGCATTGTCCGGAAAGAAGCTCTTCAATTCGCCGTACAGCTGCGCGGCGAGAATCTTGTTGGGCGCGATCACCAGCGCCGGCCGCTGCAGCGTGTCGATCACCTTGGCCATGGTGAAGGTCTTGCCGCTGCCGGTGACGCCGAGCAGCACCTGGTTCTTCTCGCCGTCGAGCGCGGCTTCGGTCAGTTCCTTGATTGCCGTCGGCTGGTCGCCCGCGGGCTCATATTCGGAAACCAGCGCGAACGGCTTGCCGCCCTCCGCCTTGTCGGGCCGTGCCGGGCGGTGCGGGACATAAGTCTCGGCCGTGTCGGGTTCGGCGAGCGAAGTGCGGATCTGAATGGCCATCGTTTCTCTATATGGGATGGTGGCCTTGGCCCGGCAATTGCGGCAAGTCAGGTTCGTTGGGGGGAGCAGGGATGCGCGGCATTCTCAAATTTGGCGTGGCCGCGGGCCTGTGTGTGCCACTCGCGGCGATGGCGGCGGACACGGTCCAGCTAACGCCGGGCCGGTGGGAGGTGAACACCACCTTCCTCAGCGTGTTGCTCGATGGTCAGCCCCTGCCGAACGAAATCTTCAAGAACTCGGTTGGCTTCGACTGCATCTCGCCGGCATTCGCCGCGGAACCGCCGCGATATTTCCTCGAGCCGGACTCGGCGAAGGACTGCAAGCCCGGCGGCACGGTTGCCGATGGCCGAATCGCCATGGCCGGAAAATGCGCCATGCCGTTCGGCGATATGATGGCGGCGGGGGTGGGGACGTATCAATCCCAATCCTACGAGATCATCATGAAAACGGACGCGACCATGGACGGCAAACCGCTGGTCATGAACTTCGCCTTGCGCGGCAAATATGTCGGGGAATGCCGGGGCGACGAGGAAAAATGATCTCCGACAGGGTATTTTACCTTGACCAGCGGTCGCACTGTACGACCAGCGAATGTTTGTCAGGGCTTTACGACAATCGGCTTCGCCAGCTCTCCGAGTTCGCTTCGAACTGAGGTCGCGCCGCGCGGCATCTCCTTACAGCGCTTTGCCGGCCCCACCGGGGCGGCTATGCTGGCCGGTGGAAACAGGGGAAGGCAATTCATGAAACGCATCATCCTGATCGCCGGCATCGCGGCGCTCGCCGCCTGCAACAAAGGCCCGGACGTTAACGTCAAGAACGCCAGTGTCGGCGAAGTCGCCGAAAAGGTTCGCGAAGCGGCCGGCAGCGGCTCGCTGGTCGAGCCCGGCAAGTGGCAGTCGAAGGTAACGGTGCTCGATGTCGACATGCCCGGTATGCCGCCGCAATTCGCGCAGCGAATGAGGGAGACGATCGGCAAGGTCCAGGCCACGACCACCGAAACCTGCCTGACCGAGGCCGACGTCAAGAAGCCCAAGGAGGATTTCTTCGCCGGCCGCAGCAAGAATTGCCGCTACGAGCATTTCACCATGAGCGGCGGGACGATCGATGCGGCAATGACCTGCAATGCTCAGCAGGGCGGGACGATGACCATGACCGTCAACGGGACCTACGCATCGGACTCCTACGATGCGACCATGGCGATGGACATGGCCGGCGGGCGCCAGCGCGGAATGCACATGAAGTCGCGGATTGAATCGCACCGCCTCGGCGAATGCACCGGTGACGAAGTCAACGCCAAGAACAAGGAGGTCGGGCAGTGATCGGATATGTGACCGTAGGGTCGAATGACCTCGATAAATCGCGCAGCTTCTACGACGCACTGATGCCGGTGATCGGCGCCGGCCGGATTATGGAGTTCGGCGACAATTTCACCATGTACGGCACCGGCATGGGCAAGCCCGGCTTTGCCGTGTGCAAGCCCTACGACGGCCATGCGGCCACTGCCGGCAACGGCAATATGGCGTCGATAGCCTGCGACAGCCGGGCCAAGGTTGACGCCCTTTACGCCAAGGCGATTGAGCTTGGCGGCAGCGACGAGGGCCCTCCGGGCGTGCGCGGCGACGACGGCCCGCAGGCCTTCTACGGCGCTTACTTCCGCGACCCCGACGGCAATAAGCTTGCCGCGTTCCGGATCGGTCCTGCCGATTGAGGTGTTAAGCACTGTGTGACAGCGACCGTCCTTCTTAACCGCGATGGCGGTGCGGTCGCCCGGGACCCTGATATTGCCGCGAAGGTCAGCCGCGCGCTCGACGCGGCCGGGATCGAGGCCAAGGTCGAACTGATCGACGGCGCCGATACCGAGGATCGCGCGCGGGCGGCCGCGGAGCAGGAGCAACCGCTGCTGATCGTCGGCGGCGGCGACGGGACGGTCAGCGCCGTCGCTTCAGCGCTTGCGGGAACCGGTACCGCGCTCGGCATCCTGCCGCTGGGCACGCTCAATCATTTCGCCCGCGACCTGGATCTTCCGAGCGACCTGGATGAGGCCGCCATGCTGATCGCGAGCGGCAGCGAGCGCCGCGTCGACGTCGCCGAAATGAACGGCGAAGTGTTCATCAACAATAGCGCGATCGGCATTTACCCGTTGATGGTCGTCGATCGCGAGGCACAACAGAAGCGCCTCGGCCGGAGCAAACGGCTGGCGATGGTCGTGGCGTCATTACGGACGCTCGTGCGCTTCAAGCACCAGCGGCTCGCGTTGACCGTCAATGATGAGGCCGAGGCGCGGATCGACACACCGCTGCTGTTCGTCGGCAACAATGATTACCGCGTCGATCTCGGCGCCGCGGGTCAGCGCGCGAGCCTTGAGGACGGGCAATTGTGCGTGCTGGTGATGCGCAAGAAAACCCGGGCGGGCCTGATCGCGGCGACGATCCGGGCGCTGCTCAACCGCTCGCGCCCCGATGATCTTGTCCGGATCGACGGCGTCGAACGTCTTGGGGTCGCGAGCCACCGCAGTCGGTTGACCGTCTCGCTCGACGGCGAAGTGATCAGCGCCGCGCCGCCGCTCGACTATCGAATCCTCAAGCAGGCTTTGCGGGTTATCGCGCCGCGCGCCTGAACGTCGGCCATAAAAAAGGCGGCGGAAGGTCTCCCTCCCGCCGCCTGATTTTTTAGCCTCGTGCCTTAGAGGCCGCGTTCCGGCGCCGGCGGCGGCGGTGGTGGCGGCGGTGGCGGCACCGGGCACGCATCCGTCGCCAGGATCACCGATCCATCCGGGCACGTCTGCGTCGCCGGAGGCGGCGGCGGAGGCGGCGGAGGTGGCGGTGGGGGCGGCGGCGGTGGCGGCGCTTCCACGTCGGCGAAATTGTAGATCAGGCTGAACAGCAGGCTGTGCGAACGGAACCGGCTGTGCGCGTCGACGATGCGCGGTGCGCTCAGGCCGATATCGAAATTGTCCTTGAGCTTGCCGCCATCGAAATAGCGGTACTTGAGGCCGATATCGAAGTGGCGGAACACCGGAGCGCGGACGCCGAGGATGCCTTGCCAGGCGAGGTTGCTGTCCTTGAGCTCGTCGCCCGAGCCGTCGGTCTGGCGGACCCAGGCGATGCCGACACCGCCGCCGCCGTAGAAATTGACCTTTTCGTTGTCGCCGAGGTCGAACAGGATATTGCCCATCAGCGAATAGGCCCGGCTGTGGCCGTCGGCGTCGAACGAGGCGCCGTTGCTGGTGAACGTATATTTGTTGTGCTTGGCCCATTTGTGCGCGCCTTCGACTTCGGCGCGGATGATGCCGAAATCGTAGCCGGCGATCAGGTCACCATCGACGCCGAGCTTGTGATCGATGTCGAAATCCGCGGAGCCGTCGGTGACGGTCGGGAAACGGACATGCGAGTCCTGGGCCCACATCGGGCCGACTTCGAGCCCGAAGTAAGCGGAATGGTCGCGGGCGGCCGCCGGCGCGGCAGCGAATGCGGCCACCGAGGCCGCGGCGAGCAAGTAGCGTTTCATGTCTATGCCCCTGTTGTTTTAGGCTCACGGCCTGACGGTCATTGTAAACCGATTTTAAACGACGAGTCGAGCGCAGACGAATTGCAGTTCTGCAACAGTCATTTGACAGCGGTCCACCCGCCGGAAAATCCCTGCCGTGCGGCGGTTTTGGCCGTTCAGGCCCTAGCGGCGACCGGCGACCGGAGCGGCTTCTCGCCGTCGTCGGCCCATGCCGTGCGGCGATGCATCCCAAAATTAACGAACAGCGCCGGTAGCTTGAGGAACAGCAGTTCGGAATGGATGAAAGTGTCGACCGCGCGCTCCCACCATTTGGGCTCGCGCTTGCCGTTGGCGCGGAGCCAGCCGTCATAGGGTTGCCAATGGCTCGGCTCGTCCTGCTTGATGATCCGAAAGATCTTCATCAGGCCCGGGTCGTGGCGAACCAGCGGGTGGTCGAGCAGGATCTCGACCTGGCGATAGCCGCGCTTTTCGGTCAGCGAGATCACCCGGCACAATTTTTCGAACAGTGCATCGTTGGCGATCACCGCCTCAGTGTCGAGCTGGTCGATGGTTGAGCCGAACATGATCTCGACGAAGCGGTCGATGTGGCCGCAAGTGCGATCGACGCTAAGCGGCATTTGGCCGCGCTTCTCGAACCAGCGGCGGAACATCAGATAATGTTTGCGCTCGTCGGCGCGGTGCTGCTCGACCGCTGCGATGAACGCGTGATCGCCGGGCGATCGCGCTCGCACGGCCTCAAGCACGCGGTCGATCGCCGTGTATCCGCGATGCTCGTTGTAGATGTAGATCGACCCGAGCAGGTCGAGATATCGCTGACTGAACCAGGCACGCATTGCGACGGTTACGCACCGTCCGCCTCAAAGTTCAAATTAGCCGATGACCGGCGGAACTGGCAGTCCCATCGCCACCAGACCGCGGTCGTTACGAACGCGACACATTCACAGGAAAAATTGCGTTAACTCGCATTTACCCGCTTGCATCCTGCGCCGGTTGAGGCACAATAGGTGGTAGGGAGAGTGGGGGAACACTCAATACCTAGCGTTCCGGCGCCGGAATACCATATTCCGGTGACGGGCGACCTGTTCCCGATTTCCACAGGGACCAGGCCAAGAAAAGCCCCGCTCAACCGTAAAAACGGCTAGGGTGTCCGGCTATGGCTCCGAGTCGAACAATTGGTGAACAAGCGGTCCTCGAGAGGACTCAGTCAGGACGGGAAAGCGCAATGGATTTTTCGAGCGGCAGCGAAGTCACTCATGACGACGTCTCGACCGGCGTCCGCACCAGCAAGACGGTGGACGCCCGGGCGTTCGAGGTCACGACCGATCCGTCGCGCGATGCACTCCTGACCGAGTTCGGCAAGGACACGTTGCGCGACCGCTATCTGCTTCCGGGCGAGAGCTATCAGGACCTCTTCGCGCGTGTCGCCGCGGCTTATGCCGACGACGCCGGCCACGCCCAGCGGGTCTACGATGCAATCTCCAAACTGTGGTTCATGCCCGCGACCCCGGTCCTCAGCAACGGCGGCACCGGCCGCGGCCTGCCGATCAGTTGCTATTTGAACAGCGTGTCCGACAGCCTCGAAGGGATTGTCGGGACGTGGAACGAGAATGTCTGGCTGGCCTCGAAGGGCGGCGGTATCGGCACCTATTGGGGCAGCGTCCGCGGCATCGGCGAGCCGGTCGGCCTCAACGGCAAGACCAGCGGCATCATCCCCTTCGTCCGCGTGATGGATTCGCTGACGCTGGCGATCAGCCAGGGGTCGCTCCGCCGCGGTTCGGCCGCCTGCTATCTCGACATTTCGCACCCGGAGATCGAAGAGTTCCTCGAGATCCGCAAACCGAGCGGCGACTTCAACCGCAAGGCCCTCAACCTCCACCACGGGGTGTTGATCACCGACGAGTTCATGGAAGCGGTCCGCGCCGGTACCGAATTCGTCCTGCGCAGCCCGCGCGACGGCACCGAGCGCGCCACGGTCGACGCCCGCTCTTTGTTCCAGAAACTGGTCGAAACCCGTCTCGCGACCGGCGAGCCGTACATCATCTTCATCGACGCGGTGAACAAGGCGATGCCCAAGCATCACCGCGACCTGGGGCTCAAGGTCACGACCTCCAACCTGTGCAGCGAGATCACGCTGCCGACCGGCAAGGACCATCTCGGCGCCGACCGCACCGCGGTCTGCTGCCTGTCGTCGCTCAACCTCGAAACCTGGGACGAATGGAGCACCGACAAGCAGTTCATCGAGGACGTCATGCGCTTCCTCGACAATGTCTTGTCCGATTACATCGCCCGCGCTCCGGACGAGATGGCCCGCGCCAAATACAGCGCGGAGCGCGAGCGGTCCGTCGGTCTGGGCGTGATGGGGTTCCACTCCTTCCTCCAGGCGCGCGGCCTGCCGTTCGAAGGAGCGATGGCCAAGTCGTGGAACTTGAAGATCTTCAAGCACGTCCGGGCTCAAGTCGACGAGGCCTCGATGATGCTCGCCAACGAGCGCGGCCCGTGCCCCGACGCTGCCGACATGGGCGTGATGGAGCGCTTCAGCTGCAAGATGGCGATCGCCCCGACCGCGTCGATTTCGATCATCACCGGCGGCACCTCGGCGTGCATCGAGCCGATCCCGGCCAACATCTACACCCACAAGACCCTGTCGGGCTCGTTCTCGATCAAGAATCCCTATCTCGAAAAGCTGTTCAACGAGAAGAACGTCATCGCGCCGGAAAAGGTGTGGAATTCGATCCTCGAACATGGTGGCAGCGTCCAGCACCTCGACTTCCTCACCCAGGCGGAAAAGGACGTGTTCAAGACCAGCTTCGAGATCGACCAGCGCTGGCTGCTCGAGCTCGCCGCCGACCGCACGCCGTTCATCGACCAGGCGCAATCGCTCAACCTGTTCATCCCCGCCGACGTCGACAAATGGGACCTGATGATGCTCCACTTCCGCGCCTGGGAACTGGGCATCAAGTCGCTCTATTACCTCCGCTCGAAGTCGGTCCAGCGGGCCGGGTTCGCCGGCGGGGTCGAAGCCGACAACACCCCCGAGCTCAAGGAAATCCAGCTCGCCCCGACCACCGACTACGATGAATGCCTGGCGTGCCAGTGACGCCGTGACCCCGCTCGTCGTCGCCATTGCTTTCGGTCTCGTCTGCGCCGCCGCCTTCGCTTTGGGTTGGCGGGCCTACCGCACCGCGGATCCGCGCGAGGGCGTGACGGTCGAGCAGGCGCGGCGCTTCGGCCGGCTGCTGATGATGGCGGCGACGGCGATGCTGCTGTTCCTCGTTGCTGCGATCGTCCACGGCGACCTCAAGGTGACGACATGATCGTGCGCGCCGCTTTTGTCCTCGCCCTGTGCGCGGCGCCCGCCGCCGCGGCCGACGACCCCGCGCTCAGCGCCGCGCTCCAGGCCAAGACGCAAGGCCTGGTCGATGCGATTGCGACCGGCGACAAAGCGGTGTGGCTGGCCGCGACCGACCCCGCGCTCGTCTTCGTCAGCGAGAATAACGAAGTGATGACCCGCGATGCCTTGCTCAAGGATTTCGCGCCGCTGCCGCCCGGGCTGGTCGGCTCGATCAAGGTCACCGACTACCAGCTGCAGCGCCACGGCGACAATGCGGTCGCGACCTACATCGCCGACGAACGCCTCGATTATCACGGGCAGCTGATCAAGACCCAGTTCCGCACCACCGACAGCTGGCATCTCGCGGCGGGCAAATGGCGGATGGTGTCGTCGATGACGCTGGCGGTGCTCAAGGATCCGCCGGCGATCGCGCTCCCCGCGGCCAGGCTCGCCGATTACGCCGGCCATTATGACCTGACCCCGGCGATCCATTATACCATCCGCGTCGATGGCAGCCGCCTGCTCGGCGCGCGCGACGGCGGCGGCAAGGAAGTCGAATTGAAGGCCGAGGCGGCCGACCTGTTCTTCGTCCCCGGTGCCCCGCGCTCGCGCAAGGTGTTCTTCCGCGACGCCAGCGGCCGCGTCACCGGCTTCGCCGACCGCCGCGAAGGCAATGACATCGTGTGGAGGCGCACATGACCATTCTTAGCATGCTCGAGGTGCTGATCGCCGTGCTGCTGCTCGGCGCCGGCGTGTACCTGTACCGGAGCAAGCCGGCCAAGGAGGAAGGCGCGACCGAGGACGTCGACCATTATGGCAGCCAGGGCGCGGTGCTGCTGTTCGTGATCGCGATCATCATGATCGTCCACGGCTTCGGCGCGCTCGAATATCGCCCGAGCGCGTCCGAGCTCGAAGCGGCCAAGGCGCTGGCCGGCATGGGACACCGCAATTGACCCGCGTCCCGCCCGCCCACGAACATGATTCGCAAGACGGAGTATCTCGTGCGCAAATGGCATCGTTGGGCCGCCGTGACCTTCGGCGTGTTTCTGTTGTGGATTTCGGCGACCGGGGTGCTCAGCCAGATCGGCAGCCTGGTCAACAAGGGCGGGTTCGAGTCCGCGGCGAGCGACAAGGCGAAACCCGCGCTGCCGCCCGGCTTCACTTGTCCCGAGACCATGACCTGCCGGCCCAAGCCCGCGCCGACGGCGTGGAACGTCGGCCTGCTCCATCATCTCCATTCGGGCGAGAGCTTCGGCCCGGCCGGGGTGATCGTCTCGATCCTGTCGGGCCTGTCGCTGTTCTTCTTCGCCGTCTCGGGCTTGTGGATGTACATTCAGCTGTGGCGCGGCCGGCTGGTCCGCAACGGGAGCCGCAAGCCTTATTGGTAGCCGGCCTCGCGCTGGCGCTTGGCGCCTGCGCGGCGACGCAAGCGCCCGACGCGGTCGCGCCCGCCGCCCCCGGCTTCGTGCTCGGCCTGTGGCACGGCTTCATCTTCCCGGTCGCCTGGGTGGTGTCGTTGTTCACCGACAAGGTCGCGGTTTACGCCGTGCCCAACAATGGCGGCTGGTACGATTTCGGTTACTTCCTCGGCATCGTCGTGTTCGGCGTCGGCGCCCGCAAAACCCACGTCGTCACCCGCGACGTCTATCGCGGCGGCCGCGTCGTCGACTCCACCGCCCGGAGGGTCGAGTGATGCGCCCTGCCATCGCCGCGCAGCGGCAAAGAAATTTCTCGCGCAGAGACGCGGAGCACGCAGAGACGTTGGCGCGCGTCTCGACCTCTCCGCGCCTCCGCGTCTCTGCGCGAACCAATTTTCTTAGGAGTCGGTAACATGCCCCTTCTCGAAGCCCGCAAGCAGTACAAGCCGTTCGAATATCCGTGGGCGTTCGAATATTGGAAGCGCCAGCAGCAGATCCACTGGATGCCCGAGGAAGTGCCGCTGGGCGAGGATTGCCGCGACTGGGCGCAGAAGCTCGACCAGACCGAGCGCAACCTGCTCACCCAGATCTTCCGCTTCTTCACCCAGGCCGATGTCGAGGTGCAGGATTGCTACCACGACAAATACGGCCGCGTGTTCAAGCCGACCGAGATCAAGATGATGCTGACCGCGTTCAGCAACATGGAAACGGTCCACATCGCCGCTTACTCGCATTTGCTCGACACGATCGGGATGCCCGAGAGCGAGTACTCAGCCTTCCTCCAGTATAAGGAGATGAAGGACAAGCACGATTACCTGGCGACCTTCGGCGTCGACAATGACGAGGATATCGCCCGCACCCTGGCGATGTTCGGCGGCTTCACCGAGGGCCTGCAATTGTTCGCCAGCTTCGCCATGCTGATGAACTTCCCGCGCTTCAACAAGATGAAGGGCATGGGCCAGATCGTCAGCTGGTCGGTGCGCGACGAGAGCCTCCATTGCGAAGGCATCATCAAGCTGTTCCACACCTTCGCCCAGGAACGCGATTGCTACACCCCCGCGGTCAAGAGCAGCATCCGCGAGATTTGCTACCACACGGTCGATCTCGAGGACGCGTTCATCGACCTCGCGTTCGAACAGGGGCCGATCGAAGGCATGAGCGCCGACGACATCAAGATGTACATCCGCTACATCGCCGACTGGCGCCTGGGGCAGCTGCATCTGCCGCCGATCTACAAGGTCCGCGAACACCCGCTCCCCTGGCTCGCCCCGCTCCTCAACGGCGTCGAGCACGCCAACTTCTTCGAAACCCGCGCGACCGAATATTCTAAGGCGGCGACCCGCGGCGACTGGAACAGCGTGTGGGAGAATTTCGACCGGCGGCAGACGGCAAAAGGCGCGGCAGCCAATGACGGCGAGGGTTCATCTGGCGAAGCTTCAGCGAAGTCGGACGATGGAGACGACATGTTCAAGCATGCCGGAGTGGCGGCGGAGTAACTGATTGACGCACCCTCTCGAAGCAGCGTCTTTCCGCTTTCGCAACTTCAAGGGGTTTGGCGGCGGCGGTCCGTTCATTGCGTTCGCTCCGATTTCGATACTCGTTGGTCGAAACAACTCTGGAAAGAGCGCGATCGTCGACGCCGTCGATGTCGTTCTAAAAAGCGGCAAGTCAGCCCAGGCCCATCAGCGTGTCGCGCAAGCTCAGTTTGAAACTTCGCTTGAGCATTTTTGCTCAGACCTTCAAATTTTGGTCCGTTCACCCACACTGGTTGCCAACCTGGACCGTAGGCGCGGGTAACTTCCTGGCCGACAAAATTTTTGCCGTAGTCCCAATCATTCCCGTGATGCATGTCCGAAGACCGAACGTCGCTCCGGAAAGTCTGCCTATATGCCAACACCTCAGCCAGCTCGATCAAATTGCCGAACGGATCGACGAAAAACGCCGCCCGCGCCGCCTGATCGCACCTCACGCCGCCTGCGCCGCCGCTCCGATCGCCGGCGCGGTGCCGCGTTTGCCTGCCTGCCACCCGGCCCAGCTGGTCAGCGCACCGATGGCGAAGCCGGTGAGGACGAAGGTCGCGCTCGGCACCTGGCCGAGGAATGTGTCGAGCTGCTTCAACGCCGCGCTTTGACTGGCCAGGCCCATCGCCAGCATCTCGACGGCGATGAAGCCGGCGGTGACCAGGAACGGCGCCGCCCGTTCGCGGAAACGCCACCACAGGACGGCGATGATCGCCAGTTCGAGGGCCATCGACCATTCGATCGAGGCCATGACGCGGGGAAAGTCGGCCGGGCCGCGGACGGCGAAGCTCGGGACATAGAGGCCGAGCAGCCGGCTGAACGGCGATTCGAACAGGATCAGCGGGGTCGACAGCATGTAGCCGGCGTGGACCCACACCTTCCGCCGGTATTTGAGCGCGCGGTAATAGACCGTCACATAGGCCGCCATCGCGACCAGGGTCCCGATCAGGAAGCCGGGGCCGTAGAGCAAATGCAGCGCCTCGCCCGCGACCCAGTTCCGCGCCTGGACGTTGGTGATCGCGGCGAGGCCGGCGATGAGGAACGGGAACAGGAACAGGCTCGCCTTGCCAACCGCGCGGTGGAGCGGCAGCTTGGCCTTGTCGTGCGCGGTCCAGCTTTGCGCGGCGACCGTCAGCACCCACAGGCTGGCGGCGACGCCATGGGCGTGGAACTGCCACGGGACGGTCGTCGCGACCGCGAGATAGCTCGGCCAGAACCCGGCGATGATCACCGCGATCACCCCGAGGACGTAAT
>Ga0207641_10000816_pt1 | contig 33227 bp, 27 predicted proteins | sample KBSSwiS62_FD_184306 | JGI IMG/M metagenome (GOLD analysis project Ga0207641, IMG submission 184306) | Switchgrass rhizosphere microbial communities from Kellogg Biological Station, Michigan, USA - KBS Switchgrass S6-2 (SPAdes) (version 2) | ecosystem: Host-associated > Plants > Roots >... | reverse complement strand
TGGATGAATACAACCATCGACGACCACATGAATCTTTAAATAATCTAACACCCGAAGAGTGGAAGATTATGCTGGCGAAAAAAGAAAATACTCTAAAACAAACTGTCTGAGAAACGGGGTACTTACAGTACCAGATCTTATTGTCTGCGGGACAACTTGTGCCTGTCGTGCCGGCACAGGGTCGGGTCGGGACGCCGACACACAATTCTATGCCTTGTTCCTGCGTTAGTTCGGAGTTGATTTTTTTTGCGTAGAATACTTCGAGTATTCGCTGTACTTACTTTATTAAAACATGTCATATATTAAAGTAAATAAAATATTCTGTTGCCTACCAATCCTTTTATGCCGCTTTATTGTCTTCATAGCCCGGAACCTTGGCTGAAGTAGGGGTTTGAATCGATTGTGAAACCAAATGGATATAAAAGTTTTTAAACATTATTAATATGAATATAAAACCCCCTTTTTTTGTCGGATATGCTTTATTAAAATCTTCTTTGTCATTGGAAGAGGTTGGCAAAATACTCTCTGATAAAATATTTGGCGGGCTAGAATTTGGCGGGAAAGATTTGGAAATTCATGATGAAATCCCTGCAATCTTTATTCAATCGCCGGTTATTGGGCTAAAAATAATTTTAGACGGGTATAGTGGCTTCGGGGACGACCAATCATTCAATTTGTCAATCAGTCCCTGGATAAGTATCGAACACGTAGAAAGAGAAGACGTTAGGTTAGATAATTATTTATTTCATCTCTTGCAGGTAGAATTAAAAGATGTTGAGGATATTGAAGTATTTGAAAATTAATAATACTCAAACTACTTTTATTAAGGTACTATCAGAAAAGCAATAACTGGATCCTCCACATAATTTTTATAGAGTAACCAGACATAATGTCTGCGGGACAACTTGTGTCTGCCATATGGAACGGATTGTGCCTATTTTAAAGAGTCACTGATGTCGGCACAAATACGCTGATTCCCGGGACCTGGAAGCCGAAGCTGTCAAAAGAATAGGTTATATGAATAAGGACAAAATAATAGAAATAAGGAAAATGCTATCATTCGTATCGGCAGGCCCGTGGATATCTTTTGTTGAGGGAAGAGACCATGATAGTGGTTCAAGTTTTATTAGAACAGGGGACAAGGATTATGAAATTGAATTTATCAGGCTAAAGGAAGAAGATCAGGATTTTATAGCGTTGATGCGAAATGCTCTTCCAGAATTGCTTGAGGAAATAAATAGACTGGAAGACATTTTAGATAGAAATAATATCCCTTATTAAACAAGGAGCGCTGTCCATCAAGTGTGTTGAGATAGTTGAGTAGTGTACAAAAGATGATAGCTCAAATTGGTTTGAGCAGGCAATTTTAGATATCAGGAACCTGGTGCAAGTGTTTCCGCAGGCATAATATTGTGATTGTTTGATAGCCTGATCTTATTGTCTGCCATGCCGGGCACAAGAAGCCAGCACACAATCCCGGGCCTCATTCTTGCGCCAGTTCGCGGTAAGTCCGCGGATGCCAGGCACAGGAAGCCGATACACAATTCCACGCCTCATTCCTGCGCCAGTTCGGGGAACCAACAAAAAAACTATGAATACAGAATTTGAAACGTGGTATGAGCAGATTAAAACGGGGCTAATTCAAAAAGATGCTTCTTTTGAAGAGTTATATCAAATACTTGTTCAAATGAAAAATGAGGAAATTAAACGAGAGACTGCTTACAATATTTTGATAGAATTAAGAAAGTTAAATTTGATTGATGCGCAAGACGATTTGCTCGTAGATTTGATGGATGTGGTAGAGAATTTTTGTTCTCCAAGGTTAAGGATTTGGGAATAAGGAATTTTTTTCATGGAGCTGTTGCCTATCGTTGTTGATATGTCCTCACACATCGGCACAAGACCCAAACTGGTTTAAGTATGCAATTTAATATATCAAGAATCCGACGCAAGTGTTCCCGCAAACATTGTATACTATTTATTTGTAAACATTGTTAATGAACAAGAGGAAGGTTGCTCGGTTTAATGGATATTGTTGTCGGATATTGTTCACCAGGTTTAAGATTGTGGGATTGATTTCCCAAACTGACTTAAGTAAGCAATTTAATTATATCGGAGACCAACTTTCGCCAGATATTGTAGCTGGCCTAGTTCACAAAAAATGAAATATGCATGAAAAACTAGTATTGAATATAATTAGTAAAAAAATAGAATCAATTCAAAAAGAATTTGAAATTGATATGCCAGGGATCAATAATTATTTGTGTGGGAACAAAGTTCATATAGGGGGATTTAATATTAATATCGATTGCGCTTGCAGCCTCAATGCCTATTTTAAGCATTTGGTAAATTGTGATGACGAAGGTATTATTTTGGAAATTCACATTTCTAAAACAGCAGCTTACAATTTTATTATTGATCTTGATTTGTTCAGGTCAAACGGGCCGGCTTTTGATATGAATGATTATTCTATTGATTTGAAAGCAGAAAAAGCAGTTAAGTGTAAAGTGTTTAGTGATTTATTTGATGAAATTGACAGATGCTATGATTTGATGAAAAAAATTATTAAAGAGCAATATCTTCCAACAACAGATTAGGCATGAACCTGGCGCAAGTGTTTCAGCAGACATCATATGGTGCTTATAAATATGCTGATATCGCAGGCCAGGACGCCAACACACAATTCCACGCCTCATTCTTGCGCCAGTTCGCGAATCAAACTTTTCCAAAGCTTGAAATTGCTGATAAATCCCAGAGCCACTGACCGAGCTTTGGAAAAGTTTAAACGGAACCTGGCGCAAGTGTTCCCGCAGACATTCATATATTTTTTATTTAGTGACTTGATCTTATTGTCTGCGGGACAACTTGTGCCTGTCATGATGGATTGAGCCTATTTAAAAGACATTGATGCCGGGCACAAATACGCTGATATCGCAGGCCAGGAAGCCAACACGCAATTCCACGCCTCATTCCTGCGCCAGCCGCGAATCAAACTTTTCCAAAGCTTGAAATTGCTGATAAATCCCAGAGTCACTGGCCGAGCTTTGGAAAAGTTTAAACGAAACCTGGCGCAAGTGTTCCCGCAGACATTCATATATTTTTTATTTAGTGACTTGATCTTATTGTCTGCGGGACAACTTGTGCCTGTCATGATGGATTGAGCCTATTTAAAAGACATTGATGCCGGGCACAAATACGCTGATATCGCAGGCACAGGAAGCCGCTGCACAATCCCACGCCTCATTCCTGCGCCAGTTCGCGGCCTGTCATGTAGATGGATTGAGCCTATTTAAAAAAGCCATTGATGCCGGCACAAATACGCTGATATCGCGGGCCAGGAAGCCGACATACAATTCCACACCTCATTCCTGCACCAATTCGGCGATGTTTATAACCATATTTCATAACAGCAATTTAAGCTAACATGATAGCACTTAATCCCATTTCACCAGATTTGCCCTTCAGTTTAATGGCACCCAAATGCCGGGAAATATATTTTTTTATGGCAGCTATTTCGGAAATGAGCTCTGCAGAGGCTAATAATTCTTCCTTTAACTCACCAGCCTTGCTTAAAATCCTGGAAGTAGTATTGAGTACATTGCCGGAATAAGTTATCTCTCTTTTCAATAATCCGACTTCCCCTCCGATTACAGTCCCGCTATGAATGCCTGCTTTGAAGGATGGCACAACACCATACCGGCGAACATACTTTTCAGTTGCATGATGGATGGCCGCTTTCATATCATAGAAACACTTTACGCACTGCATGTTTTCTATACCGTCCTTGTAGTTCCAGGCTATCACCACTTCATCGCCCACATACTGGTAAATAAAACCTTTGTTATCAAGAATGGGATAGGTAATATCTGCAAAAAAATCTTTAAGGAATGCATGATAGCTTTTATCGCCCAGCCTTTCTGCAATGGAGGTAGAGGAATTAATATCGAGAAACATAAAAATCTTTTTTTCCTCTTTCGGGGTATTGTATGTGCCTTTTAAGATTTTCCAGAATGAATTCTGACCGAATTTACTGTTCATCTGCAATAACAATTGTGTAATGGCTAGTACACATAACCATTCCATGGCCGCTTTGAGGCGGGTACTGTCGTATAAATAGTTTTTTAGTGTTTCAGAAAAGTCTGCCCCGGCCACATTGTTCGTGGTCTTGCCAAAAGCAAACACCATTCCAATTAAAAGCACGATGAATGCCCAGATAACAATGAAAGAAATACAAACAATCAAAATGGTATAATAGTAGGGCCTGTCCTGGTATTTCACATTTACATAAAATACAAGCATTGCCCCTCCAACCACAGAACCTATCAGGGCTGCTGTGGTATTTATCGCCAGGGAAATGTAAAATGAGTAGCTGGAAGAAGTTCCCGCAGAATCGCCCGACATAAGGATAAGCTGGTCATACACAGTGATCAGCAACCCTGCAATAAGCCATCCAATGATAATTACTTTTAGTTGCTGCAGTTTGAGCTGGGTATCTCTTTTCATGGCATTCTTGTTTATAGTTTAAATAATTGCCCCTTAACACAGTACAAAACTAATGTGCTATTGTAAATTACATTGGGTGTAAATGAGACATAATAAAGGATATTTGCGACTTTTGCCTGCGGTCCGCCAACTGGTTTAAGTATGCAATTCAAAATATCATGCACCTGGAGCAAGTGTTCCAGTTCGAGCAAACTGACTTAATCAAGCAAGTTAAAATATCAGGAACTGGCGCAAGTGTTCCCGCAGACATTCAAAATTTTTTATTTGGTGACCTAATCTTATTGTCTGCGGGACAACTTGTGCCTCTCATTTAGATGGATTGAGCCTGTTTTAAAAGACATTGATGCCAGACAAAAATACAATGATATCGCAGGCACAGGAAGCCAACTCACAGTTCCACGCCTCATTCCTGCGCCAGTTCGCGAATCAAACTTTTCCAAAGCTTGAAATTGCTGATAAATCCCGGAGCCACTGACCGAGCTTTGGAAAAGTTTAAGCGGAACCTGGCGCAAGTGTTCCCGCAGACATCATGTAACATTTATTCGGTAAACTGATCTTATTGCCACGGACAACTTGTGCCTGCCAAGCGGATGCCAGGCAAAGAAGCCAGCACGCAATCCCACGCCTCATTCTAGCACCAGCCGTGATGCAAACTTTTCCAAAGCTTGAAATTGCTGATAAATTTTGGAGCCACTGACCGAGCTTTGGAAAAGTTTAAACGAAACCTGGCGCAAGTGTTCCCGCAGACATTCATTTAATTTTTATTGGGTAACCAGATCTTATTGTCTGCGGGACAACTTGTGCCTGCATGGAATTCTTCACGTAGTTTTGATTGAATGTTTTTATTTTCATTTGTTTAATTGCCTGGTAACGCAATAGCATAACACCGGAGGAAAATCTTTCTGTGCTGACTAATGTAACATTCAATCCCGGTTTTTCATTAGCGGTACCGGGTTTAAAAAACGGTTTCCCTTTTCCTAAAATAACAGGATGTAGCCAAAGCTGGTATTCATCGGCCAGGCCTGATTTAATAATGGAATTTGCCAATTGACCGCTTCCATACACCATCAAATTTTTTCCCGGCATTTTTTTTAATGCACTGATTACATGCTGCAGGTTCCCTGTTACCAGTTTTGAGTTGCTCCATGCTGTGGAAGTAAGCGTTTTTGAAAACACAATCTTTGTATAGCTATTCATCATATTGGCAATGGCAAAATCTTCGCCCCTGCAGGATGGGTCGGCCATTTTCAGCGGCCAATACGCTGCCATGGCGTTATAAGTAACCCGTCCCAGGAGTATCGTATCTGCCTGGGCCAACTGATTGCATAAAGCATCGCCCATTTCTTTCGTCCAGCTTGTAAAATGCCAGTCCAGCTCACAATCGGGCCCTGAAAGGTAACCGTCCAGCGTTACATTCATAGATACAATCAGCTTACGCATAAAAACTTTTTTACCAATTATTAAGCAACCACTGCACGGGCAACTTTCTCATGCCCTGATAAAGTTGAGGTAGTTACTTTGTCTTCTCCACCAAGGGATTTTGCTTTCAGTTTTTTGTGATACCAGGTATAGGAACCTGCGGCTAATAGCAGTGGAAATGCCATAAATAGCCAGTTGCCTGATGGCTGGCCGGAAGCTGCAATGGAATAAGTGGCGCCAATTAAATCAAATGCCAGTCCGGCATAAGCCCATTCTTTTATTCGTGGATAACCGGGAATAAGTATTGCTATTACACCCAGCACTTTTGCTATTCCCAGGAAAGGAAGAAGATAAGTAGGCATATTAATTTTAGTAAACCCTTCAACAGCCACTTTCACAGAAAATACATCAGGAATGGCAGAACCCAGCATCATAAACGCAAACAGGCTGGTAAAAATCCAATAGATAATTTTTGTCTTTTTCATTGTTTTAATTTTTAATGGTAAACGTATATTTTTTACTGTTGTGGAAATTTGCTCATATCCATATAAAGAACTTCCCAGAGATGTCCGTCTATATCTTCGAAACTCCGCTGTTGCATAAAGCCAAAGTCTTTTGCTTCGTTAGGTTCTTTTCCGCCGGCCTTTAAAGCGTTTTTTACAATGGTATTTACTTCATCACTGCTGTCAACAGACAAAGAATTAATCACTGATGCAGTTGTAGCGGTGTTGCCAATTTCTTTGTTGGTAAACTCCCTGAATTTTGAGTGGGTCAGCAACATCACATAAATCTCCTCCGTAAGCACCATACAGGCGGCTGTATTATCGGTAAATTGCGGGTTGTTGGTAAATCCAACAGCCGTGTAGAAATCCATTGCCTTTTGCAAATTGGCTACCGGCAGGTTGATAAAAATTTTCTTTGCCATAATTGTACATTGTAAACTTTAATAGTTTGTTGTAAATAAATTAACAATACAAAACTAACAGGGGCCAATGTTTTTGAAGGGGTGTGAAAAGGACTTGTTAGGGGGATTTTGCGACTTTTGAGTATCTTAGTTTTATCATTCAATTTTTAAAACAGGCATATGAAACATATATCTATTCTTATACCCCATGAAGCGGTGATGGCTTCTGTTGTTGACCCCCATACCTTATTTAAAGGGGTTAATGATTTTTTGGAAATGGCGGGTAAGCCTGCTTTATTTAAAGTGCAATTGGTAGGATTAACCAAACAGGTTAAACTAACCAATGGGCAGTTTTCCGTTCATACAGACGCTTTATTAAATGATGTAAAGAAGACAGATTTAATTGTTATTCCCGCTTTTGGCGGCGATTTAAAAAAATCTGTACAGAACAATAAAGATTTTGTACCGTGGATAATAAAACACTACAGGAAAGGTACTGAGGTAGCGAGTCTTTGCATCGGTGCTTTCCTGCTGGCATCAACAGGCCTGTTAAATGGGAAAGAATGTTCGAGCCACTGGTTAACGGCCGAACTTTTCAGGGAAATGTACCCTGAAGTAAATTTAGTAGATGGACGGATTGTTACAGAACAGCAGGGGCTGTATTCAAGCGGCGGTGCTACATCCTACTGGAGCTTGCTATTGCACCTGGTAGAAAAATATGCCGGCCGTGAAATGGCTATCATGGCTTCTAAAATATTTGCGCTGGAAATAGACCGGAAGAGCCAGTCGCCATTTGCCATGTTCAACGGGCAAAAGAAACATGAAGATGAACCCATAAAACTGGCGCAGGAGTTTATTGAAAGTAATGTAGCAGAAAAAATATCGGTGGAGGATTTGGCAGTGAAATATGCTATTGGCAGACGGCATTTTGAAAGAAGGTTTAAAAAAGCCACACACAATACACCGCTGGAATATATACAAAGGGTAAAAATAGAGGCTGCTAAAAAGCAATTGGAAACCAGCCCAAAAAATGTAAATGAAGTAATGTATGATGTGGGTTATGCTGATAGCAAAGCATTCAGGACAATATTTAAAAAGATTACTGGTTTATCGCCCGTTGATTACAGAAATAAATACAATAAGGAAGCGGCTGTGGCATGACTAACTAAATAGTATCTGGAACTGGCCGGAAACTGGCGCAAGTGTTCCCGCAGACATCATGTAGCATTTATTCGGTAAACAGATCTTATTTGTCTGCGGGACAACTTATGCCTGCCATGCCAGGCACAGGAAGCCCACACACAACGCCACACCTCATTCCTGCACCAGCCGCGAATCAAACTTTTCCAAAGCTTGAAATTGCTGATAAATCCCGGAGCCACTGACCGAGCTTTGGAAAAGTTTAAACGGAACCTGGCGCAAGTGTTCCCGCAGACATCATGTAACATTTATTCGGTAAACTGATCTTATTGCCGCGGACAACTTGTGCCTGCCATGCAAGCTCGCGGATGCCAGGCACAAGAAGCCAGCACGCAATCCCACGCCTCATTCTTGCGCCAGTTCGCGGCCAGTTTCCGGCCAGTTCCTGGCTTGGCTATTCTTTGTTATCTTTGCAGCCCGACCGCATTTTACGGAAAGGAGCAGAAATTTTGTTCACAACGCAAGTGTCCTTAAAGTTTCAACCACTATGGCAGTATTACACAACCGTGTCTCTCAAAAAGAGCTGAAGCATCGTCTGTACCAGGAAGCGGAACCCCGCACTACCATTTCATTTTACCAGTATTTTCCCATTACCGATCCCAAAGTTTTCAGGGATGAGCTCTACCGCGCCCTGGAGGCCATCAAAGTCTTTGGCCGCATTTATGTGGCGCATGAAGGCATCAATGCACAGGTAAGCGTGCCACAGGGCAATTTTGAAAAGTTTAGAAACTACCTGTATTCCTTTGAACCATTGAATGGCATAAGGCTGAACATTGCGGTAGACGATGACGGCAAATCTTTCTGGGTGTTAAAAATAAAAGTAAGGGAGAAGATCGTTGCAGATGGAATAACAGACAGCCGTTTCAGCATGGAGCGAAAAGGCAAATATGTGAATGCGCAGCAAATGAATGAATTGCTGAAAGACAGCAATACCATTGTGATAGACATGCGCAACCACTACGAATATGAAGTAGGCCATTTTGAAAATGCCCGGGAAGTGCCCAGCGACACTTTTCGCGAACAGTTGCCCATGGCGGCCGACATGCTAAAAGAGGAAAAAGACAAGAATATTATTATGTATTGCACCGGTGGTATACGTTGCGAGAAAGCCAGCGCATACATGCTGCACAATGGGTTTACCAATGTATTTCACCTGGAAGGCGGCATCATAAACTATGCACAACAAATAAAAGAAGCCGGACTGGACAGCAAATTCATTGGTAAAAATTTTGTGTTCGACGACCGGCTGGGTGAGCGCATAACCGAAGATGTAATAGCCAAATGCCACCAGTGCGGACAGCCGGCCGATAGTCATACCAATTGTAAAAATGATGGCTGCCATTTGCTGTTTATTCAATGTGAGGCATGTGCCGCCAAATTTGATGGCTGTTGCAGCACGGAATGCCAGGCTGTTTACAATATGCCGCCGGAAGCGCAGAAAGAATTGCGAAAGGGGATAGACAAAGGCATGATGGTGTTTAATAAATCGCGAAAACGACTAAGGCCCACCCTGGAAGAACGGAATGCAGAGAGGCGTGAGACGTGAACAATATAGTGAGTGGTGAGTAGTGAGTGGTGAGTCGCAAGCGCGGTAGTGTTTGTCGCAGGACTCACTACTCACCACTCACCGCCAACAGTTATTTCATACCAATCCACTTCAAACAAACCGGACTTCCCACTTCAATCTTTTTGCCGGTATCGGTCAATAAGCCGGTTGTTTTGTTGCGTTTAAAAATGATGATGTTGTCGCTGTTCTGGTTGGCTACCAAAAGAAAATTGCCCGAAGGATCCAAACTAAAATTGCGCGGCGCCTGGCCCATGGTAGACTGGTAACCTACTACAGATAATTTGCCATTAACAGGATTGATTTTAAAAATGGTAATGGTATTGGCATCGCCCCGGTTGCTGCAGTATAAAAATTTTCCGTCGGCAGAAACATGGATATCTGCACTGCCCATAAAACCTTTGAATGCCGGTGCTGCCGCGCTGATGCTTTGTATTTGGTTAAGCCGGCCATGGTTGTATTGATAGGCCACCACCGTGCCCGTTAGCTCTTCCATGAGGTAAACATATTGGTTATTGACCGAGAAAGTAATATGGCGCGGGCCGCCATTGTCGGGCGATTTAGCAAAAGGTTGCCTTGCTGCGGTTAATTTGCCTTTGTTGTCGTCAAAAGACCAGATCATCAGTTTATCGGTGCCCAGGTCGGGTGCAAATAAGAATTTATTATCGCCCGAAAAAAAAGTGGAATGCACATGTGGTTTTTCCTGGCGCTGTTTGTTAAGACTGCTGCCCGTATCTTGTAATACCTGCGTTGCGGCATTTAATCCACCGCCTTTTTGTACGGGTAAAAGACAAAGACTACCACCGCCATAATTGGCCGCGGCTACCCATTTGCCTGTTTTATCGGTGGTAACAAAACAGGGGCTGCTACCACCTGAAGATTGCTGGTTGATAAACGTGAGCTCGCCTGTTTTTTTGCTAAAACTATAGGCGCCGATGCTGCCATCGCCGTCTTCAAAAGCGGCATACACATACTGCTGCCCGGGAGATACTGCCAGGAAAGAAGGATTGGATGCTTTTATTTTGCTTTTATAAACGGCATTACCGGTAATGGAATTAAAGTCGTACACATAAATACCTTCACTTTTGCCTTTTGTATAAGTACCAATAAGCAGGTAGCTGCTTTGGGCGCTGGCTGAAAAAACTTGTAACAGGATAACAAGGCGGAAAATAATCTTCATATACCAGTGGCTTTAAATTTACTATTCGGTGCGCATAAAGATAATGAGCTAAGCGAAAAGGAGAAAAAGTGTTTTATCCTTACTTGGATGTATTGGATGAAACTTTGCCAAAGCTGGCGTATGAATTTCAAATTTTACTGCCTGTTTGAGCTTTGGCAAAGTTGGAGTCGTCTGAAACTTTGCCAAAGCTGGTGTATGCATTTCAAATTTTACTGCGTGTTTGAGCTTTGGCAAAGTTTGGAATCGTCTGAAACTTTGCCAAAGCTGGTGTATGCATTTCAAATTTTGCTGCTTGTTTGAGAGCTTTGGCAAAGTTGGAATCGTCTGAAACTTTGCCAAAGCGGGTTTATGCATTTCGAATTTTACTGCCTGTTTGAGCTTTGGCAAAGTTTGGAATCGTCTCAGATGAAACTTTGCCAAAGCTGGCGGATGAATTTTGAATTTTACTGCCTGTTTAAGCTTTGGCAAAGTTTGAATCGGCTTAAAAAATTATTTTCATTGTGTAGGTTGTTGCCCGCTATCATTCCATTAATTGCTTCAGGGCATCTGTGATCAGGGTATACGTATCGGCTTCGCTTACCCGTTGTGGTATAAATTTTTCTCCAATTACTTTCTCGTACAGTTCGATGTATCTTTTGCTGATGGTGTCAATCCATTCATCGGTCATTTCCGGGACGGTTTGTCCTGTTTTGCCCATAAAATTGTTGGCAATCAGCCATTCCCTTACAAACTCTTTGCTGAGCTGTTGCTGTTTTTCTCCTTTTGCCTGTTTTTCTTCAAAACCCTGCGCATAAAAATACCGGGATGAATCGGGGGTATGTATTTCATCCATCAGGTAAATGGTATCACCTATGCTGCCAAATTCGTATTTGGTATCTACCAGGATCAGGCCTTGTTTGGCCGCTATTTGTTTTCCGCGTTCGAATAACTGCAATGTGTATTGTTCCAGTATTTTCCATTGTTCGGCAGTTGCAAGTCCGGTTGCAATAATGGCTTCTTTGCTGATGTCCTCATCGTGTCCTGCATCGGCTTTGGTGGAAGGCGTAATGATGGGAGAAGGGAAGAAATCATTTTCTTTCATTCCTTCGGGCATGGTAACGCCGCAGAGCACCCGCTGGCCGCTGCTGTATGTTCTCCAGGCATGGCCGGTAAGATTGCCCCTTACCACCATTTCTATTTTAAAAGGGATACATTTTTTTCCAATGGAAACATGGGGGGCTGGTACTGCGGACAACCAGTTTGGACAAATATCCTTTGTGGCGTGCAGCATATATGCAGCTATTTGGTTAAGCACCTGTCCTTTAAAAGGAATGGGACGGGGCAGAATTACATCAAATGCCGATATGCGGTCTGATGCAATCATTACCAGCCATTGATCGTTTATGGTATAAACATCTCTTACTTTACCACTGTAAAACTTTGTCTGATGGGGAAAATTGAATGTTGCCATGGCCCGAAATTACGCGCACGGGGTATACCGTGAGGCTTAAAATATCAACAGCGTATATGCATTTGTGCAAAAATTAATTTTTTGCAAGAAACTTTACAAATTGTACTTTGTCCTTAATTGATTCAATAAAAACGCCAGTATGAAAAAAAGCCAACGCTACATTGCTTTGTTGCTGATCGCTGTTGTGCCTGTACTTACCGCTGCCGCCCAGGCCATAACCATCATTGGAAATGTAAAAAACAGTAGTACCAGGGAAGCTGCTCCTGCTGTTTCCGTCACGGTTAAAGGATCCTCTGCGGGTACTTTTACCAATGAAAAAGGTGATTTTAAATTGATCACCGCACAGCAGCTGCCTCTTACCTTAGTTATTTCATCCATCGGTTTTGAAACAAAAGAAGTTACGGTAAGCAGTCTTTCTGCCCCCGTGCAGGTGGATTTTGTGCCTTCTTCTTCGCTGGGTACAGAAGTAGTGGTCTCTGCCAGCAGGGTGCCGCAGCGCATACTGGAGTCGCCCGTTTCAATTGAAAGAATCAGTGCGGCCAATATCCGGAACGCGCCCGCCGCATCTTACTATGATGTTTTGTCTAATTTAAAGGGTGTGGATGTGGTTACTTCTTCCCTTACTTTTAAAACACCCAGTACCCGCGGCTTTATTGCCAGTGGTAATACCCGGCTGAACCAACTGGTAGATGGCATGGACAACCAGGCGCCGGGGCTTAATTTTTCTGTGGGTGGGGTAGTAGGTTTAACCGAGCTGGATGTAGACAATATAGAATTGCTGCCCGGTGCTTCCTCTGCTTTGTATGGCCCTGGTGGTATGAATGGAACCATTCTTATAAGCAGTAAAAACCCTTTTAAATACCAGGGACTGTCGTTCCAGGTAAAAGAAGGTATTATGAACACAGACAGCCGGTTCAGATCCTTGTCGCCCTATCACAACTGGTCGGTAAGATGGGCAGAGAAAGTGTCAGACAAGTTTGCCTTTAAAATAGGCATGGAACTGGTAGCGGCCAAAGACTGGCTGGGTTACGACAAACGAAATTATTCCCGCACAGGTACCAATGGCAAAATCACCGATGGAGACCGGGCCACCGATCCCAATTATGATGGCGTTAATGTGTATGGCGATGAAACTACGATAGATATCCGTTCAAATGTATTTCCCGGACTGGCTGCACAGGCGCCATTCTTAAAAGGCTTTATGGATACACTTAACGGCGGCAAGCCAATGAATGTATCAAGAACCGGATACAATGAAAGCGATGTGGTAAACCAGAATACACTAAATTATAAATTGACCGGTGCATTACATTACAAACTTTCTTCAAAAACAGAGGCCATTCTGGCTGGTCATTGGGGCACTGGCAATACTGTTTATACCGGCAGTGAAAGGTATAGCCTGAAGAATTTAAAAATCGGGCAATATAAGCTGGAGTTGAACAACCCCAACTGGATGCTAAGGGCTTACACTACCCAGGAAGATGCAGGCGAAAGCTTCAACGCTACTGTAACCACCCGCCTGGTAAATGAGGCATGGAAACCCAGCGGTGGATCTACCGGCTGGTATTCGCAATATACGCAGGCCTACCTGGCTGCCAGGTTAAATGGCGCTTCTGATTTTGCAGCGCAAACACTGGCCCGTGCTACTGCCGATGTTGGCAGACCCGCACCCGGCAGTACGCAATTTAAAACGCTGTTTGACCAGGTAAGAGGTATTCCTATTTCAAAAGGTGGTGGATTGTTTCTTGATAAAACAAATCTCTATATGATAGAGGGGCAAGCCAACCTGAGTCCTTATACAAAAAGCTTTGCTGATATAATCGTAGGTGCTAATTATAAAAGATATTTATTGAATAGTGAAGGAACGCTATTTGCCGACAGTACTGGTAAAATAGGGATTAATGAAGTAGGCGCTTATATACAGGCCACCAGAAGTTTGTTTAATGATGTGGCCAAACTACAGGTAAGCGGACGCTACGATAAAAACCAGAACTTTAAAGGCAAGTTTACGCCAAGGGTTACTTTGGTTATAAAAGTAGCAGAAAACAATAACCTGCGCTTCAGTTACCAGACAGCCTACCGTTTTCCCAGTACGCAGCAGCAATGGATCAATTTAAACATTGGCTCAAATACGCAGTTGATTGGTGGCAATAAAAACTTTATTGATTTTTATAAGTTAAAAAGCAATCCTACATACGAATTAAGCAATACCAATCCGCCCACCGTAAACCATACGCCTTACAGTTATCCCGATTCAAAGGCCGAATCTGTAACTACTTATGAAATAGGGTATAAGGGACTGGTAACAAAAAGCCTGTTGATTGATGCCTATGCATATTATGGCGAGTACAGCGATTTTCTTTACCGCACATTGGTCATTCAACCCAATGCGCCCCTTACCGTAATTGGTGTAGACAGTGCGCTTGCTAAAGGGGCCATTGCCAGTAACCTGGGACGTATCTTTTCTGTTCCGGCCAATACCACCAGCAAAGTAAAGACGTATGGGTTTGGTTTGTCGATCGATTACCGGTTGCCAATGGGTTTCATTATCAGTGGTAATGTATCATCAGACAATTTAAAAGATGATGGCGGTTTCAGGGCTTCCTTCAGTACCCCTAAATACAGAACCAATCTTTCGCTTGCCAATAACGGTTTTGGTGCCGGCAAAAGACTGGGCTTTAATATTACCTGGCGCTGGCAGGACGCTTTTGATTATGATGGCGATTTTGGCAACGGCCGCATACCTGCTGTAAACATACTGGATGCGCAGGTGAGCTATAAAATTCCTGATACAAAAGCCATTCTTAAGATTGGCGCCAATAACCTGCTGAACCAATATTATATAAATGGCATTGGCAACTCAACGGTGGGTGGCTTGTATTATGTGGCATTTGCCTACAATGTATTTTAATAGTTAATTTATTTAAAGCTTATTTATGAATATCATTTATAAATTAAAAAACAGCGTTGCGGTACTGATGGTCCTGGTAGTGCTGGCATCTTGCAATAAATTATATACAGATCCTACGCCACTGGCTATTCCCACCACACCTGCGGGTAATACACTGTCCAAGGTACTTGCCGCCACTGCAAGCGACAGTTTATACAACAGGCTGGTTATTAAATCGGGTATTTTAACAGCTACGCCGGCCACTATAACGGACAGCAGTTTGCGTTTTACCATGTTTGTTCCCGATAATAATGTTATGAAGGGTTTTATCAACGCCATTTCGGGTGGTGCTGTGCCATTGAATGCACCCGATGCGGTTTTTTCGGGTTTTATAACAGCCAATATTTCTGCTTCCAATGCTTTATCGATTGTTAGCTACAATACAGTTCCACAGTCGCTGACGACTGCCAGTTTCCCCACCGCTTTTCCGAATTTGCAATACCCCACTATTTTAAACCCGGCGCCCACGCTCAGTCCTTTATTGCGTTTGACCACTTTTCCCAGCAAACGGGGGCCTGTTACCTGGGTAAACAACGTACCGCTTGCAGCTACTGATGCGGTTGCTACCAATGGTATTATTCATCACCCGGCGGCATTTGTAGCGCCTCCTTCGCAGTACCTCTGGGACAGGATAAATACTGATCCCGATATGACCTATTTCAAGGCTGCTGTAATGCGGGCCGACAGTGGTAGCGGAGCGATACAGGGTGCATTACTTAATATTGGCGCCAACTTTACTGTTTTTGTACCAACCGATTCTGCTATGAGGGCGGCCATTACCGGTCAGATAACACTGGTGCTGATAGCCCAGGGACTGCCGCCTGCTACTGCTGCCGCAACCGCTGCGGGGCTTGCAGCTACGCCGGCTGTTTTTTCCAATCCGGCGCTGTACACTTCGCTAACACCCAAGGTGGTTGCCGGACTTGTTTCTTACCATATTTTAACCACAAGGGCTTTTACGGTTAATTTCCCGGGCACCGCCACAAGAGTGACTACTTTAATAAGTCTTTCTGCACCTAGCCTCGATCCCGGGGTAAACCTGCAAGCTACACTTACGGGTCCGGTAGCAAGCGCGGCATCTGTAAAAGGAGCAGCCAATCCATCTGCTTCCAATGTGTTGCTTAATCCTTTTAGTACAAGCGATCAGCATTATTTGAATGGGGTAATTCATAAAATTGACCAGGCGTTGAGACCGCAGTAGCGTATTCAGTACTTAGTATATAGTATTCAGACTTCACGCAAAAAATCCCGGCTGCAATAACCGGGATTTCTTGTTTTAGTATTTTTAATGAAGAAATATAAAGTATTCAGTATATAGTATTCAGACTTCGCGGCAAGAAATCGCAGCGGCAATAACTGAGGTTCCGGGTCTTAATACTTTATACTAAATACTAAGTACTAAACATTGAACCTGAAATGCATCACATCGCCGTCTTTTACAACGTATTCCTTCCCTTCAATTCTTAATTTGCCTACTTCGCGGGCGGCTGTTTCAGAACCGTATTGTACAAAATCATTGTAACCGATAACTTCTGCCTTGATAAAGCCTTTTTCAAAATCGGTATGTATTACGCCGGCAGCCTGTGGCGCCTTCCATCCTTCATGAATGGTCCAGGCCCTTACTTCCTGTACGCCGGCAGTAAAGTAAGTATACAATGCCAGTAATTTGTAAGCAGAACGGATGAGTTTATTTAATGCGGGCTCGGTCATTTTATATTCGTCCATAAACAATTGCCGATCGTCAGCATTGTCCATTTCAGCAATCTGTGCTTCAATAGAATTGTTCATTACAATTACCTGTGCATTTTCTGATGCAACCGCTGCTTTCAGCGCCTCCGAATATTTGTTGCCGGTATGCATAGATGCTTCATCCACATTGGCTACATACAAAACCGGTTTATCGGTGAGCAGCAATAAGTCTGCAATGGCATTTCTTTCTTCTTTGTCCAGTTTCAGCTCACGAATATTGCGGCCCTGGTCCAGGTGCTGTTTGCAGCGCTTCAGTACTTCGTATTCAGCTTTTAATTTGGCATCTGCTGTCTTCAGCAATTTTTCTGTTTTCGATAATTTTTTGTCAACACTTTCCAGGTCTTTTAACTGCAGTTCGGTGTCAATAATTTCTTTATCGCTTACGGGGTTGATGGCGCCCTCATCGCGCAAAATGTTTTCGTCTTCAAAACAACGTACCACATGTACAATGGCATCTACCTCCCTGATATTTGCCAGGAATTTATTGCCCAGCCCTTCGCCCTTACTGGCCCCGCGAACCAGGCCGGCAATATCCACAATTTCTATTTGCGTGGGCACGGTACGGTTAGGTTTTACCAATTCCGCCAGTTTATCGATGCGTTCATCGGGCACATTTACCAGGCCGGTGTTGGGCTCTATGGTGCAGAAACGGTAATTACTGGCCTGTGCTTTTGCACTTGTGCTAACGGCATTAAACAAAGTTGATTTCCCCACATTTGGCAATCCTACAATACCCGCTTTTAAACCCATCTTTTATTATTTTAAATTTTGTGTTTTGAATTTTTGACCATTGACTGTTGACCATTGACAATCGACCATCGGCTTCCTACTTCCTACTTCCGGCTTCCTACATCCGACCTCCGACCTCCGACCTCCGACCTCCGACCTCCGACCTCCGACCTCGTTTTAAAAGGCGCAAATATAGTGTTTTTACAGGCAGCTATCAATTCACCCGAATCAATTAACTTCAGCGCTTAATCAGCTATTTTCTATGGCCCTAAGCAGGATCTGGAGTGCATTCATTATAATTGCCATTGTGGCTGCGGCTGCCGTATTCATTGCCGGAAATGAAAAACAGGTATTTGCTGCCATGGTAACCGGTAAAAAAGGCGATTCCGTGCAGGTAAAAGAAATGACTATTGCCGGCGCCGATCCTTTATTGCTTGGCAAATTGGTTAGCAGCCAGCGGGTACAACAAGGCGATCTTATCTATAAAAAAGACGGCGGTAAAATAGTGGCAGTAAAACTACAGGTAGCCAACGGTATTATCGATACCTGCTGGGATGCCGTAGATATTTGCCTGAAGCTGGTGGGCATATTGTCGCTGTTTATCGGCTTTATGAGCATTGCTGAGAAAGCGGGCGGCATACGCTTGTTGTCGAAAATTGCAGGCCCTTTTTTCTCCCGCCTGTTTCCTGGGGTTCCGCAGGGCCATCCTGCCATGGGACATATGATCATGAATTTTTCGGCCAATTTACTGGGACTTGACAATGCCGCTACGCCATTTGGTTTAAAGGCCATGGCCAGTCTGCAGGAACTCAATACCAGCAAAGAAACCGCTTCCGATGCACAGATCATGTTTCTTTGCCTGCATGCTGCGGGTTTAAATATCATTCCCATCAGTGTTATTGCTATCCGGGCTTCACAGCATGCCAGTAACCCTACCGATGTGTTTATACCCTGTATGATTGTAACCTTTGTGGGCACTGTTACGGCCATGCTGGTGGTTTCTTTCAAACAAAAAATAAATCTGCTGCAACCGGTAATTGTTTTATGGGTGCTGGGAATTTCTGCCGTCATTGCCCTGCTGGTTTTTTATGTTGCATCGCTGAATGCAGCCGGTATTCAGTCGTTTTCGGGTGTGCTGAGCAATGGCCTCATACTGCTGGTTTTCCTGTTGATTGTATTGGGTGGTGTATATAAAAAGATTGATGTCTTTGACGCTTTTATTGAAGGCGCCAAATCTGGGTTCGAGACGGCTATCCGCATTATTCCCTATTTGGTTGGCATATTGGTGGCCGTTAGTATGCTGCGTACCAGCGGTGCGTTTGATGTGGCCATCAATGCCATTAAAAGTTTTTTTGCATTATGGGGCGCCGATACCAGGTTTGTGGAAGGGCTGCCTACAGCGCTCATAAGGCCATTAAGCGGCGGTGCAGCCAGGGGCATGATGGTAAGCACTATGACGACCTATGGCCCGGACTCTTTTGCCAGCCGCTTGTCAGGTATTTTCCAGGGCGCTTCCGATACCACTTTTTATGTAATAGCAGTTTACTTTGGTTCTGTGAATATCAAAAACACCCGTTATGCCATTGGCGCCATGCTGCTGGCAGATTTGGCAGGTATTATTACCGCAATATTGTTGGCTTATTTGTTTTTTGGATAGAATGCCTCAGTTGCGCAGATCAAATAAAGATATCGGCGCAGATTCGCAGATGACTGGAATCCATTAACGGAATAGCCGCAGGTTCGCAGATAATTAGAACTCATCTAATCTACGAATCCGCGGCAATTGATCTTACAAAATTTGCAGACCCGAATTCTGGTAAGGCTGTAATACCACATTGTCTGGAGGCAGCTCCGTAACCAGTATATCAATGTCGGCCAGCTGGCATATCTGAATAGGCTGAAATGAATTGAGCTTTTCTGAAATACTAAGACATACTGTTTTTTGAGATGATTCAATCATGGCCTTTTTTACCTGTACCACATCCCAGTCGTTGTCTGTAACACCATGCACGGGATCTATGGAGTTAACGCCCATCAGGCATAAATCGGCTTTAATTTGTTTTATTTTGGCAATGGCATCTCCACCAACCGTAATTTTTGAACTCTTGGATACTTTGTCGCCAATCATTATCACTTCTATATTGGGATGTTGTGTATATTCTAAAACTGCAGTAACACTTCCGGTAATAAAAGTTGCTTTTAACTGCGGTGGCAGAATTCTTGCTATTTCAATAATGGTTGTGCCGCCGGTAGTAAGGATAAACATGCCATCTTTAATAAGGGTAACCACTTTTTGGGCTATATTCTTTTTAAGCTCGTGCGAATATATTTTTGCAGCAGGCACGCTGCCATAGCCAAATGATTGTGATAATGCACCTCCATGTACTTTGATGATCCTGCCTTCATCTGCCAGTTCCTGCAGATCCCTTCTTACGGTATCTTCAGAAACCCTCATTTCCTCACTCAGGCTGGCAGATAGTACTTTGTTGTGAAGATTTACCTGGTGAAGAATAAATGCCTGACGTTCCTTTTTAAGCATGTTATTGCTGGTTATACAAGAAAGATAAGGTTTTTCAGAAGAAATCAAAAAAATGCCATAGAAGCCGTCATTGGATAATAATAAGAAAAAGGGCAAATATTTTTTCAAAAAAAATATTTGCCCTTTTTGCCAGTCTATTTAACTTTTATCGTAACGGTGCGCAGAAGGTTTTTTGTATTCACATTCAATATTTCGTAATCAAGTTTAATAGAAGTGCCGCTGGTTAATGCTGCACCAACCGTATAGGGGACCAGTAGTGTATCCAGTTTTTTTATGGCTGAATAAGCCGATGCGTAAGGGTAGGTGGCTACCTTGTTCTTTGCAGCGGTGCCTATTGTTTCATACAGGTTGATTTCTTTAACGGGGTCAACAGAAAAGAACTGCAGCTCTGTTTTAAAAGTGGCGCCAGCAGCATAAGAACGGTTGTTAATGGCAACATTGTCGGCCATATCTAACAGTGCATTGGTAGATACGGGGAGATAGCCGCCTAAATGGGTGCTTTCATCTGCTATAAAGTTGGTCGATTTTTTGCAACCCGCGGCCATTGATAAAAGCAATAAAATAAAGAAGATTATATTTTTCATTTTCATTTTTTTTTGATTACCGTTAGAATTTATTTATCCCACCATACTTTTTGATCCAGGCCTAATACTTCCGTTTGTGCGTTGGGATTTCGGTTCAGTTCGTCCTGCGGGTATAAAGATCTTCTTATAAAATTGCCATTTAATTCCAGGTTCTGGTTAAGCGGTACCGCCATTCCCTTAAAGATGGCTGCGCTGTAATCATACCGTCTTGTATCAACCCATGCTTCGGGGTTAAGAAACAACGCAATTTGTTTTTCGCGCATGATAAGTTCCATGGTAAGTCCGGCGGGGCCAACAGCCACTTGCGGATTGGTAACATAAGCGGTAATGGAAGCGGCAGGAACGCCCAGTTTGGTCATATTTGCGTTTATGCCTGCCAGGTAGGCGTCGTAGGCGGCTTGTGTACTGCCCACAGAACTGGCTGTGCCGCCGTTGGCCAGGAAACGGGCTTCCGCCTCAATAAATTTTTGCTCTGCGTAGGAAGCCATTAATAAAGGCGCCCCGGTTTTGGCAAAAAATGTATTCACCGTAAGATCCGTGGTATTGCCCGTTGTGCTGGACCCGTTTTGCAGGCCAACGTAACTTGCGGCTGTTTTCTTATCGATTAAAATACCAATGCGGGGATCAACCAGACCGGGATAGGCAGTTCCGTTGAGGGCGTCCACAAAACGCTTTGCGGGCGTAATGGTAAAATTGCCTGTAAGTATCCTGTTGGAAACATTCACCTGCCAGGGATTCAGGTTTTTGTCATTGTATACCAGTTGTAAATCTTTTGAAGTGGGCGTCATTGCATTGGTGAGGGCGGTTAAGGCACTGGCAGCGGCTGCACTTGCGCCTTTTTTTGTGGTATGTATGTACAACCTTGCTTTCAGCAGATAGGCGCTTTGTCTCCATTGTGTCATATCGCCCCCAAATATTAAATCATCTGTTGCGGGCTTCAGATTGGCCGGATTGGCTTGCTGACTTTCTGCAATGGCTTCATCCAGCATTTTCTGCATCAGTGGATATAAATCTTCCTGTTTGTCGTAATGCGGATACAAAACAGCAGGTGCCTGAAAAGCTTCCTTATTGGGTACATTACCCCAGGTATCGGTGGCGAGTGCCATATTCAGTACAAACAATATTTTGCCAATGGAAGAATAAAAGGGTGAACCCTGCGTAGCTGCTTTCGAGATAATGATCTTGCTGTTGGTTAAAGCAGTCAGGTATAAGACCTGGTAGGCTGTACCCATGCGTACATCGCGGTTCTGGTCGTCATTAATAGGTCCGCTTGCGTAAGAAGCCATCTGCTCGCTGAAAAGACTGGTGGTATAAGCTACCCAGAAATGGCTGCTGGCGGTTGCATTTTCTACCGCGGGCAACAAGGTATTTAAAGTAGCGTCTGCCGGCTTATTGGGGTTTACATTAACATTACCGCTTTCTACATATTTTTTACAGCCTGTTACTGCTATCATTGCAACAATGAGGATTGTATATTTTAATATTCTAATCTGCATGCTGTAGTTTTTAGAAGTTAAGATTAAGGGTGGCAACTACGGAACTGTAATTCGGAATATTACTTCCGGTGTATCCATACACGTTATAACCGGCGCCGAACGCATTGGTGCCGGGATCGTAACCCTTGAAGGGGGTCCACAAAATAAAATTGCTGGCCGTAATATTCAGGTTCGCACCTTTAACAAATCCGGCCTTTTTCATAATTGAAGATGGAAACTCGTAGGCGATGCTCACGTTCCGCAGCCGCAACCAGCTTGCATCCTGTAAAATAATATCGGCTATATTATTAAAAAAGTTGGCATTACGGTAAAAGTTAAAGTCTACCAGTGCAGGTATGTCATTTACCTTGCCATCGGCTTTTACCCCGTTAAATACCACATTCACATCGCGTGTTTCGGTAATTTTCAGCACGCCATTGCGGATGGAATTGCGCATGGTTACATCAAACATATCGCCACCTTTTTTGTATTCCAGCAGAAACGCAAGTGTAAACTGTTTCCAGGTAATGCTGCTGCCCACGCTGCCCAGCCAGTTGGGCAGGGCATTGCCTACTTTTACAAAAGTTCTTGTATAATCAGGGAAACCCTGGGCATTTACAATGACGTTGCCGTGGGCATCTTTCTGGTAAGCTGTTCCGTATAAATCGCCCGCCGATCCGCCCACCGTAAGTTTATTGGAGATACGCCCTTCGTCATAAAAGACAATTTCAGTAATACCATCTTTTATCGCCAGCACCTTGCTATTGTTTTTTGACCAGTTCACGATTACATTCCAGCGAAGATTTTGTGTTCTTATGATGTCGCCATTGATACCCACTTCAACGCCGCTGTTTTGTATGGTTCCGGCATTGGTGTTGTATTGCGAAAATCCACCGGTATAGGCAATGGGCACAGGAATAATCTGGTCTACGTTTTTACTTTTATAGTAAGACAGATCCAGGCTGATCCTGTCTTTTATAAAACGCAATTCTGTACCAATTTCAAATGATTTTTGCTTTTCAGGTTTCAGATTGGGATCTGAATAATCTGTTGTCTGCAAAAATCCGGGAACACTTCCAAAAGGAAAGCCGGTAGCCGATTGAAAATAGGGTCCGTTATAAGATATGGGGGCATCCTTACCCACCTGCGCATAGGATGCGCGCAGCTTGCCAAAACTCAGTACCGAGCCAGACAGGTGATGCAGATCTGTAAACACATAGCTTAAGCTGGCAGAAGGGTAGAAGAATGAGTTATTGGCCTTTGGCAATGTGGAACTCCAGTCATTGCGCCCGGTTAACTCAAGAAATATGGCGTTTTTATAACCAATTTTAAAGTCGCCGAAAATGCCGGCATACTTGCGGCGTAACGTCGTTCTTGAGTCGTACAGGTTGGCTGTATTGCTTAAATCATAAAAGCCGGGCAGTGCAAATTTTTCACCCCTTGCGCTCACAATATCCGTGTAAGTATTTTGAATATTATTACCTATCATTAATGAGTAATCGAAATCTGTTCCTGCTTTATCAGTGTAGGTTAAATAAATATTGGAGTTCACATCCCTGAAAGTTACCCTGTCTTCAGCAATAAAACCGCCGGTAGCGTTTGCCAGATCAAGCGTGGTTGGATCGCCGGGAAAGCGTGGCCCGGGAACAATGCGTGTTCTGAGGTCAGAATAAAAGTCGCCGCCTATTTTATAATCGAGTTTAAGTTTTGGCAAAATACTCCATGAAAAACCAATATTGCCCACTATACGCGACAGGTTGCTTTTTTGCTGACTGAAATGCGCTACATAAATAGGATTGTCGATAACACCGGGAGAAAAGACTTTCATGCTTCCGTCGGTATTTAAATAATCACGCACATCAAAAGTGGGTGAATAATAAGCAAGGGCCGTCATAAAACCTTTGTCGCCCTGCGAAGCAGCCACCGTTTGGCCGTTGGTAAAGGTGGCGGAGGCCGAAGTACTGAATTTATCAGATACCTGCGTAGTGCCAGCCAGTTTAAAAGTATACCGATCGTATTTTGAAGCAGGCACAATGCCTTTCTGGTTCAGTGAAGAAAAAGAGCTGTAGTAAGTGGTTTTATTGCTTCCACCCTGTACGCTTACAGCGTTGTTGTAACGCTGGCCATGATCAAAGGCATCCCTGAAATTGTAAAACACCGGATCATTTGCAGTAGCCAGCGGACCGAATGTCTGAAACCTGTTCGGTGAACCATCGGCATTAAACGAAAGCCGGCCCTGCTGGCCTTCGCGGTATTTGGTTTGTATTTCAGGAAACTTGGTTAAAAAATCAACGGCCGCAGAACTGTTCAGGCTCACCGTCATTTTGCCGGTACTGCCTTTTTTAGTGGTAATAATAATTGCACCACCCGATGCCTGCAGCCCATATAACGCTGTGGCACCAGCGCCTTTTAATATTGAAATGGACTCAATATCGTCAGGGTTAATATCCAGGCCGCGGTTGGCAAAGGCAAACTGGTCGCGGCTGGCCGCCTGGTTGCCGTTGGTGCCGGAACTTGGCAACACGCTTCCTATAATGGTGGAGTTGTTGACAGGTACACCATCAATTACAATCAGCGGCTGGTTGTTGGCGGTAGGGCTGATGGATGAAAGCCCCCTGATAACAATATCAGTGCCGGCGCCGGGCGCGCCACCCGAAGGAGTGATATTTACGCCGCTCACCTTACCCTGCAACGCATTGATAAAACTATTCTCTTTTCCCTTGTTCAGTTCCTGGCTGTTGATTTCCTGGCTGCTGTATCCAAGGGTTTTCTTTCTTGCTTTAATACCAAATGCAGTAGTTACCACAACTTCCTGCAGGTTGCCGGCTGCTTCTTTCAGCAGCAACACAAAGCCGGTTCCAATTGTACTTACAGGTAATGTCTGTGGTGCATACCCAACAGCACTGAACTGTATCTGTTTTACTGAAGAAGGAATCGTAAGCGTAAAAATCCCGTCGTTATTGGTGGAAGTGCCGCCGGATGTGCCTACTGTTTTTACAGAGGCGCCGGCCACTGGTTCCTGTTTTTCGTTTCTTACCGTACCACTGATCTGGCGGTTTTGGGCCATCAGTAATAATGGTGCCGAAAAAAGAAATGCGAATGCAATACGGAGCGTTCTTTTTCTCATAATGTTAGTGCATTTGATAAATGTAATGGTGTTGATACAGGTAATCTTAAGTTTGGGAAGCTGGCTACAGCAATTGTTCTAAACATTTAAGCGTTGAAAATGTCGCGCAGGCGAACCCCGGTGAAAGAAGATTTTCTTCATAACAGATGGTTTAAAGTTGAATAATTTGCTGACAGATCAGGAGCAAACACCGTTGGCTGTTGGCACACCGTTTTCAAAAGGGAGATTAAGCTTGGAGGCTTTGTAATTTAAAATAAAAACCGCAAAAAGCCGCAAAAAACAATCAAATCCTGCAAAATATAGAGGCTTTTTAATGTCGTTATGCTGCACAAGCAGCAAAATTTTAATAAATCGGGAATGGTGGGAAAAACCGGGCTGGCAAAGAAGAGCAGTGATGGTTTTTTTGGAAGATGAAAATATACCTAATCAAAAAAAGGAGAAAGAAACCGGTGGTATACGGTTTTCCTTCTCCTTTCTCTTTATGCTCCTGCGTTTACTTAATGGTAAAACGGGCCGTTAAACCAAAAGCATCGGGTACAAAATTAATACGGGGTATAATATCCAGCTCGGGTTTCCAGTCGAGCGAAAGATTGAGCGGTATATTCTGGAACTTATAGTCAAGTCCTATTACACCGGTGGGACCAAGATAAGTATCATGATCCTGGAAGCCCACATAACCGCCCGCGCCATAGTACCAGTTAAGGCCCGGCGTAGCGTTAAGCGGTGTATGTATTTCATATAAACCGCCAATACCAAACCGGCTGCCGCCAAAAGAAATCAGGGCATCAACAGCGCTTTTTTCGGTAAAAAAATATTTTACCGACACCGAATTGCTAAGGGTGGGAGAGGCATTGCTGAAACGAATACCCAAACCCAGTTTGTAATCCTGGGCATGTAATGAGGCAATTGCAAAACCACTGCAAACAAAAAGGGTTAGAAGTAATTTGCGCATGTGTAGAGTGTTTAGGCCTATAGAACGAAAAAATAATGCCGGGTAAGATACAGGCTGTTGTAAAACGATGTTAAGATTAGGCGATTAATTGCTGATTTTGTGAAGGCGGTATTTTGTGATTTGCGCAGTATGCATCGGCAAATGAAATCCCAAAATCCCAAAATCAGCAATCAGCAATTTCTTTAACTTAATTTTCAAACAACTCAAATTTTGTCTTGGGTCTTTTATCGTCCTGCCATTTAAAATTGTGAAGTGTTTTTTTATCTTCGGGTGTTTGTTTAAACGGGTACATGGTACCGGTTACATCTCTTACAAAAACCACTTTCTTCAGTTCCTTATTTTCAAAACGCATGTCTATTACGTCGCCGCTGGCATTGTTTACACCAACAATGGCGTTGCCTTCGTCTTTGGCGTAATAGATACTTCTTGCAGGCGAACCCTTGGTACGCATATAGTCCACTTCTCCATTCTTAAAATAACCGTTAAGCGTTTTGCCGCTTATCTGGTTGTACATATTTTCGCCGGTCTTGTTAATGACAAAGCTGTTTTCAAAAGCATACATCCTGTCTGCCTTTTTATTTTTGGTGTACAGGTAAATGGTATCTCCCGTTACCTGGCTGTTGCTGGCCCATAGTATGGGTTGGGTAAACAACCGGAAAACCGAATCGCGGGCCGAATAAAACAAGCTATCGCAGACTGCCTGCAATGAATCTGAAAAGATGCGCACATGGTGATAACATTGAAAATAACGTATATCGCTGCTGTCCCTGCCGTTGATGATACTTGTACTGGTAATTGTATCTTTTTTAAGATCGGTATAGGCAGAATCCTTTATATCCGCCAGCCTGGCGGAATACATAGAGTCGGCCCTGATGTATATTGAATCCTTGTCCTGCTGAATAATCATCAGCGGGTGCTGGGTGGCAATAAATGTTTTGTTCTTTTTGTCTACCTGGAAGTTATTTGACAACAGGGAGATCTTTTGTACTGTATCTACGTACACTGCATTGCCCCTGATAGTTGTTTGCCCGGTGGAATCATCGTTGTAAATATCATCGCCTGTTACGGTAACGCCTTTTCCATCATTAATAACGGAGCGCTTGCCAAAACTGGCCCGGCGGCTTTTCATATCGTACCACCCGTCTGTGGTAACAATGTTGGCACCTGAACTGTCTTTTATTATTGTTTTGGTAATAAATGTGGCCCGCTGCGATTCTGTATTATAAATCAAAGAATCGGTATCGACATTGTTTTTAGGGTCGCGCAGCTTTACTTCTTTTTTAAAATACACATCTTTTAAATCGCCATAATAGGTGGCTTCCTTACTGGTAATAGTAGTGGTGCCGTTTACAATTTTTCCGCCGGTGGTATAGACGCCCATCTTTGATTTTGTATCGTATTGCAGCTCGTCGGTCGTCAGCGTGCCTTTGCCATCGGTTAGCTTTGCATTCTTTTTCAGTACCGCGGTCTTTGTGTCGATATGATAGATAAGGTATTCCCCATAGACATGTATGCTGTCAGCATCGTTAATATGCACTTTGCCAAATGCTTCCAGTATGTTCATATGTTTATTGATAACTGCACTGTCGCAGTAAAACATGGTCTTGTCCTGTTGCAGCACAACATTGCCTGCCAGCATTTGCAATTGCGTAACGGAGTCTACTTTCTGAAAACGGAGCCTGTCGCTGTGCAGTTGGTTTACAATGCTGATGGAATCTCCCTGGCGGCGTGATAATGTATCCTGCGCCGAAACGGCAAGAGTATTGCTCAATAAAAAAATAAAGCAACCAACGGAAAATTTCAGCATCAATTATTTTTTCGGTAGTGTGGTACTGGCAGAATCATCCGAAAGCGGAGAGGTAAGTGCGCCTGTTTTATCTTTTTTGCCCCCAAACACGCTTACGTTTACATAACGCTTTGGATGTGTTCTGAAATCGTCCAGCAAAATATTCAATTTGTAGCTGGTGCTTTCAAGGTTCTTGTACAATTTGGGATCATTTAACAGTAAACCGATAGAGCCATCCCTGCTATTGGCCTTCGCCAGCACGCCTTTTAACTCGTTTACTGCATTTTGCAGGCTGTTCAGTGTTTCATCAATTTTGATGTTTGCGAATTTGCCGCTGGCCTTGCTAAGATTAGCCAGGGTGGTATCGATTGTGCTATTGTTTTTTGCAAGATTGGCCGTAAATACGTTTACATTGCCCAAGGCTTTTGCCAGTGTGCCTGTCTGGGCGTCCAGCAATTTCTGCAGTTCTACAGAGCTTTTGGCAAGATTGCCAATGATGGCATGAAAATTATTTTTAGTGGCCGGGTCAAAATAGCCACCTACTACCTTTAATAAAGAATCCAGGCTTAATACGGCGCCATTTACAGAATTCAATGCCGGGTTTAACTGGGCTTTCAGGCCTTCTACCAGGCCGGATGTAGTTTCGGTAAGCAGGGTATCGCCATTGTGCATCAGATCTGCACTATTGCCTTTTGTAATAGTAATGGTGGCCGCACCCAGCAAATCTGCATTGATGCTGGCAACTGAATTTTTTGGTATATCAATATCTTTTTGCAGGTTGATGGCAACCACGATGCCATCCAGCCCGCGGTTTTTTTCATGCATTTCGTATACTTTGCCTATCTGCAGGCCATTAATGGTAACGGGGTTGGCTATATTTAGCCCGTCTACTTTTTGAAACACCGCGTAAATCTCTGTATTGGCTTTGCTAAGAAGATTTTTGCCTTTCAGAAAATTAAAACCAAGAATCAGTAACGTAATGGATACAGCCGCCAGCGCACCTACTTTGGTTTCGTTAGAAACTTTCATGTACAGGATATTTGTGAATAAATGGGTTCGGGTAATTTATTTGTTGCAAACCTACAGGAAAATGACGAAAAAAAGCTTTGAGCCGTAAGCTATTAGCACAAGCAGCCCGCTTACCCCGGGATACAACGCTCAACTGCGGTGGTGAATTGCTGAAAGACAGAAAAGAAAACATGCGTCAGCCGTCAATGGTCAACGATCTTATTTACCCGTACCAGCCGGTTTTGCGCCGTTTTTATTGGTTTCAATGGTTTGTTTGTATTTTCCGAATGCCAGTATAATGCTGCTTACAATTTCGTCCTGGCCCTTCTCGCTGTTCAGGTATTCTTCCTCTTCCTTATTGGTTAAAAAGCCGGTTTCCACCAAAATGCTGGGCATGCCTGTTGCCTGTAATACCTGTATACCCACATCGCGCTGTTTTACACCATAACTGGTGCGGCCACCCGCTCTGAATTCGTCTTCCACCAATGTGGCCAGGTAGGCGCTGTTCTGAAAAAACCTTTTTTCGTACAACTGTGTACGTATAACGGCTTCCGGCGAATGAATATCAAATGCAGAGCTTTCTGCTGTACTGTCTTCCAGCACTTCACCGGTTTCGTCGTTGTTATTAATAGCATTAAGCTTATCTCCCTGTTTGGCCGCTTTCCATACATAGGTTTCCGTGCCCACACGGGTGTTTTTTACCAGGTAAGATTCATAAATGGGCTCCATTACCGTTTTCTTTCTTTTTCTCCGGCCTTTGCCCACCATTACTACTTTTCTTCTGTGCCCAATGATGCGTTTCATGTAATAGCTGCCGGCAGGTTGCGGGGTGGCATTGCAATGGATGCTGATGAAAAGATCACCGCGTGCCTCATTGGCTATTTTGGCCCGGTTGTGAAGATCGTCCCGCAGGTTATTGGCCCCGCCCGAACAAGCGTCCGTGGTGCGGGTATAGACAACTTTAATATCCGGATACGCTTTTTGAAGTGCTTCTCCCAGCCTTAAGGATATTTCAAGCGTAACATCTTTTTCTGTAGATATTAAACCATGGGCGCCGGGGTATAAACCTCCGTGCCCGGGATCTATAACAACTGTTTTAATCGCTGCCAGCTTGCCCTTTTTTTCGCTGCTATGATTATTATAGGTAAATGCCGATAGCGAAATACACAATACCATAACACTGTTGAAAACAAAAAATCTTCTCATCATGCAATAAAAAACTTTTTAGGGGTTTGATAATCTTCACATTATCTTATAAGGTGAAGCGTTATTTTTGCCTCATTGTAACCATGAACAACAATTCCAAAGGTAACTTAAAATACATTCTGGTCATTGCCCTTGGTGTACTGCTTTGCAGTATAACGTTGTTCAGTGCGTCAAATTATTCCCCCACCAGCGTTTTTTACAGCGATTTAACAGCTGCGGACGATACAATACCTGAAAAATTACCCGTTAAGGACACGGTACCGCTAAAACGCAATGATACCACAGGCATTAAAGATACAACAGGAAAACTTGTTCAAAAAGTTGACACTTTTGATGTAAAAGTATCAAAGGATTCGCTGGATGCTCCTGTTGATTATTCCGCCTCCGATTCAATGGTAATGGATGTTCCGCAAAAAAAAATATGGTTGTACAACCAGGCCAAGGTTAAATATAAAGACATCAGCCTGGACGCAGGCATTATTAACCTTGACCAGGCCAATCAAAATGTATACGGCTATTACTTTGTTGATACGGCGAAGAAAAGAATTGGCCTGCCGAAATTTGTGCAGGGCGAAAACAATATGCAGGTAGACAGCCTGGCTTTTAATTTTAAGACACAGAAAGGCATCACCTCCAACAGCTATACCACCCAGTCGGAAATGTTTGTGCACGGCGATAAGATGAAGAAAGTATCTCCGACAGAATATTATGCACTGCACGGCACATTTACCACCTGCGACCTGGATACACCGCATTTTGCTTTCCGCACCAAAAAGATGAAACTGGTAAATCAGAAACTGGCTGTTACCGGTCCCATCCACCCCGAGTTTGAGGGTGTGCCCATTCCTATTTATTTGCCATTTGGCTTCTTTCCTTTGTCGACCGGCCGCCACTCAGGACTTATTGCGCCGCAGTTTACCGCCAACGAACAATTTGGTGTAGGCCTTGAAAATGGCGGATATTATAAAGTGATTAATGATTATATAGATGTAATGATGCGGGGCGATGTCTATTCGTACGGGGGCTACCGTCTTAATATAACACCTACCTACAGGGTAAGATACCGTTACCAGGGTTCGCTCACGTTCAGTTACCAGAATACGCGTATATTAAGCGATTATGGTACGAAGGAGTTTACCTCCAATAAGAGTTTTAACCTTTCGTGGAGCCACAATGTAGACAGCAAGGCAAGACCCGGGCAAACATTTTCTGCCAGCGTAAATGCAGGCTCTACCAAATACAACCAGTACCTGACTACCAACCCTACCCGCAGTTTCCAGAACCAGTTGAGTTCTTCCATTGCCTATTCAAAAAACTGGAATAATAAGTACAATCTTACCGTAACGGCCAACCATAGCCAGAATAACAATACCGGTCTTATTAACCTTAACCTGCCTACCATTGGCTTTACGGTAAATACTTTGTACCCGCTGCAGAAAAAAGAAATGGTGGGAACCCCCAAGTGGTGGGAGAAACTGGGCATCGGATTAAATACCAATGTTGCCAACCAGGCATCTGTGTATGATTCGCTGTTTAGTTTCCGCCGCCTGCTGGATACCACCCAGTGGGGCGCCCAGCACAGCGTGCCCATTACCATTGCATTGCCATCACTCGGGCCATTCCAGATATCGCCGGGTATATCTTACCGTGAGAACTGGTATTCGAGAAGGATTGAAAGAAGGTATAATTTTGCGTCGGATAGCCTGGAGAACGTGGTTACAAAAGGATTTTACCGGTCCAGCGATGTGTCGTTCAGCCTCGGCATTAACACAGCGTTGTTTGGCCTGCACGAGTTTAGTAAAACAAGTCATATCATGGCCATCCGGCACGTCATGCGGCCCACGCTCAGCGCCAGTTACAACCCCGGCCTGGCAGCAAAGGATTATTATAAACCTGTTATTGCCAAAGATGGCACAAAAGCTCCCGATTATCTTTCTTATTATGATGGCAGTATCTATGGTTCGCTTAGCCGGCAAAAATTTGGCGGACTTAGTTTTGGGCTGGACAATAACCTGGAGATGAAAGTGCGATCAAAAAAAGATACCACTGATGCAGGTATAAAAAAAATAAAACTAATTGATGGCTTTGGTTTTAATGGCAGTTATAATTTTATGGTAGATTCTTTTCAACTGTCCAATATTTCGCTTTACCTGCGCAGTACCCTTTTTGAAAAAATAAATATTACTGCCGGCGCCAATCTTGATCCTTATCTCAGGGACACACTAACCGGCAGAACAATCGATCATTATGCCTGGAGTGGATATGGCGGTCATAAATTTGGCCTCGGCAATATTACTTCGGGTAATATAGCGGTGTCTACTTCTTTTAAAAGCAAGCCGAAGGACAAGAAAGCGGATTCGGTGGCCAATTCTGCCTTTGCCTCTGCCCAAAGCAACGCAGCCCCGCTAACACTGGAAGAACAACAGGCCCAATTGACTTATATACGCAGCAACCCGGGAGAGTTTGCAGATTTTAATATAGACTGGTCGGTGAATGTTTCCTATTCCCTCACGTTTAACCGTACGTTGACGAGTGACCTTCGCAGTTATATGACCACTATTAATTCCAACCTGAACCTCAGCGGAGATTTTAACCTTACACCCCAATGGAAAGTAGGCCTCAGTACCTATTACGATTTTAATGGATCGGGTCTGCAGAATGTAAGTGCGTTTATTTCAAGAAACCTGCATTGCTGGCAGATGTCTATTAACGTGTACTCTGGTTATACAAAAGGATTTAATATAACCATCAGCCCCAAATCGGGTATACTCAGGGATTTAAAGATTAACCGGTCGAGGTATTTTTATAATGGACCGTATTAGATGTCGGATGTCGGATGTCGGATGTCGGATGTCGGATGTCGGATGTCGGATGTCGGATGTCGGATGTCGGATGTCGGATG
>Ga0207641_10000814_pt1 | contig 33251 bp, 23 predicted proteins | sample KBSSwiS62_FD_184306 | JGI IMG/M metagenome (GOLD analysis project Ga0207641, IMG submission 184306) | Switchgrass rhizosphere microbial communities from Kellogg Biological Station, Michigan, USA - KBS Switchgrass S6-2 (SPAdes) (version 2) | ecosystem: Host-associated > Plants > Roots >... | reverse complement strand
GGCAGTCGATGTAACCATCCGCGCGTATCCCGAAGAGATAAAGTGGAATCACACGGCAAAACCGCTGACTGCTGCATCGCCCGCGGCGATGGCGTATCGAGACGGCACGATTCGCTTGGCCGATCGAGCGTACATTTTCTCAAGGATCTACCCCGAGGCACGCGATGTGATCGTCGAGATCAGGGTCAATGATCGTGTGCTGTATCGTGACAAGGCTCGGTACGATGAAGCGGAACGATTCGGCGTGCGACGTTGCACAAATGGGTTTTATGTTGATCGTCTTGTTGTTCCGTAAGCATACCGTGTTGTGGGACACCTCGCCGCGCTTTCACTCCCGCTGACAGGACTGGAAATTCCTGCGCGAAATGAGGGACATGACGCTTCCCCCCCGGGCATGGCCAGACGCATACACTGACGTCAATAACTACTCAGCCCGGCGAGATCGAGTTCACGCGGTCGGTGGGTGTCGCTGACGGAAAATGTGGAGATAGCTTCGAAGAGCTGGTGCCGCAGGGCGCTCTACTCAGCGAAAGAGGCGGGCCGGAACCGCATCGCCCGCTCTTACTACACACAGTCTCCGTAACCCGTCGCCCGAGAAGGTTCAAAGTTCCCTGAACGCATTCTTTTAGACGGCGACTGCCAACGTATGACGGTCGAAGCCCCACCGGCACTGCTGCATGCGCAAAGTCGCTGAATTGCTGGCTGAAAAAAACGCAGACACCTCGATCTTGCGGTGAGCGAATGACGCGGCCGTGTACTGGAAGTAGCTCGATCATCACCCGCCGGTGCCAAAGCGCCCATCATTGAGCGCGCTAACAATGCCGGTCTCACACGCCAGCCTGTCCGGACTTCTGATCGTTGCGGAATAGGCCAGTGCGTGTTTCGGCAGCATCCGCGCGATCAGCGGCGCGACGTAGTAGCTACAGACCACGAGCTCATGCATCACCCTCTTCTTTGGACGCCCGGTCCGTGATCTGGTCCAGAACGCAAAATGTAGTTCGATGCGTGCGTTGATCGGCCCGTCGTCGGTGAGTCGAGCGACAGCGCATATTTCAGATTTCGAAAGTAGAGCTGGCTATTCGGCGGTCGGACGAGTGCCGAACATCACCTGCCGGCCGTTCAGCTCGTCCGAGTGAGTCAGTCGATGCTGGGGATCCAGTTTCAATTTCCCGCGACCGTGCGTCTATGGCTTCACAGGGCGGCAGATACGGGAAGTCGTTGTGACGACAAGCTCAACGACGGCTTCTGTGAAATGGATCATTTCCATCGGCCTGCGCGTTCGATACGGTCACTCGGTGGAGCAGCAGAAGAAACAATGGCACGCCAGAGTTGTACTGCGGGTGCGTACGAGGAGCGACGACGGCCAGCTGGTCGATATCCCGCCTGGCGAGTACACCTTGAGTGAAGGCCAAGACGCGCGCTATCAACTCATTAGGCACCCTGTGCCTGGTAGTGTGTCGCTGTGGTTTGGGGATCTCCTACTGTGCACCTATATGGGGCAGCTGGAGATTCTGGGTGCGTGGCCGTAACAGGCGGCGCGATCGGGGGACACAGACGTTAGTTGCCAGTGAGTTGCCCAGCAAAAGCGGAGCACGACCGCCCCCCTTAGGGAACGGCTGTAACGTTAATGCGCCGCCCAGCGTGTGAGGCACCGGTCTGTGATGTTGTCGCCTATAGTGCTACCGGAAGGCCGAGATCCATTCTGTGTGTCTCACTGCAGGCAGCGCTGCGGTTCCCTACCTAGAAAGGTATGTCGGGCAGCCAAGCGTGACAGCGTGCACGCGCATTTCAAACACTCGATCAGCGGGTTTTCACACCGTCGCCGCGATCCTGTCACGTTGTGGACGTGGCTCGCCGTGAGAGGCTGCGCGGGGATCGATCAACTTGCCAGAGCTGCCGACAGCAGCGAGCCTAACCGGTCACCACAAGCTGCTTGTCTCGAAACAGAAGGCATCATCATGCAGGCAAATCGCTCTCTAGACACAAGAAGGAAAAGCGAATGTTGTGAGGTACGCGTGAAGGAAGATAGGACAAGAGGGCCGCGGCAGGGCCGCGTTCCCCGCGCCTGGCCAACGGTCGTGGCGATCATGACGAGCCTGATAGTCTTCGGTGGTGCGAGCGTAGCCGTCTCAGTGCTCATACCCGACGATTTGGCAATGCAAATAGCCAGCTGCGTGCTCGGTCTGCTCACCATGCGCATCACGCAAGCGATCGCCATGCGGGTCTGGGATAAAACCAACCGGTGACCGTGGTTTTCATTTGAATTCGAGCGCCCACACTGCGAACTATCCGTTGTGGTTGGAATCGCCTCTGCCGGACCGATGTCAGCGCGCGCGGTTGGGGAGGACTAGGGCTTCCGCAGCAGTAAGGGCAGGACACCTGCCGTGAAAGAAAGCGCACCCTGAAGATCGGGTTGTTTAAAACGCCGCCATCCCATACGGGGTGGCGGCTCACTAGCGGGCTAGTCGATCAAGGTCTGGGTTGTCGATGGACTCCAGGCATAGGCTGCAACTTCGTAAGCGACGGCGGAAGGCCCAGTTGCAGGAAACCGATGGTTCTTGCTAGGCAGGACCAAGCTGGCTACAGGGATTTCCGGCGCTTTATTTCCGGCAGTACTTCATCGATGACCGATCCGTCTGCCATGACCTGGGCCAGGCCGGTATCCAGTCGCTGCAATAGCTGAGCGACGGACTCGCCATCAGCGCAGACCAGAGCGACTCTCACCTTCTTTCCCTGCGCTGCGAGCGCCGCCCGTCGAATGGGAGGGATTTCGCCGAGAGTGATCTGACCGCGTGTGTTATCGAGGAAGGATTGGAGGTTGTCCAAAGACAGGCTGTTTGATTTATCCTTCATGAAGCGCATTAGGCTGCCTTTGCTTCCGGCGCGATGTTCTTCTGTTTGATCTGATCAGCCACGTTCCACGGCAACAATTGATCGATCTTGTTGATAGGATGGTCAGCGATGCGCTCGATGAGGTGCTGCAAATAGCTGTGCGGATCTATCTTGTTGAGTTTGCATGTTTCAATCAGGGCATAAATAATCGCGGCACGCTCGCCGCCACTGTCAGACCCGAAGAACAAGAAATTGCGCCGACCAATCCCCATGCCTCGAATCGATCGCTCGGCGATCAGATTATCGATCTCCAAACGCCCATCTTCGGTGTAACGGCACAGTGAGTGCCAGCGATTGAGGGAATAATGAAATGCGCCTGCCAAAGCCGACTTGCCATCGATCTGCGTCACGGTCTGTATCATCCATGTATGAATGTCACCGAGCAGCGGCACGGCGAGCGCCTGCCGTGCTGCTTTGCGGGCATCGGCCGATTGCCCACGAATGTCTCGTTCAATGTCATACAACACGTCGATCCGATCAATCGCCTCTTTCGCGAGCGGCGACTTCACCGCTTTGAAGACCTCGAAGAAATGTCGGCGGGCGTGCGCCATGCACGAAATCTCCTGGACACGCGCGGGCGAGTGGGGATCGGACGGCACGAAAAGCGGTTCGAATCCAGCGTAGGCGTCGACCTGCAACTTCCCACGAAAGTTAGCCAGGTGTGCCTGCGGATATTTTCCGTGCCAGCTCGGCGAGTACTGGTACCACACCGCCGGCGGATCGGTGGATCCCCAACGCGTCCCATCGCGAACATACGTCCACATGTGCCCTCGGCGGGTTTTTCCGGTTCCCGGAGCCAACACGCGGAACGGGGTGTCGTCGGCGTTCAGGTTGGAAGCTGCCAACACGTGGCGTGCCAAAGCCGCCACAAGGGGGCCCAGCAGCTCGCTCATCGCCGCCACCCAGTCCACGAGCGTCGCGCGACTCACCGTCAGGCCGGCATGCGCGAAAATCTGACATTGCCTGTACATCGGAATATGAAAGCCATACTTCCAAGTCAACACCAATGCCAGCAGGGATGCGCCCGCATAGCTCTTGGGTATCGGCCGAGAGGGTGCCGGCGCCTGTACAATCGTTGCACATCGCGTGCAGCGCTGCTTGGGGCGAATGTGCCGTGTGACTTTGAACGTGACGGTCTTCACTTCCAACACTTCGGCCCGATCATCGCCGAGTCCCTTCAACGGACCGCCGCAGTCGGGGCAGGCACACTCCTTCGGCGCAATCACATTGTCCACACGCTCGAAGTGCTCCGGCAGCGGCTTGCGTCGCGCGGTCTTCTTCGGCTGCTCTGTGTCTGACTGTGCGCTCGTGGGGAGCTGGCGCTGGGCTTCGGCGAGGGCTGCTTTCAGCTGCTCGAAAAGGAGAGGTAACTGACCGGCGCCCTCCGTGGCTTCCGAGGACTGGCCGAAGCGAGCGCGGCGCAGTTTGGCGATCAGGAACTTCAGGTGCTCGATCTGCTGCTCCTTCTCACGCAGCCGCACGTCCTTGGCCAGGCTCGCGGCATGCTGCTCGAGGAGCAGCCGCTTCAGGCTCTGTGCGTCATCCGGGAGTGCGTTGATGTCGAACACAGATCCATTATACGCGCAGTACCGAGGGTACGCACGGGACCAGATTGTTATTTTGCTGTTAGGTTGCTCGAGAGATCGCTGGACCCCAGCGATCTCTCGCCTCGCGCGTTAAACCGAACTCGTCGGATGCGGTCGATCCGGATCCTCCGGAGAAAGCGCGGTTCGCTTGGGCTGTCGCCAGTCTATCCCTTCGAGCAACATCGACAACTGGGCGGCACTCAGAACGATCGCGCCGTTTTGTGCCAGTGGCCAGACGAATTTACCTTGGCGAAGTCGCTTCTGTAGTAAACACAGTCCGTCCCGGCTGTCCCACAGAAGTTTTATCCGGTCGCCGCGACGACCACGGAAGACGTAAATATGGCCAGAGAACGGCTATGTGTCGCAACACATAGCCGTTTTTATGTTGCGCGTTCTAATATGTGGCGCGCTCCTTTGAGGCTGCTGGATTTTGGAGAAGTCGTCAGGTTTGCCGCCACATAATAATTGTATTTCACTCCTCCTCGCCCGGTTGACCGGGTTACAACAGGAGGCGTGTCATGCTGGAGTCTTATTTCAAATATCGCCGTGTGATTGACCGCTTTCGCCGAGATGCACTCGGCAGCGAGATCGATTCCATCGCAGCGAGCCTTTCCAGAGACGGCTACAAGCGCGACTCGGCGAGAGTCTATATTTCACGTATCGCGCGTTTCAGTGCATTCGCAAGTGGATGTGGTTGCAGCAACTCAACACCTATTCCGCCAGAGGTAGTGGAGCGTCACTTGCAGGGGTTCGGCACGCGTGCGGCCCGATGGGGCACTCACGGAGCCATCGCTTATGCAAGGCGGTGTTTCCCGCAAAGGTTTTCATCGAGACCAGCTGTGGCAGATCCAGACAGAACACTTCTGGACGACTACCTGCAGCACCTGCGCGTTATCCGTGGCTTGCACCCTAAAACGTGCGAGGGCCTGATGCTGACTGCCCGGCGGATGTTGGCTTGGCGCAGGAGGTACATGCCACGCAGAGCCCTAAGAGATTTAGCCGCCAGCCACGTTCTGGTCATGACGCATGAGCTGTTATCGGCATGCCGCAGTGACGCTGCGCGATCTTCTACCACGGCCTATATGAGGTCGTTTCTGCGCTACCTATATTGGGCGTCCCACAACTCGTTAGATCTGTCGGCTTCCGTGCCCAAGGCTCCCTGCTGGCGTCATGTGCATTTGCCTCCGCGATTATCGTGGGATGACGTTCGGCGCGCGATCGACTGCATTGACACCACAACGCCAGCTGGCATGCGCGACCGCGCAATGATGCTGCTGCTGGCTACCACGGGCCTGCGCAACAGGGAACTACGACAGCTGGAGCTGGGAGATATCCGCTGGCGGACCGGCGAAGTGATGCTACGTCATACCAAAGGACATCGTGATCGGGTCGTACCGCTGCTAAAGGAGGCCGGCGCTGCACTTACCGAGTATATTCTTCGGGCGCGCCCTCAGACCACTGAGCGCAAGATTTTCCTGCACGCTCCACCCCTGCGACCCTTTTCCAGCAGCGGCACTATCTCCCTCATCATTCGCAACCGCCTCCGACGTGCGGGACTCATGATTGACCACGGCGGTGCGCATCTTCTTCGACACAGCCTTGCCACGCGGCTGGTTGAAAAGCGACGACCTATCAAGGAGATCGCCGATCTGCTGGGGCACCGGAACATCGACACCACATCATTTTACGTCAAGGTGGCCGTGCCGCAGCTCGCTGAGGTTGCACTGCCGTTCCCAGGAGGTGTCTGATGAGTACATTTATCAACTCGCTCTCTGAGAGCATCGCCCGGTACCTGGACCTGCAGCACTCACTCGGCTATCAGTTTGTCACCCAAGCGACATCGCTGCGTGCTTTGCTTCGACATGTCCGCATCACGCATGCTCGGGGTCCTTTGTCGCAAGCACTTGCACTGGAGTGCGTCATGGCCAGCGATATAACTCCGAACGGCAAGGCGATCCGCTATGCTGTCATTCGGCGTTTCGCACAATTCCATGCTGCCTTTGACTCCCGGACGCAGCCGTTCGATCGTCGAGTTCTGCCTCGCTCACGTGCAATTCCCCCTCCACGGATCCTGACCGACCAAGAGTTGCTGGAGCTGATGGCTGCGAGTAAGGAAGTAGCAAAGTATCGGTCCATGCGGGGCGATACACTCGCTACCATAGTTGGGTTGCTGGCCAGTACCGGACTACGATCTGGGGAGGCCGTGCGGCTCGATTGCACGGACGTGGATCTGACCCGAGGGATTCTTCATGTCCGCAAGACCAAGTTCCGGAAAGATCGCCTGGTGCCTGTTCATCCGACAACAATAAATGCCTTGCGTGATTACGCATGCCATCGCAATCGTGCATTTCCAACGGCGAAGACCCCAGCCTTCTTCATAAGCACTCGAGGCACGCGTCTACTGCAGGGAGGTCTCTGCTATGGGCTCAAGCAAGCTTGCGCCATCGCTGGCCTCAACCGACTCGGCGCAAAGACGTTGCGACCTCACGATCTTCGACATCGATTTGCAGTCACCCGCCTTGCGGAGTGGCATCGACGGAAGATAGACGTGCAGACAATGTTGCCATTACTGGCGACTTATCTGGGTCACGCCCGATACAGCGATACCGCCTACTACATCTCAGCTACATCCGAGTTGTTGGGGCTGGCGGCGGGAAAGGCGTTTGCGAACCGAGGTGCCGCATGAACGGTCAGCGCTCCCTCGCCAAGCAGCTCGAGTCTTTCTTTCGCGAGCGGTTGACTCAGCAGCGCAATGCCACTCCTGCGACGATTGCCTCATACCGCGACGCTCTCCGTTTGCTGGTAATTTTCGCATCCAGGCGTGCGAGAAAGAAGCCTTGCACGTTGAGTATCGAAGACCTCGATCGTGACACGATTCTCGCGTACCTGGATGATCTGGAACAGACCCGCGGCAATAGCATCCATACGCGCAACGCTCGCCTGACTGCCATTCGCTCGCTTTTCCATCACATAGCGGCCAACGATCCGGCATCCATCGCTATCGCGCAGCGCGTGCTGGCGATACCGAGCAAGAAGGCAGACATCCCGACAACCCACTACCTCTCCAGAGTCGAGCTCGACGCGCTCATCAACACGGTAAAATGCGACTCGCCGCGTAGTCGACGCGACAGGGTATTGCTGCTGTTCCTCGCTCGAACTGGTGCGCGAGTGTCCGAGGCCCTCGGTGTCGAGGCAATGGACCTAACCTTGCAGGGCGCACGTCCTCAAGTATTGCTTAGAGGCAAGGGCCGCAAGGAACGCGTCGTGCCCTTGTCGCGCGATCTCGTTGCTGCATTAGAGCGACTGCTGCGTGAGCGTGGCCTCAGTCAGCACGAGGCCGCTCCGCTGTTCGTCAATTCCCAGGGAAGAAGATTAACGCGTTTCGGTGCCACCCATATTGTGCGAAGAGCCGTCTCCGCTGTGACATTGCGCTTTTCCAATCTCGCGCAAGGTTCGGTCTCGCCCCACGTGTTTCGGCATTCTCTCGCCATGATTCTGCTCCAATCGGGTGTTGACTTGTTGACGATCCAGGCTTGGCTCGGGCATGCACAGGTCGCCACCACACATCGTTACGCCACCGCTGATGTCGAGATGATGCGTCGCGGTTTGAATAAGGCTGGAATTTCGAGTAATTCACTCCAGCGATTTCGACCTAAGGATACTGTCCTGAGCTTGCTCGAAAGCTTGTAATTATTATGTGGCGTGGACCGCTAAAGCCCGGGCAGGAAGTTGGCTACCTGCCCGGGCGTCGGGGGCTAGCCGCCACATATTAGAACGCGCAACATAAAAATGGGTTCTCGTTCAGTGCGGTCTGCACCAGCGCACTGAGCCCGTCATAGCCCTTTCTCATATCCGTGACGCCTGCCACCAACCAGATCCGTACTCCGCTGGGTAAGCTCAACATGTTCGCAGCAACTCTCGAATCACGACCCGCAGAGCTCGCGCATCCATCGCTCCCCAGATCTTCACGTGCCGGGTTCCACAGAACTGGATCTCCAGACACCCACACGATGGCGACGGATCCTCTCGGCGCTGGCTCACGACCGGTTCAGTTGGCACAGAGGACTCGATGTGAACCGGTAACAGTTTGACGGTATCTGATCTCTGGACCTCTTCGGCCAGTTCTCCGCGGCGGTATTGACCGCGCCAGCTGAATAGCTGGTTCGCGTTGAGGTTGTGGCGCCGAGCGATCACAGGTACCGAGACACTGCCATCGAGCGTCTCTAAGACGATTTGGAGCTTCTCTTGCGCCGACCAGCGACGTCGACGCCGCACCCCATCAACATCTGCCTCGCTCACACTTGGCTTCGCCGTAGTGCCCACTTGCGCTCCTGGTAGACACGACCGATCGTGCCCACGTAAAAATACGTGGGCACATAATCACACTAGCCGCATTGCTTGAGCATGGGCCATCCGCTGACGCTTACGCAACTTCCGCCAAAAGTCATCTTGCTAAATGGGTGCCGCTTCGATGAGCAGAAGTAGGGAGCCGCCATCCTTGAAAGAGATGGCGGCGATGAACATGTTGAAACACCTGATCAGTTGCGCTCGGTTGGTGCCCAGCGCTGCAGCTGCTCCTCCAGGAAATACAGCCGCCGGCCGTTCTTGAGTGTAAAGAGCCCATCCGCCGCCAGCTTCGCCTCGTACGTCAATGAACTCCTGGCAGTCGAGGAGTTTGCGTAAATCAGCACACTTCCCTTACGCACGTATGTCGCCGTATTCGCTTGCGCCGTCACCGTTCCGTCCCCACCATGACCTCCCGCTTGGAATGTCCCTCCCGCCCGATGGGACAGAGGGTTGTGGCACCACGGCGGTGCCGCGATGAGTTGGATTGACCGGCTCGATGCTAACCCCAGCATGTTGGCTCAGCGGGCTGACACCCCCTTTTAGTCGCCTCCGAAATGGAAAAAATAACCCTCCGAGAGCGGATCATTAATCACGAGGGTTCCGTCCTCCCGTTGCATGATGTTGTCCTCGTGCACATCGAGCGCGTAGTGCTGCCGCTCGCTGAATCTCTCGAGCTTGCGAAAAAACGTCGCCAGTTTCGCGGTCAAGCCGACCACCTGGTGCGCCCGATGAGGAAGATGCGGCCGCCGACGCCCCCGGCGCTCCTCAAAATGTCTCACAATGTTGCATACGAGCTGCGCGTTGGCGCTCCCCCGACGGATCTTGCGCAGTTGCTCAATCTCGAGCAGGAAGAGTGCAACGCCGCTGCGGGTCTCACCGATGATGCCGTAGTCGCGGTACAGGATCGGCTTGTGCTCGCCTTGCGGTGAGCGTCGATCGGTCAAGTAGGCCAGGTAGGATTGATCCACCGTGAGCTTGAACACGCGATTTGCGCGTGGACTCGTAAAGATTCGGGAGAACTGGCCACTGCTGAGGATGCGCGCATGCTTGAGCCGCGGGTCTTGGGCAACTGTGCGCCGAACGTGCGTGTCTCGAAAAGAAAGAACGGCCATAACAGGCCTCCCTTTGTGCTGCTGTCCTTCTGGGTATAGAACCCTCCTGGTTGCAAGGGTCGCCCGGCGCTACCCGACTGATCTCGATTGAAAGCGCGACATATGGATTTCTGGCTACCGACAGCGCCAAACGTGGCGATACCCGGGAACAGATCTGGAGGGGTTACGCGCCGCGCGCGATGCGATCAAGACTTGGAGGGACGGATCGGCGATCAAGCCGCTCTTCGTACGAGCTCGAGCTCCTCAGGATGAAAGCCATATTCTCCTTCATGAGGGGAGAACGGGCCTGCACACCTCACGACCACCACGCCGCTGTCACCAATGCTGAGCACGGTTGCGAGCTTGCTATTGAACGCACCGGAAACCGTCACACGAACGGTATCGTTCTCTTTGAACCTGCGGGCAGCTTCGATGATCTCCGGATGACGTTCTAGATACCACGCACGGAACCCAGGCTCCGCAAGCTCGCGAGTCACCTGCTGCGCAGACAACTGACCCGATCGGATGCACTGAGAGAGAAGTTCGAAGGCTTCCATGATGAATGGCCCCAATGACAGAATCATTGCGGGGTATAGCCATCGCCGGTTTTTGCTCGCGAATCTCTACACGGGAGATGTCCCTCTCCAAAAAGAGTGAACTGTGTGCCCCTTACCGCCCACCAGCATCAGGCTTTGGATGCCTACTGCCGCCTGATCACCGATCACCCGCAGCTTTTTACCGCGCGCGTGCGGCCGATGGTTATCGAGCGCGCAGCGCTTCGAATCATGAAGCTCGTAACATTAGTCGGAGTATTGCTTGCCGTGCAGGGTGCGGCATCCGAGACACCGACACGAATGGGACAAACGCAGGCGGGCTTCTATCGCATGACTCTCGGTGGATTTGAGGTCACCGCGTTAAACGATGGCGCCGTCGCGTATCTGACGACGCAAGTCCTGCCAACCGCGACGCCCGAGCAAATCAAGAAGGGCCTTGCCGCAAACGCTCTTACCGACCCGGTTCCGATGTCCTACAACGCATATCAATAGCGGTACTGTTAGCAAGTCCTACGCGCGATCTGCGAAAGATTAGGGGTGGAAGCGCAATTGCGTCACCAGATGGCCGGCTCGCTTGGCTAAAGAGTCAACCGTTCGTCCGCAGGAGTCAGATCGCAATGGGCAACACTGGATCGATCAATCCACAGAATTCATGCTGAAGATAACTGCGACCACTCGTCAATCCTTATTCGAGTCACGATGGCTGTGCCACCATGCCCGTCTGGTCGGAATATTAGAGCTTCGCCTGGAGAGAGGTTTGCTGCCGGCTCGCCAAAATGATCAAGGTTGGGAGTGTGCGTCACCAGGAGCGTATTCGCTCCCGAGGGCGGCAGCTTACTGATCTGTGCGCGCAACCAGACAGAGATCTCATCTCTGCTCCCGCAGATGTCGAGTTCCAGACGGATCTGCGCCTGCGGTAGATCCGCAAGACGCACCGTCTGAAGCGCCCGATAGGAAGGACTCACGTATACATCCGCGAAAGTAATTCTCAGCGCCTTGATCGCTTCGCCCAGTGCTCGTGCTGACTTCACGCCGGCATCATCCAGCTGGCGGTCGCGGGTCTGGTTATCGATGTTGGCGTGGCAGTGCTCGGGTACTGGCTGCGCACTGGCATGGCGCATGACCACAACGTATCCCCCGGTGCGTAAGGCAGCGGCAACCCAGGCGCCGCACAGCGAGTGGTCGCCAACCATCCCGAACCTCGACCTGTGACGATACAGCACAGCCAAACGCTTATACCTTGTGCGCGGAGCACGTGGTATCAGGCTGTCCTTTAGTCAGCAGAGGCGCCCGAGACCGGCGAGCGGATCGAGCAGCACTTCGCTCTGAGCCTGATCGAGCCGCTCGCTCAAGGCACTCATTCCACGCACACAGGCGGCCAGCGTCTCAGATAATTGCGCGGTGACGGTGCGCACCCAGTGGGTTCCTTCAAGGAGTTCGGAGACGACCTGCCGGACCGATGCACTGTCGGCCGACGGGACCAGGCGTTGCCCTGAAACACTCCAACTTGCGCCCCGGCGCTGGCGCTACTGCTTGCCGCCTCCGTGAGCAACACGCGCAATTTTCCTTGCGCGCGCTCTGAGGCATCCGCATCACGCCCACTGATATTCCGCGAGTACAGGCCGCGAACGTCGAATTCCGTGAGCAGAGTGTTGGTCGACAGCCGCTGCTCGAGCAGTTGGCGCAAGGCTTGGGTTGATACCGGCAGCGTGCTCGTGCCAAAGCGCATAGCTCAACGGGTGGAAGGCGGCCTCTTGTCGCGCCATGAGGGGCAGTGCCAGGCGCAGGGTTTCAGCGGTTTGTTGTTTGGTCTAGAAATATACCGCACGCAAGTGGCCCCACAGTTGAGAACACATCCCTGCCCGCCAGCAGCGATGCAAATCCTGCGAACGCTGCGAGGCGTGGCGCAGGGCTAAGAGTGCTCGACAGAGGGGGTATCCCTCGTGACGGCGGATCGGGCACGGCGGGCCTTACCTGCGTGCGCTCCCGCACGCTCGCCCGCTGCGGTCGGATGGCACTCCGATTCGCAGTTGCCCAGTCCTGGGGGTGCATCCGGCCGTGACCGCGTGACGGTCAGTACTCTGTTCGCCGAGCGCAACAACAAAAGATGACGGGGACGGGGCCTCTCCTATGCGACCAAGGTCTAGTTTACACTGCCATATTGATGTGTGTGGCGCCACCTCGGGATGTCCCGGCAGCGAGTTCGCAAAGGGCCCCGCGGCGTCGATCTTCGCGGGGGTGCTCGTGGACGCCGCCGTCGAGCCGCGGATTCGACGGGGGGCATAGCCGCCGTCCGTCTGCTCCTACACCGTCACCTGGGGCTTTTGGAACATGCGTCGCATTCAATATCGATTTGCGCTTGATACCGAAGGACGCCTGGTCGACGTCAACGGGCTCGTGCGAGAGAGCCGCCGCTCTGCATTCACTTGCATCGGGTGCGGAGCGCGTTTGGTTGCACACTTGAAGGACGATCAGCGCGCCCGCCATTTTGCGCACTTTGGGCGGAGCACGTGCGCAGGCTATGAGACCTACCTTCATCGAGCGTCCAAAGCGGCATTCCTAGAGACATATCGGGCATGCTTGAAAGCAGACAGACCTTTCATGTTGCGCGTGCCCGTTGTGGACACCTGTAACGCTCTCAATGAGAAATTGGGAATAACATGCGCCATCGACCGCTACCGGGATATTGACCTCACGCAATGGTTCAAGTCGGCGGCTATGGAGCAGCGCCACGATGGTTTCATCGCGGACATTCTTCTCTCGGGCGCACGTGCACGTGACCTGCTGCTCGTGGAGATCGTCGTCACTCATCCATGCGATGAGGCAAAGATCGCAAGCGGGCACCGGATCCTTGAGGTTAGGATAACAAGTGATGAGGACATCGCCGACCTGCGATCCGAGATCGTGACGGTCGGAGTTGCTAGTGGCCACATCGCCCACAACTTCCACACAAGAACTCTGAACGGTGCGTTCTGTGGCGGTAAGTGCCCTAAGCGAGTGGGGGTCTTCGTCGTCCATCGCAGCGGTCGGGCGAAGCTCTTCGAGGTTGCGGCCGAGAAGGCCAACGATTTCAAGCCTGCTACAGCCGTGTGGCGCAGAGTCCTCGCGAAATTCGAAGACGCTCCACCGTACGTAGACATTGGGCAGCTCACCTATATCGGAGACGATCTTCCCCCAGGAGATTCATTGTTTCAACGCGCGGCGATGACTGCAATCAGCAGTGGTGTTCCAGTTCGCACCTGCGAAGTGTGTCGACGACAGGGAAGCCCTTCACTGCATGGTGTGTGGTGCTTTGCGTTTCGTGAACAGGTCCATCCGAGCCGCGCGATTAAATGCCCGCAATTCGCACCAGTCCGATCGGTGTCGGAACTGACCCGTTTGCGCCAGTGGAACCAACAAGCGCGCATGCGTCGGTTGGGTGGGAGCTGATTCGGAAGTGAGATTGGTCGCCACCTGGGTCTTCTTTGCGCCCTGCCGCCGCGGCCAACACATCATCAGGACGAGATGTTGAAGCGTGGCTATGTGATCGCCAGTCTGGATATCAGGGGACGCGGCGCGTCCTTTGGGACAGTGTATGGCGGAGGGATCGACAACGAGATAAATCGCTGGGATCTTGACGACGTGATCGAGTGGCTCGCCGTCCAACCCTGGAGTGATGGTAACATCGGCATGGGTGGATGTTCATACGTTGGCAGAACGCAGCTCTGGGCGGCTGCATTTGCACCACCCCATCTTAAATCAATTGCCCCGACCGGAGCGCCGTTCGATAGGTACGCGTTGAGGAATGTAAACGGAGTAGTGCGTCGACGTGGCCTTGAAACACTCGATCAAAACATGCGTGCGCTCGATGTAGAGTACCCCGCGTCACCGGTCGACGAGGATCACGACGGAGCGCTCCGGCGCGCTGCGATCGCCGAGCATCAAGTCAGTTGGAATGCCGGGCTGGCTGGTTTCACGCCAGGTACAAAAGCACGCCCATTTCGCGACTCACCTTGGTCTCGACCTGAATTGGCGTATCCCTCCGCGGCTGAATGGAACTACCTGCCGAACTACAACTCCAAGCTTCCCGTATTTCAGTACAGAGGGTGGCGAGACCTTACGCTGGAGTCTGACATTACCCTCTCTAACGCCCTGGCGGGTGAGGGTGTCACGCAGAAGCTCGTGATTGGCCCCTGGTATCACTGCTTAGGTGGATCTCGCAAGTGTAACCACCGTTCCACCGTTTGGAGCGGGGAACTAGACTCCCGGCCGGTCGAGTGGTCGAGTAGCCCCAGCCTCCATTGGAGGCGAGTAACGGAGTAACGGGGCGGGGGTATGGGGAGAGGTCCACATGTTCGAGCCGGCGACGCTACCGAGCTTACGTGGATGAGCGCCCCCACTTACTGGGTCGCGGCGCTCTCCAAGACGGATCGAAAATCGCTGGCCAGTTGTTCAATAGCCACTGCAGATACGAAGCTCGTGCGGTAGAACAGGCTGAGAGCTATCCGGCCTCCCTCATCATTGCAGATGAGGCCCAGTTTGTAGGGGACTTGGAAGTCGATTCCGGCGAATGCGCCCTCGCTCGCGCTCAAATCGAGCCAACTCACTTTGAGTGAGCTTGCAGTCTGCACATCGAAGTCGGGATGAATAGACTCATTTGGATTCAACGATATCCAGTTAAAGAGGAGGTCCGGTTCATACTCCGGCACAACGCTTGTCAGCCAATCAAAATCTCGATGCGCGAGCGCCGACGAGAACTCGGACTTCACCATATTAAGGACACGATGGTAGGACAAGTCGCTGGCGAGCTGGCATCTGAGATGAACATTCGAGGCGAGCAAGCCGACCATACGGGCGAGCCCGGACCGGTGACGCCCGCTATCCACTATCGCGATCGTCAGGTCCCTCTGTTCGGACCACCGGAACACCGACATTACGTACATGGCAAGCACCACCAGCGCAGGAATCGTTTGCTCGCGCCGGGCAATTTCAGTCACGACGACGATAGACTTGCTCGCGATCGGTACCGTCAGGAACGCATGGTCTTTGGCGCCTTGCTCGACCAACTCCGCGTCTGAAGGCCAGCAGATCTTGGGCGATGACGAAAATCGCTGTACCCAATAAGAGCCGTGAGTGCGATACCACAGATCGTGTATGCTTTCGAGCCAAAGCGCATAGTCGGAAAACTGAAGCGTCGGTGCCGGGAGGTCGCAGGCATGTCCACGTGCTCCCTGCAGGTAAAGTGTCCAGAGTTCCTCGTTCAAGATGAATAGCGATGAGGCGTCCGAAATCACATGGTCGACCGATATTGCCAGGATGTGGTCGAGCTCTGTGATCCTAAAAATCGTCGTATCGAACAACGGACCAATAGACGGATCGATGCTCTGATCAATGAACTCCTGGATGCGCGGATGGATTGACTTGATATCCGATGACTGATCGAAGTCTGAGGAAATATTCACCGTTCTCAAAGAACGAGGTCTGTATTCATCGATTTTCTGTATAGGGCCATCCGCAGTTATGAGTATGCGAGTCCTCAGGGTCTCATGTCGTCGGACCAAGCAGTTGAGGCAGGTTTCAAGTAGCGCCAGATCCAGAGGGCCTTGAAGTCGCAATCCAAATGACATCGTTCTTGGGTGAGGTCGATCAATCAGATACCAGGGCATCCGCTGCATGCCCGTCAGTGGAGCCTTCGCCGCACCTACATGGCGCTCTAGGGGAACACGTTCAACGCACAGCGTATCGCTGAGCAGGTTGACGAATTCAGCTCTGCGCAGTCGCAACTGCGCGATTTCCTCCGGATAGATCGCACCCCTCGGCGCCCGCCAGCGAAGTTGCTCGTTGTCGAACCAGACTGTCGCACCCCGGTCCTTCAACGATTGCAAGAACTCGCTGGCATCTACCGCGGCGGCCGACCTCCCTGGCCAGGCGCCATCCAAGCACGCGTCTCCATTAGTAGGCATCGTCTTGTCCACGCAGCCGGCGCAAGTATGCGTCAGTGGAGACGAGCGGGATCATCTCCTGCTGCCAACTAATATCCTCCGCACCAAAGAACCCATCGTGGAGTGTTGCGCGTCGAACATGCGGAACATAAGCCCCCAGATGCCACAACGATGCGCGGTAGAATGCAATGTCTCCAGCCCGCAAAGGGACCCCAACCGATCCCGGCATTGCCGCAACATACTCACGACACGCAAATTCGCGCTCGACGGGAGTCTGGTCTTCGGTCAAGGGCGGCCCGCGAGCCGGAATATCGGGAAATGCCGTCGCCTCAGCGGACGTTGATGGTCTATTGTGGCTGAAAGGCACAACAAACAGGCTATTATCGTCGTATAGCGGAGCATTGAACTGATTAAACATCCGTAGGTTTTGCGCCGCCTCATGATAGCGATCCAACGATAGTCCGGGAACATGGTCGCGCCAGTCGCGGTGCCAATTGGTGCACCAGGGCTTGTCCTGAGGCTCAAACAACATTGCCATCAACCGCTGCGTCCCGTGCCCGTCGCCTAACAGCGCGGCCACTGCGTCCACGAGATCCGGGAGATTCAAGACCTCGTCAAAAAGGTGATGATCTAAATCCTCGTAGGCATAAATCGGCTCGAGACGTTGTACCCTGGGCCCATGCAGGCTTCGCGCGATCCTCCTGGCGATGTCAGCCTGGTGTCTCAGGTCATGAATCAGAGTGACGGGGATCACCGAGCGCAGGACAGTGAAGCCTTCGGCCACATATTGCTCTTGGCATTGCGCGATCGAAACCATGTTGCTCCTCGCAAACCTAAATGACACCTTCCTCAAATTCAGTTCCGGACTTCGTCGCAGCTGAAATCGCCGACGCGAGAGTTTCTATAGTTGGACATGCGAAGATGAGTCGCGCCTCGAGATCCACCCCGAGCCGGGCCGCAATCCGAGCGGAAATGCGCACAATCGTCAGGGAGCTTCCGCCGAGCTCAAAAAAATTGTCTTTGATACCCACCTGATCGACACGTAGCACCTCGCTCCATATGGCAGCCAACGAAGATTCAATATCCGAACGTGGAGGCACGTAATCGCCGATATCCACAGGACGAGCCGGCGGAGCCGGTAGAGCCCGCCTATCAACCTTGCCATTGGGTGTGAGCGGGAGTCGCTCTAAAATTACCCAGGAGGATGGGATCAGGTAATCCGGTACTCGTGCCCTCAAATACTCGCGGAGTTGATCCCGCCACTCGTTGGACCGACGTTCCGACATGTGGGATGCGGTCGCTTCCGAGCAACCCTCGGGCCGTGCATCATCATTTGGAGACACTAGGCGCGCATTCGCGGACATTGGAGTCTCACAAAACCGGCGAACCACGTAGGCGACCAGCCTCATCTCGCCTGCTGAGTCCTCGCGCGCAAGGATCGCCGCCTCCTGGACTTCTGCGTGCGAAAGTAACAGCGACTCCAACTCGCCCAACTCGACGCGAATTCCACGGATCTTGACTTGGTGGTCATTGCGGCCAAGGTATTCAATCCTTCCGTCAACGGTCCACCGACCGAGATCGCCGGTCCGGTACATTCTGGCGCCTTCGCAAGGGCCGAACGGATCACTCATGAACCTGTCGTTGGTCAGTTCCGGTCGGCCCAGATATCCCAGCCCAACACCTACTCCGCCTACATATATTTCGCCTCGCACTCCAATCGGAACAGGCTTCTTCTGCGCATCGAGGATGTAGAGCTGGACGTTCGGCAGGGGGCTTCCCAAGGGAACCCGGTCACCCTCGAAGGAGCGGACACGGAAGATGGCAGCGTCTGAAGAGACTTCTGACGATCCATACTGCACAATAAACTCGCAGTTAGGCAGCCGGCCGTGCAGAGATCGTAATAAATCCGGGTGAACCGCCTCGCCGCTCAGCGTCCATATGCGCAGACCTGACAGGTTCTGCATGATTTGTTTGTCGTCCGTCATAGATCGAGCCAACGAGGGAACCGTGAGCAGATGCGTGATACCCTGCTGTGCCACGAGAGTCGCAATTTCGGACGGGCTCCTCAAAGATCTGGTCGGAACAATGGTGAGGGAACAGCCCTGGCACAACGGTCCGAATATCTCGAAAACGGAGTCGACGAAGCTCAGAGAGGTCTTCTGACAACATTTATCCGTACGCGAGTACGATTCAACCTGTTGCTGAGCCAGAATTCGATTCACCATACCCCGGTGCTGGTTCATTGCGCCCTTGGGCGTGCCAGTTGAACCAGACGTGTAAATGACGTATGCCAGATTCTCTGGAGACGAACTCCTACTGATCCTCTCGCCCGACTCGAAACAGATCGTTGACTCCCATTCGCGATCTATGCAGAGGTGCTCTCCCAAGTAGGACGATGGCAACCGCGGCTTCAGTCGCTGTGACGTGACCAGAATCAGCGGATTGGAGTCCTGCAGCATGAATGCCAATCGCTCGCGCGGGTAATCCGGGTCAAGGGGTACATATGCACCGCCTGCCTTCAGCACTCCCAATAGCGCTACCACCATATCCAATCCGCGCTCGAGGCAAATGCCAACCAATCGACTGGGGCCTATTCCCTTTGATCTGAGATGTCTAGCCAGCTGATTGGCTCGAAATTCCAGATCTTTGAAGCTGAGGAACTGGGCCTCGTAGCGCAGGGCTACTGCCTCCGGGGTCTTTGATACCTGGTCCTCGAACAATTCGTGAATCAGCTTATCGGAGAGCGGAACCAGCACAGGCACACGGTTGAATTCGGTAATCAATCTCCGCCGCTCTCGGATAGGCAGTGCCTCGAGCTCGAGGCATGCAACTCGTGGGTCTCTCTCCAAAGCCTCAACAAGGGAAGATATTGCAGTGACGAGATAGTCAATCAACGGGTGCTGAACGAGGCGTCGATCGGCTTGGACGACGAGTGAGAAGCCTTCCCCTAAATCGTCCACTGCCATGGTAATGGGGTAGTTGGATCGATCATAACCGGCGAGCACCTTCAGCCCCGCCACTGTCTCGAGTTCCGCTTCTAGTCGGGGCGCACTATGTCGATAATTCATCACTGAACTGAAGAGCGGCGTCGATGGAGGCAGTCGCGTGAGGCGTTGAACCACATCGAGCGATGTCTGCTCGTAATCCAACAACTCGGCTAGATTCCTCGCTGTCGCAGATATCAACTCTTCCGCACTCAACCCTTCGAGGCGTAACCGTATGGGCAACATGTTGATGAACATGCCCATTGCCCGCTTTCCAGCCGCAGACCCTTGCAACCGCCCTAAAAGGACGGTACCGAAGGTCACATCGGAACGACAACTCGCTCGTGACACAACCAGAGCCCATGCGGCATGAAACAGGGTGGCAGCACTGACGCTGAGCCGACGCGCTTGAGCTCGTATTTGCATCGCTAAACCAGGTTCCACGCGGGCAGTCAATTCATCTATTTGGCTACCATCTCCGTGAATATCCGATAAGGCGAAGGGTACGGTTGGCTCTTCGATGTCGCCCAGCTTCGATCGGAAGTAGCGGTCCGCCCTCTCCGTCCTGGCATTTTCGAGCACTTCCTCCACATGATGCCGATAAGGCGCGGACCTCTCGGTCGGTCGTGGTTCACCGCGAACTTGGCTCACGATCTCCCGGATCACTCGTTCCAGCGATTCGTGATCCGAAACAAGATGATGGAACTGCAGCAGGGCATAGCACTCCTCGCGATTTGGATCTCGCGCCCACTTCAATCGTACGAGGGGTGCGTTCTGTAGATCCATCCACTGCTTGTCTGGGTTGAGCCATTCCCTGGCTTGCTCGAGTGGTGGCCGGCCACTCTCAAGCGTGACTTCTGTCATGGGCAGCAGAGCCCGCCGATGCACGACTTGGACCGGTCGAGGCAACTCCTTCCAGAAGAAGGCCGTTCTAAGCACCCCATGTGCATCGATCACCGCTTGCAGTGCGACCGCTACCCTTTCGAGCTGTTGGCGCGATGACACGGAGAGCAGTATGGATACGACGTATGGGTCACCTCCCTGCGCCTTGAACAGGTGGTGGAACAAGATCCCCTCTTGCAATGGAGTCAATGGATAGAGGTCCTCAATATTGTGAGAACCATCCGGGATGCCCGATACGAGTGTGTCGATTTGCTCCTGCGTCAGTTCAACCAAAGGGACCATTGCTGGAATTATTCGCCGACAACCAAGTGGAATCAGATTCGGACGAGTCAGGCGTTCGGCGCCATCCGAAATCGCCAAAGCTCCTGCAAGGTCCGCGAGCTTCGGATTCGCGTAGATGTCTCGCATCGCTACCGAGAGTCCTTCCTTTTGCAATACCTCCCTCATTTGAACAATCAACAACGAGTGACCACCCAACTGGAAGAAATGGTCTTCGGCGCCCACTCTGTCGATACCCAGCAGCCCTGCCCAAACTCGCGCGAGAATCGCCTCAAACCGAGTTCGCGGAGGTACATACTGTCCTTGATCGTGAGAGCGTCCTCGCGGGGCAGGAAGGGCTCGATGATCGATCTTGCCGGATGGGCTGACTGGCAACTTTTCCAGTACCACCCAGACCGCGGGAACCATGGGTGAAGGAAGCACTTCGTGCATGTACTCTCGAATGCGAGGGATCAGGTCTCGCGCAAGGCCGCTCGCGAGTGGGTTATTGGCGTATGTCTGATAACTTCCGGTTGCTTTGAGTACCTTGCGCTCGACATAAACGTGATCCTTAATCAAGGGATCAATGATGATCGCTTCAAGATGATCCAACCCACCGTCATCAGCCAGCGAGACTTGCAGCTCGTAGCCGTACGTAGAACAGAGGCGCGCAAGTTCCTCTAGCTCGGGGGAGTTGCTCGTCAGGTGTGGCAGTTTTCGGCGTGCTTCCTGGACGAGCACACTATCGGCGCTGGTCCGCATGCATTGCTCGACATAGGCCGACCGGATCAGACGTGAGTTCGGAAATTCAGTTAGCTTTATTGCACGCCAGGTCCGTTGAGCCAGTCTTTCCTCGAGGACTGCCAGGGAACCCACATCGGCCCACTTTATGTTTTTTGACGCTTCCACCACACTGCGGTTAGGGTCGGTGTGCACAATGACATCATAACGATACCTACTCAATTCGTTGTGCGCGTAGCCCCTTCGGGGTTGTGCATATATGGCGGAGATTCGAGGAAAGTCGCGCGTCAGCGATTGAAAGAAACCGGGGTCTATCGAAAGCTCCTTGTCGAACGCAACTGCGTCGTCGATCGTGACCCGCAGTGATTGAAGTTTTGCCGTCGGACTTGCCTTACAAAACTGGACCTCGCTATGGAACCTGTGCAATAGCCCGAAATGACGCACATCGCCCACAAAGATGGCTCCATTTTGAGCCAGCAACTTCATCGCTTCCGTCAGAACTACGACCAAGTAGTCGACACTGGGGAAATATTGAACAACCGAGTTCAGAATAATCGTATCGAACCGCTGCGCTTTCAGGTCCGATATCTCGGTCGCCGATCGCTGTAGTAACGCAACATGGCTGAAGCCGTGTCGTTCGGATACCCATCGCTTGAGTCGGTCTACTGCGGATGCAGATACATCGGTTCCCACGTAAGCCTTGCAGTGGGGCGCTAGTTGCTCTACCAGCAGTCCAACTCCGCAGCCGATCTCGAGGACGCGTTGGGGTTTGAGGTCTCTTATTCGTTGAACCGTACAGCCGAGCCACTCGCGCATCTCGGATTCCGGAATGGGTTGGCCTGTTTCGCTGCTATTCCAGCCAACGAAACTCGGCCCCTGTGCGCCGCCCGAATACGTGTCCTCGTACAGTGTTTTCCATCTCGCGACAATCGACTGACTTACCGAGTCCCTCTCAGCAGCGGTATTGACCTCCTGATGATCTGGCACGACATACGCGACTAGTTGCGTTTCTCCAACGCGCTCTCCCCGGCTCACTACTACTGCCTCTTTTATCGAAGCATGCCCAAGCAAGCGCGCAGTAACCTCATCCAATTCGATCCTGTATCCGCGAATTTTGACCTGGTTGTCGTTACGACCCAAAAACTCGATCGTACCGTTAGCTCTCCAGCGGCCTAGGTCACCTGTCTTGTACATCCGCGACTTTGCGTCGCCGCGAAATGGGTCTGGTACGAAGCGCTCGCGGGTGCGTTCCGCGCGATGCAGATACCCTCGCGCGACGCCTTCGCCCCCAATGAAAATCTCCCCCGCCACTCCAATTGGGACGGGCTGCTGATAAGCATCGAGGATGTAGATGCGGGTATTTGCGATGGGACGTCCAATGTGAATTCGTTCGCCTGATGCGATTCGACCCGATGTAGCCACGACAGTGGCTTCCGTAGGGCCATAGTTGTTTATGAGCTGCTGAGAAGCAGGGATCGCTTCCGGCCAGGCATACAGGCGGTCCCCACCTATCAGCACCTTCCGGACATGCAGATTGATCATCCGACTCGTATAGGCACGTTCCGCGAGGGGTGTAACCAAAAAACTGATGTCGAGCTCCTGTTCACACCACCACTGCAGCAGCCTCTGGGGATCTCCGGACGATTCGTGAGGGGCCATCAGCAACTGGCCGCCGCTGCACAGAGAGGGCCATATTTCCCAAGTCGACGCATCAAATCCTAAACCCGCCATACTGGAGCTGCGTGTGCCCGGGATGATCCCAAATGTGCTCGAGTGCCATGCCACTAGGTTGTGGAGACTGCGATGTTCGACCATGACGCCTTTAGGCGTACCGGTGGATCCTGACGTATAAATTACATAAGCGAGTCTGCTCGACCGACCGTCTTCTCCATCGTCCCCGAGGTTGTGACTCTCGTGGCTCGCAATCTCTGGCCAGTCGACATCTATGATGATCGCCTCCTTTGCGGTCTGCGCCATCTGATGGGACATCAGCGAATCTGTGATTACCAGGATGGGATCCGCATCCGAGATCACCTCTCTGATGCGCACAGCCGGCATCATCGGGTCCACCGGCACGTATGCAGCCCCGGCCTTGAGAATCCCCAGCAGGCCCACAACCAGGTCTACACCCCTGCAAAGACTGATCCCCACCAATCGCTCCGGTCCGACTCCCTTCGATTTCAAAAAGCGCGCCAGCTTGTTCGCTCTCGAGTTCAACTCCCTGTAGGTTAGTCGCCTGGAGGCGTCAATGACGGCGATCGCATCTGGCAGCGCCTCCACTCGTTCCTCAAAAATCTCGTGAACCAGACGGTCTTTGCGGAATTCCAAGTGGAAGTCGTTAAAGCTCTCCAACAATTCACTTCGATCGCTGTCGCTCAGCCAGGAAAGCGTTCCGATCGGCTGTTCCGGTCTTTCCAAGATGGAATCCACCAGCCGCTGCCAGAGAACGCCGAAACGTTCAATCGTTGCTCTTTCGAACAAGTCCGTCGCATATTCAAACTCCCCTCTGAACTCACCGTCTTGTATCCTCATGTGCAAGGTGAGATCGAATTTGGCCGTGCACTGTTCGACATGCAGCGGTACACATTCCAGCCCGCGAAGCTGCAACGGCTCCTTTGGAAAGTTCTCCCACGCAAATGCCACTTGGAACAACGGCTGACGGGAAAGGGTCCGCTCGGGCTGAAGTTCTGCTACCAACTTTTCCAATGGAGCATCTTGATTGTCCAGTGCTTCGAGGATTCCCAGCCGAGTGGTCCTGAGCAGCTCCTTGAAAGTCACATGTTCAGTGAAATTCGCTCTCAACAACAACGTGTTAACAAAGAAGCCGATAGTCTCATTTAGTTGTGGGTTTGTGCGGCCTGCCGTCGGAGAGGCTACGACGATATCCTTTTGACCCGTCAGGCGATGAAGGAACGATTGAAAAGCCGCCAGCAGGAACATGAATGGAGTAACACCGTGCTCGCGAGCATGCCCTGTCAGCTGTACTGATGTGGCTGAGGAGAAGCTAAATCTGTACTGACTTCCTCGAAAACTCGCGGCAGCGGGTCGAGCATAGTCAATCGGTAGCTGCAGCGTCTCAATCCCTGACAACTTCCCGCGCCAGTAAGCCAACTGCTGCTGCAGCGTTTCGGTCATCGAACCGTCTCGCTGCCGTCGAGCAAAATCCGCGTATTGCACAACCGCGCCGTTCTGCGTGTGCACCACTCCTCGTGAAGCGGCATCATAGCCAGCAGCTATTTCGCGATTGATCAACCGGGCAGACCAGCCATCGGTCACAATGTGGTGCAGGACGATCAGCAGCACATGCTCGTTGTCGGAAAGCTTAAACAGCACGGGCCGAAAGAGTGGGCCGCGAGCAAGATTGAATGTCTCCGACACACTTTGCTGCAACTCTCGTTGGACGGTTTCTTGCTGAAAGGACCCTGGTGCCCCGCTTAGGTCTCGGAGGTCGAGCGGACACTCTGGCGCTGGGCCCGCTATCTGGCGCGGTTGACCACTCTCGACCAGGAAGCGAGTACGTAGAATCTCGTGGCGCTCGAGCAATCGTCCGACGCTTGAGGTGATCGCATCGACATTCAACGGACCGCGAATAGTGACGGCCGCCGCTTCATTGTACGCAGACCCCACACCCAGCTGCTCCAGGAACCAAAGACGATCCTGCGCGAAGGAGAGCGGATCATTCTGAGTTGCCGGTCGCGAAGCGAGATTCGATTCCGGGCTCTCATCGCGCATCATCGTGACTCCATCTGCTCATGTCTTTTGTTGATTCACAGTTCTAAGCAAGCAGGATCACCGGTAGACACGGAACTAGTAGCGCCGACGTGTACCGGTGAAAACACGGCCAATCCCCTATTGCCTCGTCTCAAGAGCTCTAACAGCACCACTGAATGATTCGGCCAAACCGGGGTCGGTGTGCGCGTGGCACTCCAAAACAAAGGAAGTAATGGCGGTTATCGATGGATACTCGAGCGCCAATGTGATCGGCAAAGAACAACCAACATCCGCCTGAATTCGGTTCTTTAGTTCAATTGCGCTCAAGGAGTCCAACCCATAGTCGGTCAAAGCAGTGTCATCATGAATCAGCACCGACGAGTCCGGGTGGGAATCCATTCCTAGAACGTGAGCGGCATGGTCACGCACCCGCTGCAAGAGTATCGATGCCCGACGTCCTCGATCGCCTTGCGCTAGGGCATGCCGGAACCCATCCTTCTCCACAGTGGCATCCGCTCGTTTGCCTACCAGCAACTGATAGACGGGGTCCGCCGCCAGACTCATTTCGGACAGATACTGTGGCCAGTTCATGGGCACAACCCCAATCTGCGAATAGCCCGAGTTCAATATTGTGGGGATCGTATCGAGCGCCACCCCATTCTCCAGAGGTAGAAAGCCACGCTGCTTCGATCTTCGCAACGCCACTGGATTGCGAGCCAACATTCCCGCGCCTTCCCAAGACCCCCAATTAACGGACACACATGCTTGACCTCGGTGCCGCCAGTAGCTTGCAAATGCATCCAGAAATCCGTTCGCCGCCGCATAACTGGCCTGACCCGCACTACCCAGGAGCGACGAGGCGGACGAATAAAGGATTACATAGTCAGGTCGCTGCGGCCGTTCCTCTACCGCGGCATAGAGATTCAACACACCGCCAATCTTTGGGTTGGCTACTGTCAAAAAGCGCTGGCGCGTGAGTTCCGTGAGAACGCAATCATCCAGCACTCCGGCCGCGTGGATGATGCCACTCAGCGGAGTACCGTCCGCATCCAGCTCTTCGAAAGCGGCTCGCACGTCTGCCAGTACACATACATCACCGCTTACCATGGTGAGCGCCACGCCGGTAGTCTCGAGTTTTGCGATGACCTTCTGCGCCTCAGTACTCGGGGCATGCCTGCCCATCAGGATCATCCGACGTACTCCGCGGCTCGCCAGCCACTCAGCCGCGATGAGGCCCAATCCACCGAGTCCGCCGGTAATCAGAAAAGCTCCTTCGGGTCGTGAGATGCGGAAATCGTGGGTTGCTGTCGAGGCAGACTCCGGGACCAGCGGTCGCACTGGCGGCGCAAGCCTCGCTACGTAGCGGCAACTACCTCGATAGGCCACTTGGCGCTCATGCGAGTTCGCGGAGAGTTCGTTGTACAACCATTCGTTCGTGGGGTCCGAGGGATCTAGATCCACATTGAGGCAGCTGATCTGAGGGAATTCGAAGCCAATAACTTTCCCCAGTGGCCACAGCGGAGCGTCTAAGACGCCCTGCACCGAATCCGAAGCCACGACATGCTGCGCGCCTCGGGTCACAATGCAGAGCTTCTGCGGTAATCGGTCCCTTTCGATCACTGATAGCAGGAAGCTTGTGAGACCTTCGCATGCACGCCAGACCAGGCCGATGGCTTCGGCCTGACCATGAGTTTCGGTGACTTGAAGTGAACCTCCAAACGAGAGGTAGACCACCGTGTATGCGGCCTCCGGGGTGCCGCTTACAACAGGTTCGAGGGCTTCCGTCCACGCTTTGTTCATTAGATCCTTTAATGAACACGTCATGACAGATGCCCCGTGCAACTGTCTGAGACGGATTGCCAGCGAGGTAGCGCTTGCGGAACCGTCGGAGATCAAGAGCCACCAACCAGTTTGCGCCTTCTCGCGCGTCGTACCGCTCAGATCATGAGGCTTCTCCATCCACTTCAGCTCGAGCAAATGCTCATTTCGGCCCGGATGGGTTGGCTCCACATCGGAAGACTGTGCCGAGGGACGGGTGTCATCGATCTCTGGTCGCACCAAACCTTCCGGCAATTTCGGGGGACTCGAATCCACCCAAAATCGCTCCCGCTGAAACCGATAAGTCGGCAAATGAACACGATTGAACTGATAGTCGGCATCGAATGCCTGCCAATTGACCATCAGCCCGCGTTGAAAGATTGCAGCAACGCCGGCTGTTAAACGTTGCCAACAGTCTAATCGGCCGCCCGGACTCGGTCGGGGCAGGCTAGGCAACCACAGCGCGTCCATTTCCGTCAGGCACCGAGCGCCCATGCCAAGCAGCACACAGTCGGGGCCCGTCTCTAAGAACACATTCGCTCCCAACCGTCCCAACTCCGCCATACCATCTGCGAAACGCACAGTGTCTCTGGCGTGCTGCGCCCAATACCCGGGTGTTGCCACCTCAGGGCCAACCTGCCGGCCAGTCCGGTTGCAAATCATGGGGATCTTCGGCGGCGAGAAGCGAATAGTCTCTGCAACGGCCAAGAGCGGTGCTAAAACAGGATCAACCAAAGGCGAATGACACGCCCGCGAGACGTTGAGTTCCTTGAATCTGACACCCTTCTGGCGGAGATCTGCACACAACGCAGAGATTGCCGGAGACGCCCCGGATACGACTGTGTCGGCTTCTCCATTGACCGCTGCGATGGAAACATCCGAGTCATAGGTCTCTATCCATTGCTTTACGCATGCCTCGCTTGCGTTTACGGATACCATCCGCCCATCGGAGGTAATCAAGGTGTCGAACAGCTTGCCTCGCTCCATCACTAAACGCAGACCTTCCTCGAAGCTGAAAACGCCAGCAATCGCCGCCGCAGCATACTGACCCAGACTGTGTCCCATGAGGAAGGAAGGCTGCACGCCCCACATCATCCACAGGCGTGCAATCGCGTACTCCAATGAGAACAAGACCACTTGCGTCACAGCGGCGTGGTGAACCATGTCGGGTCGGCCCGCAGGATCCAACATTTCGATCAACGAGAATGCGGCGTATGACACCAGTACGTCATTGCACTCGTCAATGAGTTGCTTGAACGTTGGCTGTGTCTGATACAACGCCCACCCCATGGACTCGTACTGCGACCCCTGACCCGGAAATAGGAACGCTAAGGACGCTGGTTTCGTTGGGGTCACTGGGCTTGGCGATTCGAGCAGCCTTTGAAGTCTCGCTTCGAGTTCTCGGTACGAAGACACGGCCGCGGCGAATCTGAATTGAAACTGCTCTCTACCCACATTCGCGGTATGGCAGACGTCGCCCAGTTCCCCAGAAAGGTCGCCCGAACGAAGACCATGGACGTAGTGCCTCACCAAATCTGTCAGAGCCGCATCACTCTTAGCACTGAGAGAGAAGACATGCCACGGTTCACGAGCCGCGGGTTTTGCTCCTTCCAGATCCGGGGCCTCTTCCAACACCACATGAGCGTTGGTACCCCCCATCCCGAATGCACTCACCCCTGCTCGCCGCGGCACTCCCTCCGTCACCCACTCCTTTAGGCACGTGTTGATGTAAAATGGAGATTGTTCGAGATCGAGATCAGGGTTCGGGACGCAGAAATGCAAAGTGGGCGGTAACTGACCATGTCTTAGACTCAGAGCCGATTTGATCAACCCCGCCATCCCTGAGGTCCGCACGAGATGGCCGAAATTGGTCTTGATCGAACCCAAGGCACAATACTGTTTTTGTGTAGTCGCAAACGCAGAACGCAGGGCTGCAACCTCTACGATGTCCCCTAAAGGCGTTGCTGTTCCATGGGCCTCCACGTAGGTGATACTCTCCGCGGTGACACCGGCTCGTCGGAGCGCCTGTCGAATCACGGCCGCCTGGCCTTCCACGCTCGGTGCCGAATAGCTGAGTTTCGACGCTCCGTCATTGTTTACCGCGCTTCCCTTTATCACGGCATAAATGGAGTCACGGTCGCGGAGTGCCGCTCCGAGTGGTTTAAGAAGCACTGCTGCCACACCGCTGCCAAACAAGGTCCCACGAGCGGCTGCATCGAAGCTCCGGGTGTGCCCGTCTGGGGAGAACATCATTCCGTCCTCAGCCAGGTACCCGGCAGCATGAGGCACGCGGACATTGGAGCTTCCCGCGAGTACCATATCGCACTCTCCAGCGCAGAGCGCCTGGCAACCGAGGTGAACAGCCACCAACGAGGTCGAGCACGCCGTTTGAAGATTTACACTCGGCCCGCGAAGATCCAACCGGTGAGATACGCGAGTGGTGAGATGATCACACTCACTACCGAGAAGGAGTTGAAGGTCATAGGTTGATTCTTGAAACGTCCTGCCCGGAAAATACCCCCGATTCGGATGCAGTTGGTTAATCAGGTAGGTATTGAGAGAACATCCTGCGTAGACTCCGACGGAACCTTTGACGGATCGCGGCGGATAGCCAGCGTCCTCAAATGCCTCCCAAGAACATTCGAGAAACAATCGATGCTGAGGGTCAATCAACTCAGCTTCACGACGACTGTAGCCAAAGAATTCCGCGTCGAAGTGTTCGACGTTCGACAATACGGCGCCGGCGCGCACATAATGCGGCTCACGTGCATAAGGAGTATTCCCCGTCGCGCAGTCGCCGACACTCATCTCGACTGTCGATTCCACACCCTCCTTCAGATTGCGCCACAGAGTTCGCGGCTCGTCCGCCCCAGGAAAACGGAGCCCTATTCCGATGATCGCCACATCGAGTGTGGAACGCCCTGCCCTACGCTCCGCTCTACTCACCTGACCTCCGGTTCTCATCATCTACGGTGAGTTGCGCCCCGGGCTGGGAGGGCTCGTCGGTTGAGGACTCACGCACGATATCGCTACCCTTACGCCCCTGCGTGGCCGAGATTTGGTCGATAGCCGCTGCCAACTGTCTAACAGTTGGGAATTGAATGAGCGCCACGATTGGTATGCGCTTTCCGAAGACATCTACCAACAGCCGATGCGCTCGCAGAAGCAATACAGAATTGCCGCCCAGATCAAAGAATCCTTGCGTAAGGTCGACCGACTCCACATGCAACACATCACGCCAGACCTCAGCCACTCGCTGTTCAGTCTGAGATCCCGATACGTTGCCATCTGTAACCGCTCTATTCATCCTTCCACCGGACATTCAACACTTAAGTAGCAGCCAACGTCACGCCACGCGCAATAAACCTTCACCAGTCTGCAGAGGACTCCCGCGAACGGCCGCGGACCACAACCGTCAATTTATGGCCAACAATTGACCTAGGCCAAGCCCTCTGCCGCCATCAGAGCCGCAGTAACTTCCGCCAAAGTATGCTCGCGGGCGACCGACAACTCCCTGAGAATCACAGCACCTGCACCTCGCGGACCCCAGCCAATAAAACAGAAAAGGCGCTCGTCGGTTACGGGGTAATGCTCCAGAAAGTCGGCAAACGCGATGATATTGTCGCAGGAGTAGATGTGCCCGTAGCGCTGCATGGCGGCTGCATATACGGTCTCTTCGTGGCTGCCCGCCGCCTCCGCCATGAGCTGAAAGTGAATCTGGCCGCCGTGGGTTCCAAAAATCGCAGTGATCAATGACGAGTCGGTGTTGGCACGCGCTAATGTCAGACGCACTAGACTTCGAAGTCTCGCGAAGTTTCGGAAGAGCACCTCTCCATAGTCAGTCTCGGTGTGATCCCCTTCAGCAAGGGGATTGCCTCTCCTTCTGACTGCCGCCAATTCATAGCCCTGACGATACTTCGTGATGATGCAACTTGCTACTCCATCGCCAAATACCGTTCCTAGTTTTGCGTTGTGTCGAGGCATCCCTACTGGAGTATGGCCAACGAGAAGGAGCAGCACATTGTGAACTCCAGGATCTTCAATGTGCTCACACGCCACTTGGATACCGGCGGCGAACGCGGTGCAATCATACACGTCGAGTCTGGTGACTCTGTCACGCATCCCGATATTGTGCAGTTCGAGACGATCATATTCATCGGGAAGGCCCGGCCGCATGGGCGTTGACAGGACTACTACAACCCGATCAACACGATCGGCCGATAGTCCTGACCTTTCCAGTGTCTTCGAAACCGAGGCTGCGCACCCCTCTGCTAACGGCCTGCTGTCAACACATATCGTGGCTAGATCTCGCTCTCGGCATTCTTCGTACGTTTCCTGTGACAACAATCCCGCTTCCAGAAGGTCCTCCAACCGCCTTGGTTGCCCGATGCTGAATGCGGCACCCGTCAGAAATGCCTTGCGGGGCGTGATCATGTAGTGTCGTCCCGATGAAATGTCAATTCGATTCTTCGGTTGGCGGCCGCCGCCGCAGCACAGGAATCAGACGGGACGGAGTACGATGGCTCAACAGAGTCCCGAATGACACGTCCACATCTAGTAGATGTCGAAGGCGGGCGAGCATTCGCTGCGCTTTGAGGGAATTGCCGCCCAAATTGAAGAAGTCGTCGTGTCGGCCCACGCTCGATACTCCCAATATTTCGCTCCACAGTGCCGCGATCGTCCTCTCCGCTGAGGACTGAGGCGCTTCATATTCCGCCCAGGCAAATGCGGAGGCATTCGGTTCAGGAAGTCTGCTGCGGTCGATCTTTCCATTGTGGTTGAGCGGAATCGAATCCAAACGCATGCATGCCGCGGGTACCATGTATTCCGGCAACCGTGCGCGTAAATAGGCTTTGAGCTCGTGAACATCGAGTGGCGAACGGTTGCGCAGAACAACGTAGGCAATCAATGTCTGATCTTTCGATGGGTCAGCTAAAGCGGTCACTACCGCATGACTCACGCGTTCGTGCTTGAGTAATACCTCCTCAATTTCGCCTAGTTCAACCCGAAATCCTCGGATCTTCACTTGGAAATCGGCACGCCCCACAAACTCTAAACAGCCTCCTTCTCGCCAGCGGACGATGTCTCCGGATCGATAGAGCTTCGGACCACCGCGATCGAAAGGATTGTCAACAAAGCGCTCGGCTGTCAGATCGGGACGACCAATGTAGCCCTGTGCGATACCCGCACCGCCCAGGTAGGCTTCTCCCGGCAAGCCCGGCGCCAGGAGCGCGCCGTTCTCGTCTAATACATACACGAGCGCATTCGCGATCGGTTTTCCCGCCGAAGGGAATGTCGGCCAGTCGGACTCTGTACTGCTCAACTTGAAGGTGGTCACCACATGACTTTCGTTGGATCCGTAATGATTATGTATCTCCAGCGCCGGGACCCTCTTGCGCATTTCTCGAATCGCCGGCGTGATCTCCAGGCGTTCACCGGATACGACGATGTTTCGCAAGCACGCGGGAGCGTTGTTCGATTCAACCTGCTCGGCCATCAGACGCAACATGCTCGGCGGCATGAATAGCGTGTCAACACGATGAAGATTGATGGTATTCAGGAGTCGGTCGGGATCTTTACGATCATCCGAGCGAATCAGAATCAACGTTCCGCCCGCGAGCCACGTGAAGACTGATTCGTGAAACGAGACATCAAAATTGATCGACGCAAACTGCAGCGTGCGCGGCTCTTGTGGCTGTGGCATCAATTCGCGATGCGCACAGACAATGTTAATGAGAGGGCGATGACTTACCATTACGCCTTTGGGTCTTCCGGTCGACCCTGAGGTGTAGACCACGTAAATCGTCGCGTTAGGATCGCAGTTGACTGTCGTGGTAGCGCCGGACTGGACCCACGACCCATCGGCGAGATCGACTACTCGCGACACGTTCCGTGGCAACAATGCGCGTTGCTGTTTGTGGGCGATGATGAATTCACAGGCAGCATCGCTGATCACGTAGTCTATCCATTCCTTTGGATACGTCAGGTCCAGAGGCAATAGAGTGGCACCGCACTTAAAGAGCCCCAGCACAGCGATCATCAACTCAAAAGAGCGTTCGACGCAGAGTCCGACAACTGTCCCCTGCCTCACCCCGGTATCCGTCAGGTATTTCGCCAGCCGGCTCGATCGGTCATCCAACTGCGCGTACGTCATCTCATGATCATCGAATAGGATCGCTGTACGATGAGGCGTCAGAGCCGCTTGCTGGGAGATCGCGAGATGCACACATGATGCAATTGGGAACTGAGCTGCCTCTCCGTGGCCCCATCGCATCAATTCCGCCTTATCGACGTCTGAAAGGACTGTCCGATCCAAAGGTGGATCCGGGCGCTGGGCCGTCTTGGATGCTGCGCGCGCGGCAATTTCATCCCGGAGACTCGATCCTCCCTCAAATTGATCACGCATAGACACGACACTCCCCTGGAGTTCGCTGGGTTAGCTCCC